>JAABUS010005748.1_pt1 | contig 15884 bp, 3 predicted proteins | sample 5560161 | NCBI WGS metagenome assembly JAABUS01 (sample SAMN10711885, study PRJNA513376) | rock metagenome | isolation source: Antarctica rocks | place: Antarctica: Victoria Land, Trio Nunatak nord | collected 2016-01-04
TAATCGAAGATATTTATATTTTAAAATAATATAACTCCGTAGGTTTATTTATTTAATATATTATATTAATATATATTTTCGACCTAATAAAAGAAGAGGTAAGAATTATCTTAAATAACTCCGGCGGATCGAAGAAAATTATATTCTTTATTACGGTCTTTAATATTTTTTTTTTACTCTTCTTTTTTATCCTCGCCTCTTTTATAATTAATTCTATCGGGTTTATTATAATCTCTTATTTTCTTAGTTTTAGAAGTAGTAGTTACTCTTTTATATATTTTTTAATAATCGCGATAAATCGGGGTAGGTATTTAAGAGTTTAAATTAATTCGAGAAATAAGAATACCTTAAAGAAACTCTAGTAGTAGTAGCGCGAGAGGCCTATTATTTAATATTATAAATTAAAGATTATAGTGAAATTATCTAGTTTAATTTAAACTCTTTCCTTTAAAATCTCTTTAAATAAATCGGTGACTAACGCGCGACGTAATAACGGGGGTATTATAATATTTAGCGGAGTTTTATTTTAAAGAAACTCTACTTTACTAAAATTATTAATAAATTCTTATTTAGGTAATGTTATATTTATTAAAGTATTTATAGTAACGCTCTATAACTACGAAAATATATATTAAAGTTCTGAAAATCTATTATTATTATTATCCGATTCTATATAAACTTCTCTATTAAATACTAGGTTAATAGGGTTATTAGGCGCTATATTTTAAATTATAATAAATAAATTATTAGTTATATTAATTACACTCTAATATAAAAAAATTAGTAACGAATATTACGTCCTAATATATATATTTACCGTCGTCTCGCTATTAATAACTATATCTAGGATATTTAGATATTCAAATATATTATCGCTCTCTAGAAATAATAATAGTTCCGATTTATTAACTAGTATCTATTTAAGCTTAAAACTAATCTTTATATTTATAGATCTCGGCCGTTTTAATATAGGCGGCCCCTTTATTACGGGTATTCGGCCTCGATACTATATTAAATCTATATTACCTTTCTATATATAACGAGCGAGGGCTATAAGGCGTATATTACCCGATATCGTAAATCTATAACCAGTATAAAATTAGTAGGACTATATATTAATATAATAAAGGAATAAGGTATTTAATTAAAAAGACTTCGAGGTTATAAAAAAGTTAGAGAGGATTTTAAAACGGCGATAATATAATAAGAGATTAAAGAAAAACGTAGGAAATACTAAAAATAAACGCTTTAATATAAATATTTTTAGAGATAATAAAATAATGAGTAATATATTTAAATAATTATATAAGGTAGTTAATTAAATTAATAATTTATTGTAACCTAGAAGAAAAGTTTTAATTAATATTTATTATCGCGATATTTAATTAACTCGGAGAAGTTATTAACCTAAACCCTCCCTTTTATATTACTTATTTCTTATATAAATTATATATAGCTCTCACTTCTGCCCGTAGTATTATAGTTCGCGATAGTCTTTTATATTAAGGTACTTTATCTATATAATAAACCTAGGTACTTATTATTATAAACCTAATATCTACGACCCTTTAGTTAACCTCCTAATATAATTTATTATTTTAATTATAATAGGTTTATGGGATTTAAAATATAACTCTTTTTTTTATTTTAATTATATAGCTAGCTCGCTACCGCTAGTAATTTAAAATAGTAATAAGAGTCGGGAAGGGGGACGGTCGTTAGTATATAAATTAGAGCCTTCTTTATTAACGACGCCTTTAGTTTAAAACTTTATATTTATTTATTAATAAATATTAAATAATATTAAGGGTTAAAGTACTAGCGGTTTTAACTACTATATATTTTACGTTATAATTTCGAGATATTTAAGATATATTTATCTCTACTCTCTTTTATATACTTAAGGTATTTTATATTAATATAAGAGAATTTCGGCGCGTTAAATAACTCCTATAAATAGAATTCCCCGTTTCTCTAAATTATTATTATTTATTCTAAACCTACTACTACCCGTTCTACTCTTTCTTCTTATTCTTAACTTTATATATATATTTAAAATAAGCTAGAAAATATAACTTAAGGTATAATAAATTAATTATTATTATAATTTAAATATTAGAATACCTAGTCTTTAACTACTCCTACTCGAGGTAATAAACATAAAGTATTATTATTATAATTATAGTAGAAAGTTAAGAAAGCTAAAGTCTCGAAGTTAAAAAAGAAGATTAAGAAAGAAAAGGGAAAGAAACTAGAATTAAATAATTACCGAATAATAGGCTCGTCTATTCTATTTCTAGATTTAATATTAATTAATTTAGAGCGACGGAATTTTATTAAATAAATTATAATAACCGGATAAAGACTTTTAAATTATCGTTAACCGAGATAACCGAAGATTAAGAGAAGAGCTAGCGAGATAAAAAGAGCTAAAGAGATATAATAATAATAACGAGTTAATACTATTATTATCTTTATCTTTAATAGGATTTAACCAGGAATAAATAAGCCCCGATATTATATCGAAGTTTAAAGATCTATTTTATACTTTATATATATATTACCTCCGATAATTTAATTTTAAGGAGTATAGATTTTTAATTAAGAAAATCTTTCTCTACGAAGATAGATCGTCGTTAATATTTAGAGAAATACGGCGGCGGATAGAATATTATAGGACGAACTAAAAAATAAAAATTATCGTTAATATAAAGGTATAATTACTTTTATTTTTATCGAATATTTTTATTTATATTATATTTAGCTTAAAATCGAAGAGTTTTTTAAAAAAAATACTACCGGTTAATTAAAAGTCGAGACGAATATACCGCGACTCGTTAAGTTATTTATAAAACTCTATTCATTATTCTTATTCCGATAAATAATAGAGTTCGCGAATAAAGCTATAGATATCGTTAAAACTAAACGAATTAAGAAATAATAATAGTATTTCTTTAAATATAAGTAACTTAACGTATTATTATTTTATTATATTAATATTAATTACTTTTATTAAGTATCTAGTTAATCCTCGCCGCTAGGGTTAAGTTTTAAATAAATTAATATAATAATAATACTACCTTTAAAATCTCCTTATATAATCGCGATAATATTTTATAATAGTTTAATCGTATAGCGATTTCTTAGAAATACGAGAAGGTATAAATTAAGGATTTAGTCTTAGTCGAGTCTTATATTCGAAGACCTTCGTATTAAACTAAACTAATACTTAACTTTAATAAAAACGAGAATTATATCTATTACGGTAGAACGCTAGCCGATTTTAGCGACGAGGAATTAATATTATCTACCGACGATAAGAATAAGAATAAAGATAAAGACGACTCCTTATCGTTATTGAGGTATTTATTAAATAAAGTATAATATTTGGCTTTACTCGCGCTATAAGATATCTAGTTTATATATTTACTTTATATTTCTTTATTTATTATTATTATATATATTTGGACGATACCTTCTTTAAAGATCTAGTACTCGATATACTCTTTAGTGGAGGATATTACGATAATTTATTATTTAAAATATATTTGGCTAGGCTTTAAGTTAGCTTTTATATATAGAATTAATATTCTACTTTTAATAATACCCTATCTAGTAGAATATATATATATATATTATTATATAAATAAGATACTTTATCTAGTAAAAATCTATTATAATTTATTTAAGAATAGAGATAACTTCGTTTACTCCGCTCTTTTTAATAATATTACCGTTTATTATTAATTACTTTTTAAGTTAATGTATATAATATTTTCTAATCTATCTATCGTAGGCTTCCTTGTTAAAAGTAAAAGATATTAAATAAATATTAATTACTATAAAATAGAGTTATAAGGAATTAAATTTCTTTAATTAAAGTATCTACCGCCCCTCGAGTACCTATAAGATAAAGAGTTTAAGATTTCTACTTTTCGCTATATTAACTACTATTATTATTATAACCTCGCGAGAATCGACGGTAATATTTAATTAATATAAATAAATAAAATCTGTTCGTTATTAACTAGAAATTATTACTCTCGTTAGTATTATTAAGTCTTTAGATTCCTTAAAGTATATTTATTAAAAATTATTATGAGTAGTATTAACTCGAAAGATTAATTATGATTTTACTTTTATCGTATTATCGACTTTCGATCTATATAATCTAAAGAAGCCCGATCTCTACCGAGTTTTACTACTAATTATTCATTAAATTATAAACTATAAAGATATTAAAAATAGTATACTCTTAATTTATATCTTAATATTATACTATAATAGAGATACACTTTATACTCCTTTACTACTAACTTCCTAGTAATATATTCTATACGAGACTAAATATAAGGATATCGATTTTCTTATACTACGAATAATTATATTACCCCGATTTTCCTTTATTTATTTAAGCCTAATAAAGTTTCGTTTATTTCTAATTTTTAGCGAAGGGGTAGAGGAGCTTTAAACGATATTAAAGAAACTAGGTAAATTATAATAAAGAAGAAGAAGTTAAAAGGTAAAAAACTATACCTTTTTAATAATCTAAGAGCCTAGGTTATCGTTTATCTAATAACTCGTTAATTATAACCTATAGGACTACTATTATAATAGATATAGAATATTTTATTAGGGATTTATAATATCCCGCTTAATACTCCCGCTATATAGGTATTTCTATTTCTACGAGATATATCTAGGACGACTAATTAATATCTTGAGCCTTAGAAATTAATAATATAATAAACGATAAGAATTACTTTATATTTATTAATAATATCTAGCTTAAAGAAGTATAGCCTTAAAATATAATATTATTATATACTCTTTTAAATAGTCTAGCTTCGAAATAAATCTCTTTTAATAAACGGAACTACTAGTAATAGAATTAATATAGTGTCTTTAATTTTATTTCTCGAGCGGAAAATTATTAATTTTATAATCGCCGATAGTACTACCCCTCGTATTTTATTAATAGATATTTCTTTTAATATTATTTCACCCGCTAAAGTAACTTAGTAGATTTAAAATTAGAAAAATTAGAAGATACCTACCGTGATTATTTATATCGGACTTTACTAGGAGTATTTAGAAAACGGGTCTTTTTTTATTATTTATATACCTTTTATTTTAATATTAAAGATCCGAAGGCTTAATAATACGGCGGTAGTATATATTCGCTTTATAAATTACATATTTACTCTAATATCTAATAATGTAATTAGGAAATAGTAGAGGTAAAAAACTTTATAGATATAATAAACCTAGCGTTATTATTATTTCGCTGATTATATTAATAAGTTCCCTCTCTATCCCTTTAACTAAAGGCCTTTATTAATTATATTCTCGATTTTAATATAGAAAGCTTAATGACTAGAGTACTATAACTATATATATTATTATGACTCTAGTACTACTTTATTAGATTTATTTTCTAAACTTTACTTCCTCTTTTAAAGTTTTAATATTTATATTTCCTTTAATATCTATACCTCCTTAATATAATTAGAAGAAAGAGTAGGAATATACTATACTTTATCGGTATAATTAGAAGAAAGAGTAGGAGGGAATATATTATATTTATACCTCCCTTAAATTTTATTTCTTCTTTTAAACTTTATTTCCTCCTTTAAAGCCTTAATATTTATATTTCTCTTAACGCCTATACCTCCCTTAATAGCTATACCTCCCTTAATACTTATACCTTCTTTAACGCCTATATCTCTCTTAATATTTATACCTCCCTTAATATTTATATCTCCCTTAATATTTATACCTCCTTTAATATTTATGTTTCCCTTAACGCTTTACTTCTTCCCTTAAGTTTTATTTCCTTCCTTAATCTCTTTACCTCCTACGGTATAATTAGAAAAAGTAGAAATATACTATACCTCTTATAGTATAATTAGAAAGAGTAGGAATATACTATACCTCATATAATATAATTAGAAAAAGTAGGAATATATTATACCTCCTCGGTATAATTAGAAAGAGTAGGAATAAATAATTAATATATACCTCGGGGTTTAGTATATTTACCTTTTCCTATTATTAAATAATATAGTTATTATTAGTTACGTGGTTATTCTTACTAGTAATTCGTACTCTAATTAAATTTCTAGTACGGTTTAATTAATTATTATATAATAATTATAAATCGTAAATTGTACTATACCGTTACGTTTATATATAATATATTCCGTCGTAACCTAGCCGAGTTAATATAGTTATTATTAATTACGTAATTATTCTTACTAATAATTCGCGCTCTAATTAAGTTTCTAGTACGGTTTAATTAATTATTACGTAGTAATCGTAAATTATAATTCGTACTTATATCGTTATTTAATTTATATTATTACTTTACTTATAAACCTCTTATCCCGGGACTATTTTATATATAATAATTTTTATTCCGTTTAATAAATATAGTATTTCCGTATCCGTAGCCTAAGCTTAAAGGACTATAAAGAAAATAACTTTTATCCTATCTTTTAAACGGAAACTCGTAGACGGAAACTCGTATATTACTAAACTCGTATAAAGTATTTTATAGCGTAATTATTTAACCCTTTTATTCTTCTATTTATAATTTTTAAAATCTTTTCGATACGAGTCTATCCTCCCCTTTATAATCTTTAAAATCTTTTCGATATAAATTTATTTAGTTATGAATTTTTTACTTTTACCCTTTTATACTTCTATCTATAATTTTTTAAATCTTTTCGATACGAGTTTATCCTCCTCTTTATAATTTTTAAGATCTTTTCGATACGAGTCTATTTAATCGTAAACTTTCTAATCTTCCTCTCTTATTCTTCTATATATATACGTATACGGATTTTACGATAATATACCTAGATTAATACACGTACCTTCTCGTAAACTAAGTTTATTACTTCGTTGTTAAATATATTAGGTTAAATTTACTCCTAGTATAAAACTTATTTAGTTATTTTATATTATACCGAGTATACTTCTTCGAAGAATACCCGATAATCGTAGTATAGAGTTTACTAATAATATTTAAGTTTATATTATAATATAGGGTTTATTAACGATATCTAAAAACTTTCTATACCTATTAAAAGACCAGGTCCTTATATAACTCTTTAATTAATATTAAGAAATAATTAATAAATTTACTCTAATACTCCGTATTAAGTTTAATAATTCTCTTTATAAATTTAGTATCGATTTACCCTAGAAATTTGATATTAATAATTCTCTTTATAATCTTAGGATTGATTTACCCCGGAAATCTAATATAGGTATATTATATAATATTATATACCTCGTTAAAGTTAAAGTATCTAGAAGATGTAATATAATCTTTCGAATAAAAGACGATTCTTAAGAACTTATTTAATATAAATTATATTAATCCGTATAATCTCTTCCTCCTAGATAGTAGAGGGTTTAATTTATTATAAATAAATCCTCCCCCCTTTTATCTACTCAGTCTCTATTTATTAGGTAAATAGGGTTTTATTTAATACCTTAAATTCTTTCCTCCTAAATTATACCGGGCTTAACTTTTTTCTTTTAATATTTATTTAATACTACGACCTATTATTTAGCGGTATATATATAAATAAATAAAATAACTCCTTTATAAAGTTTATAGAAGACTAGGGTTTAGACTATTTAATATAGATCTAGTAAACTAGCGTATAAGCGTAATAGGTAGATTTTCGAAAAATAATTTTATTCGTAGTTTTATAGTTATTCTTATATAGTTTTATTAATTTAAGAATAATATATATTTTAATTATACTTTTTAATACCGCTTAATTATTCTCTTAAACGAGATTTATTATAGTTTATTATTACTTTATTAATACTTTATTAACGGTCTATCCGGCTCTATTAATAGTTATTACCGATATCTCCGCGGCCTATTAAAGAACTTTAAATACTTTTACCGTTTTTGGCTCTTAAATATAAAATTTAAATTAAAAATAAACGAGTTAATTAGATTTTAGAGAAATAAATATATTACTTTTATATTAAAATAATATAAAAGAAGAATTATAATAGAGATTATATAAACTATAAAGTACTATTATATTTAATATAATATCGCGTATATTTCTAGTTACTATTATTCCGTATATTATATATTATAAAATAGATTATTCCTTATAAAGTTATAATTATAATAATATTATATTAATATACTTTAAAGCTACCGTTCTATTATATAATATATATTATAAAACGGACCTTTTCTTATAAAGTTATAGTAGAGATAAAGTTACTTTAGAGTACCGTAAATACCTAAAGTATATAATATTCTACTATATAAAGTATACTACTAAATGGACCTTTCCTTATAAGGCTATAGCCGGAATAATGTTGCTTTAGTATACGCTAGGTACAGGATTCTTATCGATAGGACCAAAATATCCTGTCCTAACTAATAGCGGTTCTGGCCGAATGTACGGTAGGGCGCGATACTCCTTCAAAGCCTGCGCAAAGCGCTGTTTCCGGTAATTAGCTTACTACGGTATATCTATCGACTATGACGAATCCCCGCCACCACGCTAAGGTAGTTCTGGCCGAATATACGGTGGGGCGCGATATTCCTTTAAAGCCTGCGTAAAGCGCTATTTCCGGTAATTAGCTTACTACGGTATATCTATCGACTATAACGAATTCCCGCCACCACGCTAAGGTAGAGATACTCCTGCAAGAGATTCTAGTACCGATTCGACAAGATAACAGCAACCGTAAAGGGTTATTGTCCTGTTGTCTAAGCGCCCGTCCCGTACTTGGGAGAAGTCGGCAATCAATTTCCATAGCCCGCTATCACCGGCTATACCTAGTAATGGAGGCTGGGAGCGCGGATTCCAAGGGTGTGACGGTGACTTGTGAGGCACCGACCATGACACAGGATGACAATACGACCACCTCGGGACAAACGCCCCATGAAGATAGTAGTCAAAATACTATCCCCGAACCTGATGATCCGAGGCGCGGCTTGGAAACACCAGCTGCAACAAAATTTGAAATCTACTGGAGGTGGCCCATCACCATGGTTTCTACGTTTGTGCTAGGACTTAGTCTCAGTTGCGCCCTGCATGGCTACTACTCATCACTGGACGGCAAGCAGGTGGCAGATACCGAACAGCAGCAAATGGCACTTAGGTATCACTCCATATTTCTATTGAATTGACCCCCAGAGAGGTATCATAGTCTTATATATCTAATGCCAGTGTCGGTACTACACTTGCATATCTCACGCAAGTGAGCCTCGTGGGTTCGGTCCATTTCGCCTATGTTCAGTGCCTGTGGAGGGCTCTGAAGCGTACTACCATCTCGGTCTCAGCGGTGAATGCTGGCTTTGATGCCAGTAGTTCATTGCTTTCCTTTCTCAATATCGAAATGCTGAAAAAGCTCAGACTTGCTACCATAATTGCCTTGATATCCTGGTGAACGATCTCAAATTAAGATTCTTAATGGAGTGGACTGACTTTTGAGACAGGTGTCTCCCTATCTCTACCGTTATCACTCCAGCAACTTTGAGTGTGAACACAATTTTGCATACTTACTCACAGTCAATGAACGTGCCTGTCCTTCAGATATCTAATCCCGACTTCTTCCGTGAATTCGCATATACCGTGAACTCTACAGACCGGAATTTGCAGAAGTTCCTCGGGCCTCGAACCAAGCTGATTCGACTAGCTGTGGCCACTGCCACAAGTGGCCAAATCTTGAAACTACCTTCTCCGTTTACAAACACAACGTATCAACAGACTTTTAATACGCCTTTGGTTCGGTGTCAAGGCGCAAATGCGACTGTCACGAGCCAAATTGACGCTGCTGCTACGACACAGAATGAAGCGCTTGACCTATCCGTTCGGGAGATATCGAATGACTATTTCGCGCTAGTGCCGGCTGTGAATACTCAGAATTCTACTTCTTCCACTATTCTGGCCGCCGATATTAGTAACCCAAACGGAGCAATGCATACTTCGAATCAGATCTGGCTTCGATTCTCCCGCTCTGATGACTCTACTAGCTCAAATGACATCCTTCAGCAATCAAATATGCACTACTTGGTCTGTGAGCTACAAAACGCGTCTTACACTGTCAACTTCTCATGGGTAAACGGCAAGCAATCCATCACTAATATCCAGCTTGACACCATCAACTCTGTTCCTTATCCCACAAATCTTTCATATTTCGCCGTAGAGGAAGAGAGAATTGCGTACAGTGCTTTTATGTGGGCTTTGAGTACTCAGATTACTGGCCAATTATCGTTTTATCAGGACGTCAGCTCAACAAACGAATCCGCTGCAGATGTCAACGCCAATCGGACCTACAGCGAGATTGCTACAAATCTCGAGCAGACTAGCTTACTGGGTAGTTCAGATCTTTATAGCTACTTCCAAAAGAATCATGCCCTAGGAGCCGAAGGCCACCCAACGGAGCCGTACTCTCCGCAGCGACTACAAGATATGGACATTGCGCGAAATCGAACACTTGATGTTCCGATCGAGGAGCTCTCCTTCAATATAACAATCAGTCTCATGAGCAACTCGCATTTTGCGTAAGTCAACCATGTGCACTCGACTTGGGGCAAAACGTCCAATGCTAAAGGATTGCTGTCTGTATCTAGTCCCTTAACTCCTGCCAACGTCACAACCACACAAGCCCGAAATATCTACCTCTATCAGCCTCGTAATCTCCTGCTTACGTACGGTCTTGCAATCTTCTTCGCTTTCCTCGCGATTTGTCTCGGTCTCTTCGCCTACTTCTCAAACGGCGTCAGCCATGATATCTCCTTCTCCACCATCTTCTGCACCACTAGAGGCATACATTTCTCGAGTCTCAATGCGCATGAGAAACTCGGTGCTTTGCCACTGGACAAGAGGATCGCAAGGACTATGCTAAGGTTTTACATCCCATCGGAGGCAGCGAGAGAGGCAAATAGCTGTGGTTTATGGGGGTTTGGACTTGCGTGAGCGGGTATTTGGACGGAAAAGGTATGTCTTCCAGCTATGTGGGTTCTTCGTTGCGTCGTACCAATGAAACTCGTTGGATGTATACAGGGTCGCCTTGGAGCTCATTACAGCCTTTAATGATCTGTATCATCCATTCATGCGAACTCGCTCCTGCTCCCCCATGCGCTCCTCTACCCAGTATCTCCTTTGATACCTGCAATGCTCCCTTAAGACGGCTATGCTCCGTTTCCCGAACAGAAACCGCAATCGCCAATCCTAAGTTCGGGGTATATTATATATCGTTGTTATTGTTGTTGTTGTTGTTGTTGTTATCCTACACCCCCCAGCACCATAAATAGGCCAGGTTTTAACCGCTAGGCTATGTGGGGTTGGTATCTATAGTATTGCTTGACGCGTATACAGGGGGCGGGAATGCCCAGCCAGAATCCTATACCCGTTCCAAGGCAGTGTTTATATCCATCGCCGTAACCGTTTATTATATATAGAAAAACCCCTAACTCTTTACCTCCTATACCCTTTAACGTTTTATAGACTAGTTAATTTTCTATATAAAATACGTAGAAACTAGTTTATCCGGATATTTATAATTAATTTATAATCTTAGTATTATTATTTCTTCTTTCGTAACTATTAAGGCCTCGCGAGTATTTAATCTAGTAAATATTAAGATAACGAATTAAATATAATAAACTTATACGAGAGCGGAGTAAAAATCGATATTATTATCTAATAAAACCGCGTAGAAATATAAATAAATAACTCTTTTTATTAATTTTATTTATTTAATATATTATTTATTTTTTAAATAAATCTTATTATTAGAGAGTAGTACCGAATATCAATAATAAATATTATAAGATTTAAATATTTACTAGGAGATATAATTTATTATTATAAATATAAAGAGCGATTAATAGGCGAATTCGTTTAATAAAAAATATATTATTAATATACCTCTTAACCTTTTTCGATTATTAAGATTATTTTATTTTATTAAATACTCGAGAGTATTAGTATTTTAATAGGCTCTAATTTATATTAAATTAAAACTACTATTTTTTATATAATTTCATTTATTAAATAAGTTTTAATTTAGGGCTAAAATAAAACTTTTAAAATAATATATAAATTATAACTACTATAATTACTATTATTTTAATAAATTATATTAATATATAGAAAATTTATCTTTATAAATATTATTAACGAGTTATAAACCCGATATATAATATATTTATTATTTAATTTATTTAATATACTCTTAAAGTAAATTAGAAAATTATTAGAGAAATAATAATATTTTTTATATTATTGATTGATTAATTAATTAATTTATATACTTACTCTAGTAAAATTACTTTATTAATAAGAGAGTTCCGCGAATACTCTCTTAATAGAGTTATTAGCGGCGTTTACTAATCGTTAAAGAAACCTCGTCGGTTAAAAACTCTAATTTATTAATAATTTATTTCCTCTTTTTATTAATTAGTAGCCGATAGTTATAATTATTTTAAAATATTATTTATTCTTCTCTCCGTTTCCCTTCTATTTTAGTTTTAAATTTTATTTATTTATCTTATAGGCCTATAGGCCGCTTTATTATAAATTTATTAAATAGTCGGTATTTACGGCCCTCCGGCCGGTAGCTTTTTCCTTTTTTTCCTCTTCTTTATAAGTTTAGATATATCGCTAGGTCTTAATAATAATTTAGATTATATTAACTATTCTTTAATAAAAAAGAATTAACCGAGTTATCCCGTTTTTATTATTTACCGCGCGGTTATATATATATTTTAGGCCTATATTAATATCTTCCTAAAATTATATATATTTATTTATTTTATTAACTCCGTTTTATCCCTAGCTAGTTCCGGGTAAAATAATAATATATACTTTATATTTTATTTCCTCTATTTATACTAGTAGCTAGCGCTACGGATTATAAATATCTTTATTCGGTATAAGAATTTATTTAATCCAATTTTATTATATTTTAATTATATCGTTATAAAGCTCTTAGTCTTCTTTAGTTAATTATAGTAATTGAACTAGTCCCCGAATAAATATCCTTTTTAAACCGGGTTAATAGTTTATATAGAGATTATTATTTTATAACTCTCCTATTTATCTAGTTATTATTAACGGGCCTAGGTTTTTACCCTCTAATCGATAACTTTAATATCTTAATATTCTTCGATATTTTTAATTAAGTTTATCTAGTCTTTTCTCCTCTTTACATCGGTAAGTCCGGAAAAACAGTTCTGCAAAATCGCTACTTAATCGGTGCAAAATGCGCATTTTGCAGCCTTGGCAAATCTTGGCGCCAAGATTTTTAAATTAGAGTTAAGGTCTGCGCGGGAGCGCTAAACTTAATCCTAAAAGTAGTTTTATAGCCCTATAGGGCAACGCTAGTAAAAATCTAATTAAAAATTCGGAATCTAGGCTAAAAATAGATTTAGTAAAATATTTATATCTCTATATAGGGGCCCTAGTCTAGATGCTATTAAAAGTTAAAGTCCAAAAAAAAAAAAAAAAAAGTTGTTAAATAGGTGCCATATCGCTGCTTAATCGGTACATAATGTACTTAGAATATAGGACATGAGCAGATACGCATTTCCAGCATTTTATGCAATTTCGGTATAAAATACGCAAAAATCGGGGTTTCCCAAGTTACCGATATATAGTTATAACTACTTTATATTATTTTTTAAATCCTAGGGCGCGAAGACCTAGACTTCTTTTTCTATTAACGATATTAAAGATATTTATCGTTATTTATTTTCTTTACGCTAGAGTTTATTCTAGATCTATATATTTTCTATAGTCGTAATTAAATAGGTCCCCCGATTTATTTAATATCGTATTACTAAGCGGTCTAACTAGAGGTCAATTAACGCGATTACTAATTTAATTTTAAATACTAGAATTAGGGTAATTTTAAATACTCTTAAAACCGTCCTAAAATAGTTATTTTAGATAATTACTAGTGTCTTTATATATTCCTTTATAACCTCCGTCGTTCCTTTTAATTAATATTATATCGGAGTCGTAAATATTAATATTAATCTAATTATTATACTATATATCGTTTTATACTTCGCGAAAGTAGCGCTTTATATCGAATTAACTAGGTATTTTATAATACGGCTTTAATTAATCGCCCTAGTCTTAATCTAGATTAAATATAATTCTTATTTTAATTTTAAATCGATATATAATCTTAAGACTTTAATACTCGTTTTAAATTCGATAACTACGTTCCTAAAATTTATTATTATTTTTATATTAAACTTCTTCGGTATTCGAGATATATAGACTAGCTCGTATTTCTAGGGGGTAAATAATACTTTATAAATAACTATTTACTTTAAATAAATATTATAGGCTCGTTTTAAATTCGTATAGTTCTTCTTTATACTCTCGCTATAGGCGAGTAAATAGATATCGTTTACGAATCCTCTAATTTATACTGGTAGGTTTATTTTAATATACTCCTCGATTAATAATATATTAAAGAATAAAAAGAGTACGGGTAAAATAAGCGATCCTTATAAAATACCTATTATTATTTTCTCTACCGTACTCGTTCTTCCTTTAAATATTATAGATATAATTTTATCCGATAGAAAGTTTATTATCTAGTTAATAATTAGGCTCGGAACGCCTTTTATTCGTAAATCGTATAATAATCTTTTATATAAGACGTTATCGAATACTCTCGTTATATTTAATAATAATAAATTTGTTATCTTTCCCCTCCCGTTCCTACTATAGTTTTATATAATATATATTATATTTATAAAAGTCTCTAGCGCGGTTTTTATTAAATATTTTCGTCTAGTCTTTATTTATTATAGTAGTAGTAATTCGTACTCCTCCGTTATATTATTTAATCTTTTAGAGATAATTACTTCTAGCGCTTTATTAAGTATATCGAGGAGTATAATAAATTTATATAATTTTAGTTCTAAATAATCGTCTTTTTTTAATTTCTTAAAGATTATTATATTAGCCTCTTTAAAGTACCTCGGGTAATATCTTTATTTAAGGTAAACTTAGAATAAATAAATAATAATATTTATTATTTCTATTTTTATTATAGTTTTTAGGAATTAGTTTAGGATTTTAGTTATTCTTAATACTTTATCGGTAACTGGGTATTATATTACTTTACGTATTTTTATCCTAATTATTTCTTAGTTTATTCTAACGAGCTCCGGGTACCTTATTCCGTCGATATTACCTAAGTCTATCGTCCGTAAAGAGGGAAATAATATTCTTTATAAAATTATTATTTTACTCTCGAAGTCTTTAATTTTTCCTCCTTTATTATTTTTAATAATTAAGAATTAAAGAAACTCCTTAAGGCGATTATTTTTCTCTCTTTTTTATTTTATAAACTTTTATACTCCCGTCGGCTTTAATAAAACTTTATATATACTCTCCTATTAAAAAAACGTTTTCGTTCTTCGAATTATATATATTCTCTTATTATTTATTATATTTATATCGGTAAAGCGGTGAGCCCGTATTTTGTCGAAAAAGACGGAAAAGGCGTTTAGATCTATTTAGCTCATATACTAGCCCTAGAGATCGATTTAACACCGGAGTTACTAAATACGTATTTAATACCTCGACTCATTTTGAATAATTTTAAATGAATTAGAATAAATTAGTCTAAGTAGTACCGGTTAATAATTAGATATATATAGCTATAAGTGAATTATATAGTCTATAATACCGCGCTAGTTTAGGGGGTATTACGCGCGTATATAATTTTTATAAATTAACGTAATTTAAAATCTAAATTAAATTAGTATAGTTATAGCGCTCTATATAACCTTAGCGAGCTACCCGGCGCTAGTAGAAAATCACGGATTTAAAATCTTAAATCCGAAGTTACTATTTTTA
>JAABUS010005750.1_pt1 | contig 15883 bp, 14 predicted proteins | sample 5560161 | NCBI WGS metagenome assembly JAABUS01 (sample SAMN10711885, study PRJNA513376) | rock metagenome | isolation source: Antarctica rocks | place: Antarctica: Victoria Land, Trio Nunatak nord | collected 2016-01-04
CACCTCGCCGGGGTCAAGCCCGCAAGACAGGCCCACGGCACGCAGTACGCCGAAATCGCCGATGTCATGGCCGTCGGAGAAATGCGCGGCGAACAGCACCTCGACGACCTCGCGACCCCGGCCATACCGGGCGGCAAAACGTACCAGACGGTGAGCGTCCACGCTGCTGGGTGTGCGGCGGATGCGGTCAAAGCGGAAGGCGACGCCCTCCGCGTTGCCGATCTCGGTAATCGAGCCATAAAGCCGCCGGGCCCGATCTTCGCCGCCAAACTTGCGAATGACATAGTCGGCCCGAGACATCCCCGACCTCGGCATGTCGGGGTTGAGCAGGAACGGGCGCCATGTCAGCTCGAAAATCAGGTCGGGGCGCCGCCGCATGGTCCGGAACAGCCGGCGCACCCCAAGGTAGCACCAGGGACATACCAGGTCATGCACGATCTCGATCTGCAGGCGAGCCTTGGCGGGGGCAAGGATGTTCACCTCAACAATCTAATGCTGCGTGCGCCGGCCGTCATCCTCTTTCCAACGGGTCCGGCCAAGGCGTCGAAGCGTTTGACATCCACCTGGCGCAAACACTGGCATTGTTGGCCAAAATCTGATTAACGTTTCGTCAGTGGTTATGATTTACAAAGACAACGTTTCTCGCCATCAGCATAATCTCAAGGCAGGTTTAGATATCCCCTCGCGCTCGCCCAACGAAAAAACCCATCCAGTCGGATCGTATGGCCCAGCAAGCCTGCCCGACCGATCAACAACGAGTCGGGCAGCACGCGTGTTGCCCGACGAACAGCAGGTTCGCCATGCCCGGCATTGACCGTCCACCATCGCTGCGCGTCGTCATGGAGTCGGCCCGGATTGCCGCGCTACAGTCCTATTCCATGGCAGAGTCGGCCACCGCAGAGCCGTTCAACACCCTGGTGCGCATGGCGGCGAACCTGGCGCAAGCACCGATCGCCATGATCTCGCTGATCGGGCGCGACCAGCAGTCGATTAAGGCCGCTTTCGGGACGGAGATTCAGCAGATGCCACGCTCGCTGGCTTTCTGCAACCACGCCATCGCCGACCTGTCCGGTGCCATGGTAGTGCCGGATACCTGGGCAGACCCGCGGTTTCAGAACCATCCGCACGTCGTGTCGCCGCCGCACATCCGGTTTTATGCCGGGGTATGCCTGACCGACAGCGACGGCTACGTCCTCGGCACGCTGTGTGTGATGGACCACAAACCGTCCCGCATCGAGGACAACACGCTTGCGGTCCTGCATACGATGGCAAAAGAAGTGATGAATGCCTTTGCGCTGCAACGCGCCGAGCAGGATTCTGGGTGGGGCCAGGCCATCCCGAGCAGCGATTGGCTCAACCAGCCTGTGTCGCGCCGCACCGCGCCGGCAACCCCGCCCGCATCGGCCTCGCCGGCATGGCTCGGCGTGCGAACCGAGCATGCTCCGGTGCCGGGCAGCAATCAGGAAGGCCGACTGCTCACCAGCATCGCCGCCAACAGCCCGGCCGAGCGCGCCAACCTGTTGGTAGGGGATATCATCTTGGCGATCGACGGTCGTATCACCAAACGCCGGAACGATATGACCGCGGCCGTGTCCAACCGCGTGCCCGGCGGGATCATGCGTTTGCAGGTCTGGCGCAATGGCAGCCTCTTCGAGTGTGCACTGTTTCCGGAAGCGGTGCCGGAAGCCCGGCTTTTGCAGCGCAGCACCTTGTAGAGCTCATCAGCCCTGCAGGAAGCGCTGTGTCCAGCCATCGTAGTCCTCGCTGCGCGTGACTTGCCGCATCAGAGCTTCTGTCGGCAGGCCCGGCAGCGACGCAGGCGGCACACCGTCCCGCAGCGCCTTCAACGTCGCATACACGGCCTGAACCGCTGCCATGATGGGCTGATGCCCCTGAAGTCTGATGCGAACACCCGGCAAAGCCTGGAGACCTGGATCGTTTGGTCCCGCAATGATCAACGGCAGGTTGACCGCACCCGCGATCGCGCCCAACTGCGCCTGATCCTGCAATCCAGTCAGAAAGATCGCGTCGGCTCCCAAGGCGGCATAGGCCCGGATCCGCGCCAGTGCATCCACCAGTCCGGTTGCTGCCAGGGCGCCGGTCCGCGCGACAACGACCAGCGCCGGGTCAACGCGGGCGGCGAGCGCTGCCTTGATCTTGCCGATTCCCTCGTCAAGCGGCAGCAGCCTGGCGCCGACCTGACCGAAAGGGCGCGGCAGGTCAGTGTCCTCAATGGTCAGTGCCGCGACTCCGGCCGCCTCCAGCTCCTGCACCGTCCGCATCACGTTGAGCGCGTTGCCGTACCCGTGATCGGCGTCCACCAATAGCGGCAGGCAAGCAGCCCGGCCAATCCGGCGGGCCTGTTCAGCGAGTTCGGTCAAGGTCAGCACGATCAGGTCCGGTGCCCCGAGCACCGCGAGCGACGCCGTCGATCCCGCGAGAATGCCGACCTCGAACCCGAGATCCCAGGCGATCCGCGCCGACATGGCGTCCCAAACCGAGGCCGGGTGCACGCAGCCCGGTCCTTCCAGCACCGCACGGAACCGTTCCCGCCGTGCTGTCGGCGTCTTGGGCGGCAGATCGTCTATCATGGTTGAGATCTCCAACAAGGAACGCAGGCTGCGGCGCAAACCTGCCGGCGACAAGGCCGTGCACCGGCGCGCCGGGGTTGACCCGTAAAGCCGCATCTGGTTTTGCCATAAGGCGGCGTTACTTTTGGAGTAATATGCAACGATCTCAGCGGCAACGCCGGTGTCCCTTGCTTCTGACCGCAAGCCTGCTGATGCTGTCGGGTTGCGGATCGTTGTTGAGCGAGGGCACGGCGGACCTTGCAGGCGTCGCGGGGGCAGGGGCTGCGACGGCGGTCACCAAGTCCGCCGCCGGCGCTGCCGCGATCGGCCTCGGGGTGCGGTCGCTCGCCAGCGAAGGGCTGAAATACGCGATCCGCCGCGTCCATCGCAACGAGCAGGACGCCATCGCCCAAGCTGCCGGGCCGCTCGAACCCGGTGCGCTGCAAACCTGGTCCATCCGCCACACTTTGCCGATCGAGGGTAACGAGGCCGGCCAGGTGGTGGTCAGCCGTGCCTTCGGCGCCGGGGCGTTCCGCTGCAAGGAGATCGTGTTCAGCGTCGATACCGTCACGCGCCAGGGGCCGCAGCGTGCGTTCTACACCGCGACCATCTGCCAGGACGGCGCGACTTGGCGCTGGGCCTCGGCGGAACCGGCGACGGAGCGCTGGGGCGGGCTGCAATGACGCGCCGACTGCTGATTTTGGGGCTGGTACTGTTGGGCGGATGCACCGTGGTATCGGACGCGGCGGGCCTTGCCGCGGGCGGCGGCGCCGGCGCTGTCACGGGAAACCCTGCCATCGGCTTTGCCGTCGGCATCAGCGTGCGCGCCGGCGTGGACGAGTTGCGCCGCTACGTCGTCCGCCGTTGGCAGCAGGGCGAGCAGGACGCGATCGCCGATGCCGCCGGAGCCGCCCCGGTCGGCGAGCCGCGGCCTTGGCAAATCCGCCACGCCATCCCGGTTGGCAACGCCCATGGCGAGCTCGCCGTCGTGCGGGAATACGCAACGCCGCTCGCCACCTGCCGGGAGATCGTGTTCACCGTCGAGGATGCCGGCCACCCGAGCCTGTTCACCACCTCGCTGTGCCGCCAGGCCGAGCGCTGGAAGTGGGCAGCGGCCGAGCCGGCGGTCGATCGATGGGGCTTCCTGCAATAGGATCAAACGGCGGCCTCGAACCCCAGGGACTGGCGGGTCCAGGCCCGGGCATAGGCGCCGCCCTGGGCCAACAGCTCGGCATGCGTACCCTGCTCGACGATGCGGCCCTGGTCCAGCAGCAATAGCCGGTCCATACGCGCGATCGTCGAAAGCCGGTGCGCGATGGCGATCACCGTCCGCCCCTGCATCAGCATGTCGAGCTGTTCCTGAATGGCTGCCTCAACCTCGCTGTCGAGCGCCGAGGTCGCCTCGTCCAGCACCAGGATCGGCGCATCCTTCAGCACGACCCGGGCAATGGCGATGCGCTGCCGCTGGCCACCCGATAGCTTTACGCCGCGCTCGCCCACATGCGCATCGTAGCCGCGGCGGCCCTGCCAATCTTCCAGTTGCAGGATGAAATCATGCGCCTGCGCCCGGCGGGCCGCGGCCTCGACGCTGGCCTGGGTGGCGCCGGGACAGCCATAGCGGATATTGTCACGGATGGAGCGGTGCAGCAGCGACGTGTCCTGCGTGACCATGGCAATCTCCGCGCGCAAGGTTTCCTGGGTCACGTCGGCGATATCCTGCCCGTCGATCAGGATGCGCCCGGCCTCCGGCGTGTAGAAGCCGAGCAGCAGGTTCACCAGGGTGGACTTCCCCGCGCCGGATGCGCCCACTAGGCCGATCCGCTCGCCAGGCGCCACGACCAGATCAATCCCATGCAGCACGCCGCGAGTTGCGCCATAGCCGAATTGGACGTCCTCGAAGCGCATCTCGCCGCGCAGGAGCTGCAGCTCAGCGGCGCCGGGCCGGTCCGGCATCTGCCGCGGCACGGCGATGGAGCGCATGCCGTCCTGCACGATGCCGACGTTCTCGAAGATTGCGGTGATGCTGCGGGCGACCCAGCCGGCGGTATTGGTGATCTGCCACGCCAGCGCCATGGCCGTCGCCACCAGGCCGACGGCGATGCGGCCCTCGGACCACAGCGTGACGGCCAGCGTCGCCATGCCGACCAGCAGGATTGCGTTCATCGTCGTCAAGGACAGGATGAGCGTCGAGATCATCCGGGTCTGGGCGCGGAAGGCGACCGTGTGCTCGTCAACGGACTCCCGCACGAACGCGTCCTCGTCCCGCGCCCGGGCGAACAGCTTGACGGTCAGGATGTTGGTGTAGCCGTCCACGATCCGGCCGGTGAGCCCCGACCGCACCTCCGCCACATGGCGCGACCGGTCCCGCAACCGGGGCACGAAGGCCCACAGCAGCGCCGCATAGGTCGCGAACCACGCAAGGATCGGCAGCGCCAGCCGGTAGTCGGTCGAGGCGAGCACGGCGACCGCGCTGCCGCCCACCACGACGATGTACCAAACGGAGTCGACTGCGCTGACGATCACCTCGCGCAGCGCCGGGCCGGTTTGCAGCACGCGGTTGGCGATGCGCCCGGCGAAATCGTTCTGGAAGAACGTCCAGGATTGCCGCACGACGTTCCAGTGGCTCTGCCAGCGGATGAGGTTGCTGAAACCAGGGTTGATGGCCTGGTTGATCAGCATGGCCTGCAACGCGACCATGCCGGGGCGCAGCACCAGTACGATCAGCGCCATGACTGCCAGTTGCGGCCATTCGCCCCGCAGCAAATCGCCAGGCGGCCGGGTAGCGACCAGCCCAGCGACCCGGCCGATGCAGATCGGGATCGAGGCGTCCAGCAGCGCCACGAACAGCCCGCCCAGGAATAGCCCAGCGATCGGGCCGCGGACCTGGCGCGCGAAATGCCAGAAGAACGCCAGCAAGCCCTGCGGTGGGGGCGCCTCGCCCGGGGTACGGGTGGGGACGATCAGGCTTTCGAAACGGTGGAACATAACGTGCCGATGAACCGCTGGCGCAGATGGGTCAACCGTGAATCGGTCACAAATATGAGCAGTGCCGTGCAGCGTCGCTCCTGCGTCTTTAGCGTCGGTCGCAGTTGCCGGTCAGGGTGTTGAAGAACTGGCCCGATCGGCACGCGAGATGTTGCACGGCAGGGGCCTGCGTTGACCCAGGCGGAGCGTAGCCGGCGGGCTGGCCCGCAGATGGGAGCCTTGGCTGCAGCGGGGCCGGATAGCCGGGCGGTGCGTAGGCCACGGGCGGCGGGTAAGCGTAGGGATAGGGAACCGGATAGGGATACGCCGAAGGATAATAGCCATAGGGAGCGTATCCATAGGGATAGTAACCGTATGGAGCGTAGCCATAAGGGTATGGATAAGGGCGCGCGATGGCGCTCCCGACTATGGTTCCGGCCCCGAGCCCGAGGACTGTGCCAAGCACGAAGCCACCGCCTCCAGCCTCGGCAGGCTTTGCGGCTGCAGTGCAGATCGAGACCGCGGCCAGGCCGGCGCACAAGATGTTTCGCATAAAGGATTCCTTCTCAGATGGAGAGTTCTGCCTCGCCCAGAAATTTGACGTCCAGGCGCCGGCTTCAATTTCCCAAACGTGACAAATGCGCGCGATTGCAAGCGAACTGCGCTCCCGCCTCGGACTGTACGGCAACCCGGTGCTGTCGAGCCACTTGCGCACGGCGCGGACGATGTAGCCACTGGCGGGACAGGCGTAGTTAAGTTCATCATGTGGTTTGGTCTGGCATCGGGCGGGAGGGAGCCTAACTCAACGGAGATCTCGTTGAGCAGGGTGCTGCCCAACGGCCCAGCGCTACCCAAGGTATGGAAATGACCCCAGACGAACTCCGCGCCGCCTCGGAACCGCCCGACCAAGGCGCTGCCATCAAGGCGCTGTGGTGGGCCGCACGCGCCGATTGGAAAAATGCGCATGAGGTCGCCAAGGTTGATGACGGCGCGTCGGCGGCTTGGGTGCACGCCTATCTGCACCGCGTCGAGGGCGACCAGGAGAACGCCAGCTACTGGTATGGCCGGGCCGGCAAGCCGATTGCCACGGGTCCGCTTGACGACGAGTGGCAGGCGATTGCCGCAGCAATGCTTAAGACGTAGTCCAGCACGGATTGGCGCGTTACAAACCCGTCGTTATCAGCCGGTCAAGCCGCAGCCGCTGCCGGTCGTCCGTCAGGCGTCGTGTTGCCAGGTGCGCCGTGATGATCGCCGCCAGCGCGCTGGCCCCGGCCAGCAGCAGCATGAGCAGGATCTGATATTTCACCGCCTCGATCGGATCGAGGCCGGCTAGGATCTGGCCCGTCATGGTGCCTGGCAGCGTGACCAGCCCGGCCGCCGCCATTTGGTTCAGCACCGGCATCAGCCCGCGCCGGATCGCGTCGGCCATCAGCGGCCGGGTCGCGGCGGCGAAGGAGTGGCCGAGCGCCAGCCGCGCCTCGATCCCACCGCGTGCCGCCGCAGCGCCGCCCAGCACGCCGTCGAGCGTGAGGCTCGCCGTGCCGAACGCGCTGCCCAGCACGATGCCGGTGACCGGGATGGCATAGCGCGGGTTCCACCAGGGCTCCGGCCGCAGCGCTGTGGTCAGCGCCAGCAGGGCGGCAAGACCCGTCGCGGCGCCGACGGCTAGGCTCGCGACCATGTAGTTGCCGTACCGTGCGAGCCGGTGCCGGGGCCGGGCAGCCGCCTCCCGGATCGCCACCAGCGTCATCACAACCAGGATACCAAGCGTGACGCTGGCCGATCCGGCCTGGAACACCGTGCGCAGCACGACGCCGATCAGCAGCAGCTGCACGACCATGCGCGCCGTTGCCACCAGCATGGCGCGATGCAGCCGCAGGCCGAGCGCCACCGAGAGCACGCCATCCATCACCAGCAGCGCCGCGGCAATCACGAGGTCGCCGGGCTGCAGCATGATTGCATTCAAGCCGGATGCGTTCATGTCAGGCGTCCGGCCAACATCCGCCGCCGGAGAGTGCCGAGCCGCCCCGCCTGGGCCGTATCGTGCGTGACCAGCACCACGCCCAGCCCGGCCAGCATGCGTTCCGTCAGCAGCGCCTCGACCGCCAGCGTCGTGTCCTGGTCGAGCGCTCCGGTCGGCTCGTCCAGCAGCAGAATGGCCGGCCCTGCCGCAAGCGCGCGCAGCAGCGCCAGCCGTGCGCGCTCGCCGGTTGAGCACTGGGCCACCGTTCGGTCCCAGATGTCCAACGAGAGGCCAAGCCGGGCCGCATCCGGGCTGGGCGCTGGAAAATGATCGCCGACCCGGTCCAGCCACCAACCGGGCTCCGCCGGCGCATACACCACGTGGCGACGCCAATCCGGCCCGGAAAACGTGCTCCGGCCGACGCCGTCCAGCCACGCCTCGCCCTCATGCGGATCGAGGTCCGCCACCATGCGCAGCAGCAGGCTCTTGCCCGATCCGGACGGGCCGGTGATGGCGAGGCAGCCGCCCGGCGAAACATCGAGATCGAACGGACCAGCAAAGGCGTGCTGCAAGCCTCGCGCCCGCAGCCCGGCGGTCAACTGGCCAGCTTGCCCAACAGGCGAGCGTGGGAACGTAAGCCTTTGTGGAAGCAGCGCCACTCGAACTTCTCGTTCGGGCTGTGCACCTGATCGTCGTCCAGGCCAAAGCCCATCAGCAGGCTGTCAACGCCCAACAGGCGGCGCATGCTTTCAACCACTGGGATACTGCCGCCGCTGCCGATGAGAACGGCGGGGCGCCCATACTCATCCGCCAGCACGTCCCGCGCTGCCTGGATAAAGCGACTGTCGGCGGCAATCTCGATGCCGGGCGCCGCCCCGAACACATCGATGACTGCGCGGGCATCCGACGGCAGGCGGGCGTTGACAAAGGCGTGGAAGGCCGCGACCACGGCGGCCGGGTCCTGGCCGGGAACAAGGCGAAACGACACCTTGGCGCCTGCCTCGGCGGCGATCACCGTCTTGCTGCCGTGTCCCTGGTAGCCGCCCCAGATGCCGTTCACGTCGGCGGTCGGACGCGCCCAGAGCCGCTCCAACGCGGACCGGCCGTGCTCGCCGGCCGGCTCAGACAAGCCGATGCCGCCGAGGAACGCGGCCTCGTCGAACCCAAGTGCGGCCCACTCGGCGGCAAGCGGGGCCGGCACGTCCGCGACCCCATCGTAGAAGCCCGGCAGTTGGACGCGGCCCTGCGGGTCCACGAGCTCCGCCAGGATGCGCGACAGCAGATTGGCAGGGTTCAATGCGGACCCGCCGAACAGGCCGGAGTGCAGGTCGCGCTGCGCCGCATGCACGACGACCTGAACATAGGCAATGCCGCGCAGCCGGGTCGTGATGGCGGGGGTGTCGATGTCCCACATGCCGGTGTCGCTGATGACCGCCACGTCGGCCCGCAATGCGTCCCGGTGCGCGGTCAGGAACGGCTCCAAGTTCGGGCTGCTGACTTCCTCCTCGCCCTCGATGAGCGCGGTCACGCGGACGGGCAGGGTGCCGTGCACCGCATGCCAGGCGCGCAGAGCCTCCAGCCACATCATCACCTGGCCCTTATCGTCCACGGCGCCGCGGGCGACTACGCGGGGACCATGCGGCCCCTGGGACATCGCCGGGTCGAAGGGCGGGCTGGCCCATAGCTCAAGCGGCTCTGCCGGCTGAACGTCGTAGTGGCCGTAGAACAGCAGGTGCGGCGCATGCCCGCCGGGGCCGGGATGCTGGCCCAGCACGATCGGATGGCCCGGCGTCGCATGCAGCGCCGCGTTGAACCCTATGGACGCAAGCTGCCCTCGCACCCACGAAGCTGCCGCACCGCAATCGGCAGCGTGCTCCGGCTGGGCGCTGACGCTCGGGACGCGCAGGAAGCTGAACCAGCGCTCCCGCGCCTCGTCCAGGGTGGCTTCAATGTGATCGAGCACAGCTTGGGTTTGCATGGCCGTCAACGTGACGAACCGCCTGCCGCCTGGATCGCCGTCCAGACCCGTTGCGGCGTGGCCGGCATGTCGATGTGCCGCACGCCAACCTCCGCCAACGCGTCCACCAGCGCGTTCATCACCGCTGGCAACGCACCGGCGCATCCGGCCTCGCCGCAGCCCTTCACGCCCAGCGCGTTGGTGCGGGCCGGGACCGGATGGCTCTGGAACGCGAACGGCGGCGCGTCCACGGCGTGCGGCAGCGCGTAGTCCATGAACGAACCCGTCATCAACTGGCCGTCCTCGTCATACGCCGTCGCCTCCATCAGCGCCTGGCCGATGCCCTGCACAATGCCGCCATGCGCCTGACCCTCGACCAGCATCGGGTTGATCAGCACGCCGAAGTCGTTGACCATGTTGTAGCGCACGACCTCGACGATGCCCGTCTCCGAATCGATCTCGACCTCGGCCACGTGGCAGCCGTTGGGGAACGCCGAGGGCGCCGACTCGTGGATATGCTGCACATCAAGCGTTGCCGGCACGTCCGGCGGCAGCGGCATGCCGGCGCGCAACTGCTCCGCGAGTTCCATGATGCCCACGCCGCGGTCGGTGCCGGCAATGAGGAACCGGCCGCGCTCGAACTCGATATCGGCGACGGCGGCCTCCAGCGCATGCGCGGCCACCCGGCGGCCCTGCTCGATGCAGATCGCGCTGGCCTCCACGATCGCGGCGCCGCTCGCCATCATGCTTTTCGACCCGCCGGTGCCGCCGCCGGCGATCAGCGCGTCGCTGTCGCCCTGCAGCAGCCGCACCCGGTCGAACGGGATGCCTAGCCGGTCGCACAGCACCTGGGCGAACGGCGACGCGTGGCCCTGGCCGTAGTCCAGCGTGCCGGTGACGATTGTCACCGTTCCGTCCGGCTCGAAGCGGATGCCGCCCATCTCCTGCTGCGGCGGCGCCGTTACTTCAAGGTACTGGCCGATACCGCGCCCGCGCAGCTTGCCCCGGCGCCGGCTCTCGGTGCGCCGCGCCGAGAAGCCGTCCCAGTCGGCCATCGCCAGCGCCTCGTCGAGGATCGCCGGGAAATCGCCGCTGTCATAGGCCATGCCGGACGGCGCGCTGTACGGCATTTGGTCCGGCTGGATATGGTTGCGCCGCCGCAGCTCCACCCGGTCGATGCCCATCTCGGCCGCAGCGGCGTCCACCAGCCGCTCCATGTAGTAGTTGCCCTCCGGCCGTCCGGCGCCGCGATACGGCCCAACCGGCGTCGTGTTGGTGAACACGCAGCGCGCCGACGCCTCGATCAGCGGCGTCGCATAGACGCCCACCATGTTTTTCATGGTGTTCACCGTCGGCGGAATGGTCGTCGCGTTGCTGAGGTAGGCGCCGAGGTTGCCGTAGCCCTGGATGCGAATCGCCAAGAACCGCCCCTCGGCATCCAGCGCCAGCGCTGCATCCACCTCATGGTCGCGCCCGTGGCTGTCGGACAGGAAACTGTCGGAACGCTCGTCCGTCCATTTCACCGGGCGGCCCAGCGTGCGGGCGGCGTACAGCAGGCACGGATACTCCGGATACACCGACGCCTTCATGCCGAACGAACCACCGACGTTGCCGGTCAGCACGCGCAGCCGGTCCAGCGGCACGTCCAGCACGTCTCTCAGCGCCTCGCGCATCCCGAACACGCCTTGGCAGCCGACCCGCAAGGTGAAGCGCTGCGTGGCCGCATCGTAGTCGGCAATGGCCGACCGTGGCTCCATCGCGGCGACCACGATGCGGCTGTTGCTGAGCTGCAGGCGCGTGACGTGCGCGGCGGCGGCAAAGGCGGCCTCGACCGCGGCGCTGTCGCCGTGGTGATAGTCCAAAACCAGGTTGCCCGGCGCGTCATCGTGCAGCAGCGGCGCGCCCGGCTCGGCGGCGGCTCGCGCGGTGGTCACGGCGGGCAGCGGATCGATGTCCAGCAGCACCGCCTCAGCGGCGTCCCGCGCCTGCGTCGCCGTTTCCGCCACCACGACCGCGACGGGATCGCCGACAAAACGAACCTTGGCTTCAGCCAGCGGCATCTGCGCGGGCCGCGGAGTGGCGGAGCCGTCGCGGTTCTTGCCGCGCGATGCCGGCATCAGGCCGATGCCGCCCTCCCGCAGGTCGGCCGCCGTATAGACGCCCAGCACGCCCGGCATCGACCGCGCCTCCGCCGCATCCACGCCGCGCAGGGCGCCATGTGCGTAGCGGCTGCGCACCATCGCGGCGTGGAGCTGTCCCGGCAGGCTCAGATCGTCGCTGTAGCGGCCCTCGCCGCGCAGCAGCACTGGGTCCTCCTTGCGGGAGACCGGCTGGCCGATGGCGAATTTCTCGAAGGACGGATTGGCATAGACGTTCATGCGGACGCACTCCTCGGCGGTTGCCGATCAAGGTTGGGTGGCGGCGGCGGAAGGTAAAGGCGCGTGGCGCGGCCAGGCGACCTGCGTGACCAGCGTGGCCGCGGCCTGCACTGCAAGCACGAGCGCCACGCAGCCGGGCCAGCCCAGATGGTGCCAGATGCTGGCGGGCAGGATGCCGCCCAGGCTGCCGCCGACGTAGTAGCAGGTGACATACAGCCCGACCGCGGTGGAGCGGGAGCGCCGGGCGGCCGCCGCGACGTAGCCGAGGGAGAGTACCTGCTCGGTGAAGATGCCAGCCGCCGCGAATGCCAGCCCAATTATGATGCCCGGCAGCCACGGCACCAGGGTCAGCAACAGCCCGCCCGACCCGGCCAGGGCTGCCAACAGCACCGTGCGCCGCCGCCCGAAGCGCAGCGCCAGCCGGGTCGCGACGGGGGTCGCCACTACGCCCAACAGATAGATGACGAACACCGACCCGAGCTGCGCCGGCCCCAGGCTGAACGGCGGGGCGCCCAGATAGAAATTGGCATAGGTGAATGTCGCGACCATTGAGAACAGCACGGCGAAGCCGACGCCGCAGGTCGCCATCACCTGCGGGTTGCCGAACTGGTCGGCGAACCCGGCCAACTGGCCGCGCCAGCCGCGCACCGGGCGGAACCGCTGTTCGGGCGGCAAGGTCCAGGCGACCACGCCGGCACAGAGCAGGGTCAGCAGCGCCAAGATCACGAACGCGGTGCGCCATCCCGCCAGCTCGGTTGTCCATCCCGCGATGAAGCGGCCCGCGAAGCCGCCGACGATGGTGCCGATGGCATAGACGCCGGTGACGCGCACCGCCTCCGGCCCGGGGCACTCCTCGGCGATGTAGGCGACGGTGACGGCAAAGATGAACGGCAGCAGCAGCCCCTGCAGGAACCGGCAGAGGATCAGCCAGCCGAGCCCCGGCGCCCAAGCCGCAAGCAAGGTCGGGACCGCCAGCGCCAGGCTTGCACCCAAGATCAGCCGCCGCCGGCCCAGCGCGTCCGACACGCCGCCAACGAACGGTGCCACCAGCGCCACGGCGATCAGCGGCGCGGTGACGGTGAGCCCGGTGTGCGGCAGGCTCGCGCCGAACTGCTGTGCCAGCGTCGGCAGCAGCGCCTGGGTCGGATACAGGTTGATGAAGGTGCACAGCCCGGCGGCAAGGACGCCGACGCGGACCTGCATCACGGTCGGCCGGCCAGGATCGCGGCGCAGGCGGCCGGCAGCGGCAGGGCCGGACGGGGGGCAGGGGGCTTCGGCGGCGCATCAAGCTGCTCGAACCACCAGGCGAGGCTAGCGTCGCAGCCATCGCCCGGCGGGATCGGCCCCAGGTCCCGGCATTCCGGCTGGTTGGCCGGGCAGCGGAAGTGCAGGTGCATGTGGGCGGCGTGGCCGTACCAGGGGCGGACCTGCCGCAGCCAGGCGCGGTCCGCCATCGGGGTGCGGCAGAGCTGCTGCTTGATGGCCGGGTTGACCAATACGCGGTCCAGCCCTGGCAGCCCGGCCGCCAGGCGCAGCAGGGTGACGTGGCCGGGGCTCCATCGCGCGGGGTCCACGTCGCGGCCATCGGCGGCGACCAGGCTCGGCACCTCGACGCCGTTCCGCTGGGCGACGCTCAGCGCCGGCTTCGGCGACACGTCCAGCCAGACGTCCGCATCAAGTCCGACCTGGTGGCTGGCGTGCACCCCCGCCGTCGGGCCGCCGTGCGGGCGGGAGATATCGTTCATATACAGCGTAGGCAGCCCCGCCGCCTGGGCGCGAAGGCCCAGCATCTCCAGCGCCGCGATGGTGTCCGGATGTCCCCAAAACCAGCTTTGGTTGGCGCGGATGATCTGGTAGCCCGGTCCGCTCGCCGGGAGCTGAATTGCGCCGGCGATGCAGCCGCCGCCGGGTCCGCTGACGATGCGCGGCGCTGTGGCTCCCGGCGCCGGCTGCGCGACCGCGGCGGCGGGCAATGCAAGCAAAAGGGTGCTAGCCATGATCAGGGTGCGCGACATCAGGTGCCCTTTGCATTTGCAGGTCAACTCGGCACGACTGCCGTGCGCCGACCGATCCGATAGTGCAACTTGCTGCAATCTTATGCGTAGGTTCTTACACGGCGTTTGTGACCTTGTTTAGCCCGGCGTTCAGCCCGGCGTTCAGCCCTGCACTTCTTAAGGATTTAACGATGCAAGACCGCTTCCTCGTCACCGGCGGCGCTGGCTATGTCGGGAGCCATCTCGCGGCGCTGCTGGCCGAGCGGGGCGCCAAGATCGTGATTCTCGACAACCTTCGGCAGGGCCACCGCGCCGCGGTTCCACCCGGTGCCAGGCTGATCGAGGGCGACGCCTCGGATGTCCAGGCGCTCGACGCCGTGCTGGCCGAGGGGCCATGGACCGCGGTGTTCCACTTCGCAGCCTTGTCCCTCGTGGGGGAGAGCATGCGCGACCCCTTGCGCTACCTGCTGGAGAACGCGGCAGGCGGCATGCGCCTGATCGACGCCTGCGTCCGGCATGACGTGAAGAAGTTTATTTTGTCCTCCACCGCCAACCTGTTCGGCGAGCCGGAGCGCGTGCCGATCGACGAGGCGGCCCGCATCGACCCGTCTTCGCCCTACGGCGAGAGCAAGCTGATGATCGAGCGCACCCTGCGCTGGGCCGACCAGGTGCACGGCCTGCGCAGCGCCTGCCTGCGCTATTTCAACGCGGCCGGCGCCGACCCGGCGGGCGTGCTCGGGGAGGACCACGATCCCGAGACCCACCTGATCCCGCTGGTGATCGACGCTGCCCTGGGCCGCAGCGGCGCGATCACGGTATTCGGCACGGACTATCCGACCGCGGACGGCACCTGCGTCCGCGACTACGTCCATGTGACGGACCTGGGCGAGGCGCATCTCTGCGCGCTGGGGCAGCTCGACCGGCGGAGCGTCACCTACAACCTTGGCAACGGCAGCGGGCACTCCGTCCGCGACGTGATCGCCTCGGTGGAGCGGGTGCTGGGCCGCCCGGTCCCGGTGCGTCTCGGCGAGCGCCGGCCCGGCGACCCGGCCGCGCTGGTCGCGTCGTCCGCACTGATCCGCGCCGAGACCGGCTGGACCCCGCGCTATGCGGCGCTCGACACCATCGTTGCCAGCGCCGCCGCCTGGCGGGTGGCGCACCCGAACGGCTACGGCGACCGTACGCCGACTGAGCGGGCGCCTACGGGGCAGGCCGATAAGCCGGAACTGCCAAATAGGACAGCCGCTTGAACTCCTTGCGTCCGCGCGCCACGGAATCGAGGATCATGCCGCAGGTCAGCGACAGGAAGGCCAGCAGCGCGATGGCCGCCGAAAGGACCGCCGTCGGCAGGCGCGGAACGAGGCCGGTGTGGACGAAATCCACGAACACCGGCACGGCGAGGCCGATTGCCAGCAGCATCTGCAGCGCGGCGGCGGCGGCGAAGAACTGTAGTGGACGCTCCTCCTTCACCAAGACCAGGATAGTGCGCAGGATGCGCAAGCCGTCGGTATAGGTGCGCAGCTTCGACGTGGAGCCGACCGGGCGTTCCTTGTACGGCGTTGGCAGCTCGCCGATCGGCATGCAGAGTTCCAGCGAGTGGACGGTGAACTCCGCCTCCGTCTCGAAGCCGCCGGACAGGGCCGGGAACGATTTGACGAAGCGGCGGGAGAACACGCGGTAGCCGGACAGCATGTCCGACACGTGGCCGCCGAAGACCCATGCGACCAGGCCGGTCAGCACAGCATTGCCGAAGCGATGCCCCGGCCGATACGCCGCTGTGGCTTCCGACACCCGGGCGCCGTTCACCATGTCGAGGCCGTCATCCAGCAGCAGGCGCACCATCGCCGGGCTGCAGGCGGCGCTGTAGGTGTCGTCGCCGTCCACCAGGACATAGGCGTCGGCCTCGATGTCGGCGAACATGCGGCGGATGACGTGGCCCTTGCCCTGCAGGCGCTCGGTCCGGGCGACGGCGCCGGCCGCACGGGCCGCGTCGAGCGTGCCGTCGCTGGAGTTGTTGTCGTACACATAGACGGCGGCCCCCGGCAGCGCCGCCCGGA
>JAABUS010005751.1_pt1 | contig 15876 bp, 15 predicted proteins | sample 5560161 | NCBI WGS metagenome assembly JAABUS01 (sample SAMN10711885, study PRJNA513376) | rock metagenome | isolation source: Antarctica rocks | place: Antarctica: Victoria Land, Trio Nunatak nord | collected 2016-01-04
CCGCGCTGGTGGTGAAGACCGCCGGCTGGGCGTGCTCGGTCCGGGTGAGCCGTTCGGCCGGCCCACGGAAGCAGATCTCGCGCAGGTCGAACCCCAGGACGTCATCCGCCCGGTCGAAGACCTCACGAGCGCGCGGGTGGTGGTGGCAGAGGGCCTGGCCCATCCCAGGCCGCTGGGTCCCCTGGCCGGGGAACAGGAATGCGAGCAGGTCTCCCTCCTTCAACTCCATGTCGTGACGGCGATGACATCCCCGTCCAGTCGGCCCCACATGCTCCACACCTCGTCCGCACCCGTGCTCACGGCAGTGCGCCGGAGGCAGCACCGGTGCACTTCGACGCTGGAGACGCCTACTCCTTCTAGCGCGTCGCGGAGCGGTCCCAGCGCCGCCGGCCCGCCGTCGGGCGGGACATCGGCCAGCGCCACGTCGGACCAGTGGAACCCCGATGGGCGGCCGCCCAGGAGCTTGATCACCGCCTCCTTGGTGGCCAGGCAGGCCGCCGCCGCGAGCTGAGGCTCCCGGTGCCCCGCGCACCAGGCCATCTCCTCGTCGCTGAGGATCCGCCGGAGGAACACCTCCTGCTCGCCGCGGTCCACGATCGCCGAGATCCTCGCCAGGGGAACGAGGTCCACGCCGATCTGTTCGGTGGCGGCCATCTCGGGGCTCACAGGACGAGCTCGGCCATGACCTCGATGGCCTCGAGCGTGGCGCCACCGATGATCATCATGGTGATCGGCGAGGCGTGCCAGCTCTCCAGTCGCTCGGCGATGCGTCCCCGGGGGCCGACCAACGCGAGGGCGTCGATGAGCTCGTCGGGGATGAGGGCGGCGGCATCGCCCAACCGGCCGTCCAGGTACTCCTGGCGCACCCGGTCGGCCAGGCCCTCGAAGCCGACCCGGGCGACGAGATCGGTGTAGAAGTTGCGCTTCCGGGACCCCATCCCGCCGATCCAGAACGCCAGCACCGGCCGCAGGGCGCTGCGGCAGCGGTCGACGTCGGGCCCGAGCACGATGGGTACGAACGGGGCGATCTCGAATCCAGGTTTGAGCGGGTAGGTGCTGAGGTCCACCCCGAGGGCGTCGGGGTAGTTCGGGGGGAAGAACAGCGGCAGCCACCCGTCGGCGATCTCGAGGGTCTGGCGGACGTTCTGAGGTCCCATGGCGCCGAGGTACAGCGGGATGTCCCGCCGGTGGGGCTTGAGGGTGAGCTTCATGGCCTTGCCCTCGCCCGTCGTGCCCGGCCCTCCGTAGGGAAGGTCGTAGTGGCGACCGTGGAACTCGACCGGCATCTGACGGCGCAGGATCATGCGCACCACCTCGACGTACTCGCGCAGGCGGACGAGCGGCTCGTCGAAGGGCTGGTTGTGCCAGCCCTCCACCACCTGGGGCCCGGAGACGCCCAGGCCGAGCAGCAGCCGGCCGCCGGAGAGGTTGTCGAGGGTGGCGGCCGTCATCGCGGTCATGGCCGGCGACCGGGCCGCGATCTGCAGGACCGCGGTCCCCAGCTTGATCCGCGTCGTGTGCGCCGCGAGGTAGGTCAGCGGGACCACGGCATCGCTCCCGTAGGCCTCGGCCGTCCACACCGAGTGGTACCCGAGGCTCTCGGCCCGCTTGACCGCCTCGATGTTCGGTCCGGCCCCGGGGCCCCACAGGCCGAAGTTCAGGCCCCACTTGGTGGCGTTCAGGGCGAGCTTCACGGCAGCGCCGGCGCCCAGGCGCCCTGGAACCCGAACGGCACGACCTGCGGCAGCGCAGCCACGGCCAGCGGCGGGCGGGTCAGGTCCTCCCCGTCGAGCACGCGCAGCTCGCTCGTCCCGGTGGTGGAGTTGAGCACCACCGTGAGCACCCAGCAGTCGGTGCTGACCACGGCGCCGGGGCGAGGCACCGGTATCGGCGCACCGGCGAACGCGTCCGCCTCGGGCGGCGCCCAGGCGACCTTGCCCGACCCGCGGTCCACCGCCGCCGGCAGCCCCATGTACCGGCCGAGGGGGTTGAGGGTGACGCCGTAGATCCGGGCGTCGGGCCCGGCGTGGGCCGGGCTGGAGATGCGCGCTCCGTCCAGCGGTGGGAGCAGCGTGGTCGTTACCTCCCCGTCGGGCCTGATGCGGAGGGCGGCCAGGGTGGCGTAGGTCTGGGTGCGGATCTCACCGCTCATGACCTCCCGGGTGACGTCGAGGGCGCTTCCGTCGGGGAAGGTGCAGAGGTCCACCACGAGGTCCTCGCCGTCGTCGTACGCCTGGGCCAGGGCGGAGACCATCAAGGCGTCGGTGGACGTGCGCCGCACGGCGCCGGTGCGCCGATCGACGACGATCAGCCGGGTGTGCCGCTCGGGTTGCCACTCGAGGGAGTCCAACATCGACCGCCGGCCGAGCGCGACCCTCACCGGGATCATTGGGAGGAGGAGGGGCGGCAGCACGAGCACGGCCTTGGTGGCGGAGATCCCGAAGGCGGCGGCCCCGGGGCAGCGGGCGAGGCTGCCGGAGGCCACGACCTGGGCGCGTTTCCCCGGCGGGCACCGGTAGACGCGGAACACCGGCGGGAGGCCCCACCGGATCCCCACGTTCCAGAGGTCGCCCGTCACCGGATCGGTGGCCGGTGAGGCCGAGAACGGGTGCCACGGCCTGAGCCGGCCGCCCAGGGTGGCCTCGCCCAGCGTCTCCAGGGTGTCGGGGTCGAGGGCGTAGGGACGGGCACCGCTCCAGAGCGCGAGCACGGAGTCTCCGTGCACGGCGATGGCGGTGTTGGCGGTGCTCCTGGGGAACGGGTGGCGCAGCCGGCGCAGCGCGCCGCCGGCGGGCACGTCGCCCAGGGTGCCGTAGATGCGCCGCCCGGCGGCATCCTCGGCCCGCTTCTTGGTCGTGACCACGAAGCGGGACCGGTAGCGCGCACCGCCTTGGTCGATGCGCACAGCGTGAGCCATGCCGTCGCCGTCGAGCCAGCTGGCGTTGCGCTCCCCGTGGACCTCGTGGCGGGCTGGGCCGAGGAGGTAGAGGGTGCCATGCAGCGCGGCGGGAAGCTCACCCACGACGGACAGAGGTGACCAGTCGGTGAGCTCGTGGTCCACCGACCGGAACCCCAGGCGCCACCCCTCGGTCATCGTCACCCCCGAGGAGTTCGGGCATCGCACCCCGTACCCCTGCCCCGAGGCTGCCGTGAGCGTCGGCGGGGGCAACGCTGGCTAGGGTCGGCAGGGATTTGGACCCGGAGGGAGAACTCGTCGGGGACGGCCAGCGCGTGGGACGACCAGAAAGGGGTCGACGGTTGAGCGACCAGGGGTTCGACATACGAGATCAGGTGGCCGAGGCGCTCAAGGACGCCTCCGATGAGCAGATCCTGGCCTTGGTGGAAGGGATGGGCGTGGAAGCGGTCCTCGACCAGGCCTTCACCGAGATGCAGCGCCGCTTCCGGCCGGAGGCCGCAGGGAACGAGCAGGCGGTGATCGAGTGGCAGGTCGCCGCGCCGCAGCAGAGCTTCACCTACCAGGTGAAGGTCGAGGACGGCACGTGCTCGGTGCAGAAGGACGGCACCGAGCCGCCACGGGTCACGCTCAGCCTGAACCTCCAGGACTTCCTCCGGTTCGTCACCAACGTGCTCGAGCCCCTCGACGCCTTCATGACCGGCCGGCTCCGGCTCACGGGTGACCTGCTGATGACCCAGGCCATGCAGACCTGGTTCGAGGAGACCGAGGACGAAGCGCCGGCCTGACGCCCGGCTTGAGGCCCTGCACCCGATCGGGCGAGCGGCTAATCAGTTGAGTTCGGCCAGGCCCTCCTTGGCGACCACGCGGCCCCGGCTGACGGCCTCGAAGTGGAGGATCCGGCGGTCGTCGGTCGGGGTGCCCTCGAACACGCTCACCACCAGCTCCGAGCCCGGGATCACCGGACGGGTGAAGCGCACGGCGAGGCGGCGCAACGCCGACGGGCCGGACTGGCCGGCGAGGTCCAGCACCACCCGGCTGCAGAACGCCAGCGTGCACAACCCGTGCAGGATGACGCCGGGAAAGCCCGCGCCGCGGGCCACCTCGGGATCCACGTGGATGGGCAGGTGGTCGCCCGAGGCGTCGGCGTAGCGGTAGCTCTGGTCCTCGTCCACCCGGAGCACCTCCGTCCCCAACTTGGCGTTGCGGGTCTCCCGCGGGAACCCGTGCTCGGGCTGGTCGGGGCCCCAGTTCTCGAGCGGCCCGAGCCCCCGCACGAAGCTGGTCATGTACAGGTCCAGCACGGGGAGCCCGTCAGCGTCCAGCGCGGTGCCCCGGAGGCAGGCGTTGGTGCCCATGCGCGACGACCGCACGTTGTGGACGCGGGCGGTGGTGGTCAGCTCGATGCCGGGCACGAGCGGGCGGTGGTAGACGATGTCCTGCGCGGAGTGGACGAGCCGCAGCCAGTACTCGGGGGGCACGAGCTCCTGCCCGAGTCCGATGAGCGGCTCCCAGGTCGGGACGACGGCGAACCCCGGCGGCGCGAACGTGCCGTCGAGGTAGAGGGGGTTCGGGTCGTTGGTGGCGTCCGCGTAGCGGCGCGCCCGGTCGGCGTCGACGGTCTCGACGTGGGGGCCTCGGGTGGCGGTGCGGGGATCGAGCGCCAGGCCCGGGGCCAGCGCCTCGCTCACAGCTCCACCGGCAGTGCCACCAATCCGCGAGCGGTGGCCGTCTGCTGCCACTCGGGCTGCTCGACGGCGCTCCTCATCGCCGGGAACCTCGTGAAGATGGTGGAGAAGGCGACCCGCAGCTCGATGCGGGCCAACGCCGCACCGATGCAGAAGTGCACGCCGTGGCTGAACGAGAGGTGGCGGGCGTCGCCGCGGGTGATGTCGAAGGCGTCGGGGTCGGCGAACTCGGCCGGGTCGCGGTTGGCCGCACCGGCGACGGCCACGACCTGATCGCCGGCGGCGACGGCATGGCCGTCGATCTCGGTGTCGGACAACGCCGTGCGCGGGATCATCTGGGCCGGCGACTCGTACCGGAGCAGCTCCTCCACCGCCTGGTCGACCCGGCTGGGGTCCTCGCGGAGGAGGGCCAGTTGCTCAGGGTGGGTGAGGAACGTCCACGTCCCCACGCCCAGGAGGTTCATGGTGGTGAGGTTGCCGGCGGTGAGCAGCAGCACGCAGGTCATGAGCAGCTCGCCGGGCTCCAGCCGGTGCCCATCCTCCTCGCTCCGCACGAGAACGCTGATCAGGTCGTCCTCGGGGTTTACCCGCCGTTCGGCGATGAGGTCCAGGCAGTAGTTGCAGAACTCGAGCACCGCTTCGCCGGCCTTGCGGTAGTTGTCCTCCGGGATCCGCCAGTCGAGCATCGAGGCGATCGACAGCGTCCACGTGGTGAGCAGGGGGTTGTCGGACGCGGGGACGCCGAGCAAGCGCCCGATGACCGCGATCGGCAGAGGGACGGCTAGGCCGGCGACGATGTCCATCCCCCCGTCGGTCTCCGCGCCCTCGAGCAGCCCGTCGACCAGCTCCTCGACGGCGGGGCGCAGAGCGGCCATCCGTCGAGGGGTGAAGGCACGGCCGACCGCTCCCCGCACCCTGGTGTGCTGCGGTGCGTCCATGAACATCATGGTCTGGCCGAGCGCCTGGGAGAGGCCACCGCGGGGCACGCCCCGCTCCGCCAGCTGCTGGGGTCGGGCGCGGGCGTGGCGCGGGTCGCTGCTCCACACCGGGTCGGCCAGGAGCTTGTGGCAGTCGGCGTAGCGGGTGGCGGCCCACATCCCGAGGGACTCGCTCCAGAACACCGGTGCCAGCTCGCGCAGGCGCCGGTAGAAGGGATACGGGTCCGCCCGCGCGTCCCGGTCGAGCGGGTCGAACAGCTTGCGGTCGATCTCGACCAGCTCGTCGCCGCCGATCGTCGTCGTCATGGCGTCCCTCCCATGTCTCGTGCGGTCGCGGCGAGGCCGGCCGCGGACCTGTCTCCCGGCGCTCGGCCTTCGACCACGCTGAACACCACCGACTTGGTGGTGCGGATCTCGACCTCTTCGAAGCCGGCGCCGCCGAGCAGCGCCCGCCACGCCGACCCGGTGCGGAGCCGGCCGCCGATCATGAGGTTGCCCAGATCGGCGATCTTGGTGAAGTGCGGTCTCCCGTCGTCGGGTACCACCCCCTCCACGGCGAACACCCGGCCACCTGGTGCGATGGCCGAACGGATGTCGGTCAGGAGGGCGAGGGCGGCATCGTCCTCCCAGTTCGACACCACGCGTGCCAGCAGGTACACGTCGCCGCCGGGGGGCACCCCGTCGAAGAAGCTGCCGCCGATGACCTCACAGCGATCGGCCACGCCCTGCTGGTCGAGGACGTCGTGGGCGTCGGAGACCACGAATGGGAGGTCGACGAGCACGCCGGTGGCGCCGGGATGGCGGACCAGGAGGGCGGCGAGCATCGCGCCCTTCCCGCCGCCGAGGTCAACGATGCGCTCATCGCCTCGGAGGTCGAGCTCGTCGAGGACCGCGTCATGGAAGATCATCGCGTCCGTGGACTGCTCCAGGTACCGCGACCAGCGGGCGTCGCTCTCGGGGTTCGAGGCGAGGTAGTCGTAGAAGCTCGTGCCGAAGGCCAGCTCGAAGGCGGGCGTGCCCGAGCGCACGGCGCCGAGCAGCTCGCCCCATGCCCGGTGCCACTCCCGTCCCACGAAGATGGCGTAGTCGCGCAACGAGCCGTCGACGCCACTGCGCAGGACCTGCCCCACCGGGGCGAGTGCCGCCTCCCCCTCGGGCGTCTCCTGGAACACGCCGCTGCTCGTCAGAGCGCGCAGGAGGCGGGTGGTCGCGTCGGGATCGGTCCCGAGCTGCTCGGCGAGGTCCACCGCCGTCATCGGCCCACCGGCCAGGGCGTCGGCGATGCCGAGCTCGGCGGCCACCGAGAGCGCCTGGGCCACCGCTCCACCGTTCAGGAGGGTGGCGAGCTGGGCGCCGTAGATGCCCGAGTTGATGGTCTGCGTCGGCGGCCGGCGGCCGGTGTCGCTCATGCCCGTCCCGGGAACGGCGCGGCGGCGGGCGCGGGGGCGCGATGCAGCACGGTTGTCACACTTCGCCATCCCTCTATGAACTCCTGCCCCGAGCGGCTCGACCGGTAGCGTTCCGTGGTGCGCCGGTTCGCCATCGCCGTGGTCGACTTCGGCGGGTCGTCGTCGGTGGAGGCCCTGGTCGCCCCTTATTGCCCCGAGGCCGTCTTCACCCCGGCTGAGCGCCGGTACTGCGCCCGGGGCGGTCGGGCACTGGACCACTGGGCGGGGCGGATGGCGGCCAAGCGCAGCGTGCTGGCCCTGCTCTGCGTCGAGGAGACCGAGGACAGCCTCGGCGGTGTCGAGGTCGGCGTCGGTCCGCACGAGGGGACATGCCGGCCCGAGTTGTGTGATCGCGGCCACCGTCCCGTCGTCGACCTCGTCCCCGAGCTGCGGTCACACGCGGCGGGCCAGGGCATCGGTGTCTCGATCAGCCATGCCGCAGGGCGCGCCGTGGCGGTCGCCGCACAGCCCGGGGAGGGTTCGGCCCCTTCCGCCGGTTCGGCCGATCTGCCATGATCGTCGTGTTCGGCCCCGCTGGTGGACGTTCGACGAGGGGGAGTCACGATGACCGTACCCCAGTTCGCATCGGTTGGCTTCGAGGGCTTCGCCCCGCTCGAGCGTCTCGTCGTGTCCCCCGGGGGCGGCCGCTTCTACCCTCGCGAACCTGAGGTCGTGACGACCGAGGGGGAGATCGTCTTCGCCGGCCAGGTGATCGGCGACGTGGAGCACAGCGGTGATCGGATCCCCGTGACGAGCCCGTTCACCGGCCTGCTCATGGCTCTGATGGCCGGTTCCGGCGAACGCATCCGGGCGGGGCAGCCGGTCGCATGGCTCCGGTGCGTGGAATGCCCGTGAGCGGCGCCTGAGCGCTTCGCCTTCTAGGAGCCGAGCCGATAGGCGAGCGATCAAATGGCACGGTGCTTGTTCCGGCGAAGCCGGACAACGGCGAGCCGGACGGCGGCCTTACCTATCCGCGCAGGTTGTTGGCTAGGCGAGGTGGGCTCGCACGTGGGTGACGCGCCGGCTGTTGCCCACGCCCCGCCACTCGATCGTCTTGTCCTCCAGCTCAGCGTCGGGGAAGCGGGTCACGAACCGGGTGAGCGCAGCGGCGGCCTGCGCTCGGGCGAGGTGGACACCGATGCAGTGGTGCTCGCCCCGGCCGAACGCCAGGTTGGGTGTGCGGCGATCGAGGCGGATCTCATCCGGCGACTCGAAGCGCTCCGGGTCGCGGTCGGCGGCGGCGAACACGAGGACGACGGGATCGCCGCTCGGGATGGAGGCTCCGTCGAGGCAGGCGCCATCGGTTGGGGTGCGATGCGCCGTCGCCACCGGGGAGACGAGCCGGGCCACCTCGTCGACGAAGGCATGGAGGGGGCCCCGGACGCCTTCCCCGCCGACGACGATCTCGGTTCGTTCGCCCGGTGACATGCACAGGAGCTCCCACAGCGCGACCGACAGGAGGTTGAGACTCGTGAAGTGCCCGGCGCCGAACACGAGGGCGAGGGCGCCGGCAACCTCGCCCACCGGCGCGCCGGTGGCCTCGGCCCATGTGAGGAGCGACTCGAACGCCGTGCCTGGAGTGACGGCGCCGTTGGTGATCGCCTCGGCGATCGTCGCCGTGATCTTCTCTGCGGCCGTATCGGCGCGCTCGACGCGACGCGCCGACAACGCCGTCGGCAGGGGGTCGGCGACAAGCGCGACGGCGGCAACCCGGTTCTCCCAGCGTGCGGCAGCCGCGTCGTCGGCAACTGGGATACCGAGGACGTCGATCATCGTCCGCCGCGTGAGCCGCTGAGCGAACGCAGAGAGGAGATCGACGACCGCGCCCTGCGGGCCTGAGGCGGCCGCGTCGAGCAGCTGATCGGCGCGCGTGACGATGTCGGGGACGCGGGAGACCACCACCGCCGCCGGGGTGAAGTGCGGGGCGAGCGCCTGGCGCTGCGCGGTATGAGCCGGCGCGTCGAGGTAGATGGGGGAGCCGCCCAACAAGGCGTGCAGGTGCGGCGCTCGACCGGCCGGGACGCGGCGCCGGGGGGACACGGAGATCCAGGCGCCGTGGCGGCTCCGGAGGATGTCCTCCACGTGGCGGTAGCCCACGAGGAACCAGTCGCCCGAGGGGGAGCGGTGCACAGGATCCTGCCGACGCAGCGAGGCGTAGAGCGAGTCCGGGTCGGCGACCGCGGCCGGGCGCGTGAGAGCCATCTCGATCGTGTCACCGTCGCGTGTGGCGACCTCCCACGCGTCCCCGTCCATCGGCGCCCCTTCCGACTAACCGTAGGGTACGCAATCCGTGGCCCATCGGGGATGGTCGGCCCGGGGCAGGCTGGCGCGGAGGGCGGCGGCCATCGAGGCGATGTTCGCGGGGGCGAACAGCTCGAGGTGGGCTCCGTCGAGGGGGGTCACCTCGAACCCGCCCCGCAGGTACTTCGACCACCGCAGGCTGGGGTCCCCGGCGGCGGCCTCCTGGTTCTCCCGGCCGGGGAACAGGGCCACCGGCCCTTCGTAGGGGCGGGCCTCGTAGGCGAGGTAGCTGCGCCAGATCGACCGCTTGAGCGGGCGCATCTGGGCACCTGCGGCGCGCGGTTGGAGCAGGTGGAGGCCGGCCAGGATCTGGCGGGCGCGCGACTTCACCCGCCGTCGCGTCCGGCGGGCGCCACCGTCGACGAGGTGGCGCACGTAAGCCCGGCGGTGCGAAGGCTCGGGCAGGTCCAGCACCTCCTGCAGGTGGTACCGCGTGTAGCGGCCGGCGCCCTTGGGGTTCAGCTTGGGCCGGAGCGTGTCGATCAGCCCGAGCCACGCCACCTCCGAGCCCTCGGCGCGCAGCTGGCGGGCGATCTCGAGGGCGACCACCCCGCCGAAGGAGAACCCGGCCAGCCGGTACGGGCCGTCCACCGGGAGCATGGCGAGGTGGCGGCGGTGGTGCTCGATCCACCCGTCGACCGACACCGGCAGCGGGCCGTCCGGGTCGGGAGGCTCGATGCCGAAGAGCGGCTGGTCGGGGCCGAGCGCCACCCCGAGCGCCCGGAGGTGGTCGGCCTCGTTCTCCCAGGTGTGGAAGAAGACCAACCGCGGCCGGGCGCCACCCTCGTTCACCGCGATGACGGCCCGCCCCTCCATCGGCGGGAGCGTACCGAGCAGCGGCCCGGCGGCTGGGTCTAGCGCTCGCCCTTGTCCGCCAGCACCAGCAGCTCGTCCATGCCCGCCTCGATGCCTTCACAGAGCACGTCGATGTCGGGGGCGGAGTCGTAGTCGCCGGTGACGCCGAAGTTGACCTGGCCGTCGTAGGAGAAGATGGCCACGCCCACCCGCATCTGTCCGGCGAGGGGCACGAAGGGGTAGGACTTGAGCATCCGGCTCCCGGCCGCGTAGAGGGCCGTCTGGGGGCCGGGGACGTTGGTGGTGACGGTGTTGACGTTGCGCTGCGGCGCCCGGGTGGCGAGGCGGGTGCCGAGGGCCAACAACACCGGCGGGGCGAACCCCGTCAGCGAGGTGAGGGCCTCGCCCGCGACCGCCTGCTTGGACTCCTTGAGCCCGTCCATCTGCGCGGAGATGGCCGCCAACCGCTCGGCCGGATCGTCGACCCCGACGGGCAGCTCGGCGAACATGGCCGAGACCTTGTTCTCGAAGGTGCCGTCGCCCACCGCCCGACCGGAGGCGTCCCGGCCCCGGACCGACACCGGCACCAGGGTGCGCACCACCCGGTCGGTCGACTCCCCCCGGCCGAGCAGCAGGTCCCGGAAGCCACGGGTGATCGCGGTCAGCACCACGTCGTTGAACGTGCCGCCCACGCCCTTGCGCACCGTCTTGATGTCGTCGACCGACGTCGACGCCCACGCGTACCGGCGGTGGGGGCCGATGGGGCCGTTCAGAGTGGACGGCGGCGTGCGCCGCACCAGCCCGGCCATGGACCGCAGCCCCTGGGCCAGCTCGCCCACCTGGGCCATCGCCTGGCGGGGCACCCGGGTGGCGGCCCGCACCGAGCGCATCTGCTCATACGGGCTGCGGGCCATGTCGAGCACCGCCTCGGCCGCCAGTTGCATCGGCGCCGGAGCCGGTTCGGGCACCCAGTCGTCGGGCACGGGCACCGCCGGCGTGGGCGACGGGTCCATGATCACCGACAGCAGGTCGGTGCCCGACACGCCGTCGACCATGCAGTGGTGCGTCTTGGACACCATGGCCCAGCGGTCGTCCTCGAGACCCTCCACCATCCAGATCTCCCACAGCGGCTTGGTGCGGTCGAGCTGCTGGGACATGAGCCGTCCCACCAGGCGGCGCAGCTCGGGCTCGCCGCCCGGGGCGGGCAGGGCGGTGTGGCGCACGTGGTACTCGAGGTTGAAGTGCGGGTCGTCGGACCACACCGGCCGGCCCAGGTCCAGGGGCACGAACCGCACCACCTGGCGGTAGCGGGGCACCAGCGGCAGCTTGCCCTTCACCATGGCGAGCACCCGGTCGTAACCGGGCGTCGGCCCCTCGAAGATGCCCGTCGAGCCGATGTGCATGTGGCTCACGTCGTTCTCGATGTGCAGGAACGAGGCGTCCAGCGGGCTCATCCGGTCGGCCATGGTCGACCCCCTTCGTCGCGGTCCGGTCACCGTAGCGAGATGGTCACTCCCTCCGCTCCCCGTAGTCGCCGAAGGGGCGGTCGCGCTCGCGGACGGCCTCCCGCCAGCCGACCTCCTGGGCCCGGGCCACGAAGTCGAGGCCCTCCTGGGTGTGGCGGGCGACGCCGTCGAAGATGAACCCGAGGAGCCGGCTGGTGTCGGGCTGGTACTGGTGGCGGGCGACGTCGTTGAGCATCCACTTCATCATCTGGAGCTGGTTGAGCGGCAGGAGCGCCATGCGCTGGGCCAGTTCGGTCGCCCGGCCGTCGAGCTCGTCGTCGGGAACGCACTCGAGGATCATCCCGAAGTCGGCGGCGTCCCGGGCGGTGAGCTCGTCGCCGGTGAACAGGTAGCGCTTGGCCCGCTCGAGGCCGAGGCGGGCGACCCACACCCAGGGCGCCTCGGGGACGCCCCACACCCGGGCCGGCGGGTAGCCGAAGCGGGCGGCCTCGCCGGCGACGATGAGGTCGGCGTTCAGCACCATGTCGGTACCGCCGGCGATGCACCAGCCCTGCACGGCGGCGATGGTCGGCTTGGAGATCTCGTGCAGCTTGGCGAAGGTGTTCCCGAAGCGGGCGATGGTCTGGACGTCGGCCACGGTGTCCCACACCCGCCCACCGCTGCCCTCACCTGAGGCCTGGCCGAGCGTCGACCAGTCGAGGCCGTAGCCGGCGCAGAACGCCCGGCCCTCGGCCCGGAGCAGGACCACCTTCACGGCAGGGTCGCGGTCGGCGCCGTCGAGGGCGCCGTCCAGCTCGTCGCGGAGCCCTGGCGTGATGGTGTTGAACTCGTCGGGTCGGCACAGCACGAGCCGGCGCACGGCCCCTTCGTCCTCGATCCGGATGGCCTCACCCATGTCGTCCTCCTCGCTGCCCGGAGCGTGCAGTCTGTCGCCTGGCGATCGGCGAAGATGGCAAGCCATGGCGGTCCGCGCCGACTTCGCGCCCGAGCTCCACGACGAGCGCGATCTCGTGTTCACGCCGTCGAACCCGGCGGCGGCGCGCACCCTCACCGCCGAGGAGGTCGACCACTACAACACCTCCGGCTTCCTCAGCCCGCTGCCGCTGTTCGACGACGACGAGACCGATCGCATCCGCGCCTACGTGGACGACCTGCTGGCCCGGGTGGTCGGGGCGCCCGATCGCCGCAACGCCTACTCCATCAACAGCTACCACCTGGTCTGCCGGGGCCTCTACGACCTGATCCTCACGCCGCGCCTCCTGGACTACGTGGAGGACATCGTCGGTCCCGACATCGTCAGCTGGGGCCAGCACCTGTTCTGCAAGCTCCCGGGCGACCCGATGGCCGTTCCCCTGCACCAGGACGCCATCTACTGGCCGCTCGCTCCCGCCCGCTCGGTGACGGCGTGGCTGGCCATCGACGACGCCGACGAGGAGAACGCGGCGATGCAGCTCGTGCCGGGCAGCCACCGGCTCGGGGCCGTCCCGCACGTGGAGAAGCCGCTCGACGGCACCCGCGTGCTGAAGCGCCAGGTCGCCGAGCCGACGCGGTTCCCCGAGCGTTTCAACGATTCGCTCCGCGCCGGGGAGATCTCCCTGCACAGCGACCTGCTCCTACACGGCTCGCCGGCCAACCCTTCGGACCGTCGACGCGCCGGCCTCACCATCCGGTTCGCGGCGGCGTCGGTCCGGCCGTTGCCAGGGTGGGAGTGGTTCGCCATCCCGACGGTCCACTGCCGGGGGTCGATCCCCCCGCACTGGCCCCAATGGCCCCGGCCGCCGGGCGAAGACCCGGAGAAGCTGGCCGACGTGTGGGGGGACTTCGACGGGACCCCCATGCCCGACGCCGGCTGACCTCGGATCCGGCCTTGTCGTCAGAGGTCGGCGGTGAGCTCGCGGACGATCTCGCCGGCGGGCCTCGTCGACCGAGGCCACCTGCCAGCGGGCCAACGCTCCCCCGTCGTGGATGAGCGTCACCGGCGAAGGGTTGGCTGGCCGTAGAAGACCTCGACCACCCGCGCCCGGTCGGCCGAGGCGGCGGCGAAGCCTCCCGGTCGACGAAGGGCGCAAGGAAGTTGATGCCGACGGCCCCGGCGGCGCCCGCGGTGTGTCCTCGCACGGAGTCCAGCGCGTCGGCCACCGCCGCCGCCCGAGCGGTGGGCATGGCCAGCATCCCGAGCGCCCCGGCGTCGGCCACGGCCACCGCCAGGGCCGGCGTGGCCGTGCCGCCCATCCCCGCCTGCTGGAGCGGGACGGTGCAGCCGACCAGGCGGGTGAAAGCGGACTCCATCGGCCCATCGTCGGTCACAGCAGGGTGCAGACTGGCTGGCATCAGCGAGCCCTCGTAGCTCAGGGGATAGAGCATCGGTTTCCTAAACCGTGTGTCGGGTGTTCGAATCACCCCGGGGGCGCCACCGCCACCTCGTCGACGGGGACCGTAAGGGAGAGCTATGCCTGGACGCGATGAGCTGCCCGACACCCTGAAGCGCTCGCCGGCCAAGGCCAGGCGCACGATGATCGCACTCGACGGCCCGCCTGCCACGCGAGTCGCGACAGTTGGGGCGCTCGATTACCTCACTTCCCGAATGGCCAGACCTGCGAGACGACCTCGGCGATGTGCTGGTTCCGGGCGGCAATGTCCTCCTCACTCCAGACCAACTTGTTCGGATCGACGATGTCCTTGTTGAGCAGGAGCACGCTGAAGCGGTTGAGGAGCGAACGCTTCCCGAGGCCAGCATCCTTCCCGGTCGGTGCTGCGAGGATGGCGACCTCATCTGTCCATGGCCGGTTCGACAACGCCCCGTTGAGCTTTTTTGTAACAAGCGTCAGGTTGCCAACAGTGTTCACGAGGTGGTCGCGCCTCGCGGCCGCCTCGATGTCCCTCGCAGCGCCATCATCCCAATGAGTCCTCCAACCTCGCGGCATGACGTGTTCGATCTCGAGCTTCGTCGGAAGCGTCACAGCCTCGTGGCGCTCCGTCCGAAGTTGCAGCTCGACTGCGGAGAGGACGGCCCGGAGTCGCTGTTGCTTGATGTTGCCGTAGGCCTTCACGGTTGGAAGCTCGCCGAGAACCTCCTCGTCGGTCGGCCAGGTGCGCGCGTCCGCCGTCTGCGCGCGAAGGAAGTCGACAGTCGCATCACCCACGGCGCTGGAGGGATGCTCGTCGAGCTCCTTCAGGAGAGCAACGACGAGCTTGTTGACATCCTTCATCGTCCGCCGCAACAGCGTCCTCCTCACCGCCCAGCTCTCGACCGCCGAGAGCGCCCTATCCGCCTGCTCGGGTGACGTGCCGTGATGTTCGCTGATCAACCAGAGGAGAAGGGGGATGAATGCGCCCTGTTCCAAGGCCTCAATGACCCTCGTGTAGAAGGTGCCTCTGGCGGTCGCGGGATCCAGCTGCGCGAAGTCGCGGAAGGTATCGGCGTCCTTCCGGAGCCCTGCCAGGAAGTGCTCGGCGCTGGTCCGGTCCGCCAGCTCGTCTCGGGCGTACCCGCGAAACCGCGCGAAGACTCCGTCCGTCGGGATCTCGTCCTTGACCCGCATGGTAAGCCAGTACTGGAGGAACAGGTCGATGCGCGACCGGTACAGCCGACCCTGCGAGACCTGGTCGCGCCACCAGTCGTCGTCGAAGTCGGCCCAGTATGTATCGCTCCACCCGTCGACGTCGGCTCCGATGTCCTCACACCGCTGGAAGACATAGTTCTTGATCAGGTCCGCCGCGAGTAGCGGAGTTCCTCGGTCGTTCAGAGTCTCGAAGATCAGCTGATCGTCGTCGTTTCCGGATAGGTCGATCGCAACGATCTGGAGCTGTTGCTGCAAAACACTCGCGAGTGCTGCGAGGCGCATGCTGACTTTCTCGGGATCGCCATCAATCTCCGCCCACTCCGCGATTGCGTCCTTGAAGAAGTTGTGTGCCTGTGGAATGCGCGCGTCGGCCATGGCTGGCGGGACGCCAACGGAGTTGTCCATTACCGCCACAAATGCATCGCGGTCGATCCGTGACGGCCAGAGCTTGAAGCGCTTCGGAGTCCCACGAAAGCGCTTGGAGTCGTTCAGCACAAGCTCCTGAAGACTCTCGGCTACCTCCTCGTGACTCGATTCCTCCATCACGAGCTGTGCGGAATCGAGGAGCAGCTGCAGGGTCGTCAGGCGCTGCTGTCCGTCGATGACGGAAGAGCGCAACGGGTCGCCGGCCGCACTCGTGTCCGTGGCCATGAGAAAGTCCCCGCTTGTGGCCTGGTCGAAGTCCCCGCTGGTGGCCATGTAGAGGTCCCCACCCTTCGCTGAAGCATCCACGTTCGGTGCCCTCCGGCCCGAGACGGTGGCG
>JAABUS010005752.1_pt1 | contig 15876 bp, 15 predicted proteins | sample 5560161 | NCBI WGS metagenome assembly JAABUS01 (sample SAMN10711885, study PRJNA513376) | rock metagenome | isolation source: Antarctica rocks | place: Antarctica: Victoria Land, Trio Nunatak nord | collected 2016-01-04
GGTGGCGCCCTGCCAGTCGGAGTAAGCCGGAGCGCTGGCCGCCGGGGCTTCTGTGGTGGGTGCCATCTTCGTCTTCTCCTGGCTGCCCGGCGTGCAGCGCCTTAAAGCTTAGCCCTTCTTTAGGACCGCTTCTCACCAACTCCGGACGGGTGCTGGGCTGTATCACTCTGTCGAACTTCGGATGGTCAGCGTGGAACACGGTCATGCTGCCTGCCCCGTAGCCTTGAAGAAGGTGTAGCAGAACACCCCATCCGGCTCCGCTGTCCGATGCAGCGCGCGCGTGCCGGCGTCGAAAGCGTCCGGCGTGGAAAGGTCTGCGGCGATGGCGCTTCCCCGCACGCCCTCGATCATCGCCGTGAAGGTGCGCCGGATGAAGCCGTCCACCAGCGCAGGCCGGCTGGCATCCACATAGACCATCCGCGGCGAGACGCGCACCGCCTCAAAGCCCGCGCCGGCCAGCAACGGATACAGCCGACGCCCGATATTCGCATCACCTCCTGCGCGGCGCTGCAACTCGACCTGACAGGCGATTGCCGCGCGCGCCGCCTCGCTCTCAGGATGGAAGTAGGTTGAACCATGGTCGCCCTCGATGGCCGTGATCGTGCCGCCCGGCCGAAGGACAGGGCACAACGCAGCAAGCACCGCGGCGGGGTCGAGCAGGTGTTCCAGCACGAAGCAGAGGAAGACGTGATCGAATGAGCCCGGCGGGAAGGGGGCGGCAAGGAGGTCCGCTTGCCGGAACCTGACGTTGCCGATACCCGCGGCAGCGATGCGCGCCCGCGCTTCCTTGAGCGAAGCTGCCGAGACGTCCACCGCCGTGATGCGTGCGCCAGGGCTGCGCTGCGCGAGCGCGACTGTCTGCGCGCCCGTGCCGCAACCGGCCTCCAACACCTCCGCCCCGTCCGGGAACCCCGTGTCCCCGTGCAGCAGGTCCTCAAGCGTCCGTGCCTGATCCTCTAGCCGTAGCGCTTCCCGTCCGTCATAGCCATGCACGTAGCCGCCCAATTGCCGTTCTCCCCTGGGACCGAAGCGGCTTCTTCCACGGGTGGGCAGGCGCGTCTTGAACGGGATTGCAGCCCTGCCTTCAGGCGACGGCGGCCCGGTAGCGCGCAGGGGTGATGCCGAACTGCCGGCGGAAGGCGCGGGTCAGGTGGCTCTGGTCCGCAAAGCCTGCCCGCAGCGCGGCCTCGGCCGGGGCATGGCCGGCAGCCAGCAGACGCTGGGCCAGCCGCACCCGGCGCTGGACGAGGTAGGCGTGCGGCGTCGCGCCGGTCTCGCGCGCGAAGCCGCGCAGCAGCGCGAAGCGATCCACCCCGGACAGTACGGCCAGTTCTGTGAGAGTGACAGGCCGTTCCGGGGCTTCGTCCAAGCGGCGCCGGGCTGCCGCCACGGCGGGCGATGTGGGGCGCACCGGGCGCGGTCGCGCCCCGTGCCTTCGCAAGAGATGCACAAGCGCCCGCAGCAGATCCTCCTCCAGCGCTAGGGGTTCCGGTACGGCGGCGGTCGCACGCGCGAACAGGCGCTCGAAGAGTCCGCGCAGCACCGGGTCACGCAATGCGGGACGCGCGATCTCCGGGGCGTCCCCGACGGCTTCCGCCACCTCTTGGGCAACCAGGGCAGGGTCAAGGTAGAGCATCCGCCACCCTCGCGCGCCATGGATCGGCGTGCCGTCGTGCATCTCGCCCGGGTTGACCGTGATCACGTCGCCGGCCGTGGACTCCACGGGTCCGATCCCGCTCCACGAGCGCTGCGCGCCGGCCGTCATGGCGCCGATGCCGAACCCGTCATGCGAGTGGCGCGGGAAGGCATGATCGGTGAGGAGCGTCATCGCCTCGACGCCAGGAAGGGCGGAGCGGTGCTGCGTGACCATGTGCATCCTACCGACCGCCAAATCAGGGTTCCTCCCGGGTGTATGGAATCAAACGCAGGGACACTGGTGGGGAGTTCACCGGCTAGGCCAGCGCCGGGTAACGGAGGGCCGCCAAGGGGTCAAGAACGGACGCAAAAGCAGACCCGCCAGCCTCCACCGCCCATGCACAAACTGCCAACCCTGAATTCGCCACCAGTGTCCGAACCCCAGGCGGGCAGGTCCAGGCTGTCCGGCAACCCTGGATGGCGGACTAGATGAGACGAGCTTGCACTCGCCGGCCCCGGCGCACGCTGCCTGGAACTGAGGTTGAAGTGGCGTGCGCCTGGCCTGGTAGCCGAGCAAGGAAGCGGACCATTTGTTCACCTGCGTTCTGGAATGACAGACGGGCTACTCAGGCCTTAGGATGGCCGCATGACGCTCCACACCTGGCTCACCTTCCTCCTTGCCACGGCGGTTCTGCTCGCTATCCCAGGCCCGACCGTCCTGATGGTGATCGGCCAATCTTTGGGCGCAGGGCGACGACACGCTTTAGCTCTGGTTGCAGGGGTGGCCCTCGGGGACCTGACTGCCATGGCGCTGTCATTGGCCGGGCTAGGGGCGTTGCTGGCCGCCTCGGCCGCTGCCTTCACGTTGCTCAAGTGGATAGGCGCAGCTTACCTCATCTACCTTGGCGTGAAGCTCTGGCGCGCACCAGTGTCCACGGACGCCACGCCGCCACTTCGGGCAGGAGCCGCCTTCCGCCAGGCCTACATAGTGACGGCGCTGAACCCCAAGGGCATCGCATTCTTTGTTGCTTTCGTCCCACAGTTTATCTCGCCGTCCGCACCGTTCCTGCCGCAAGCGCTGATTCTGGTTGCGAGCTTCGTCACAATGGCTTCGGCAAGTACGTTCCTTTGGGCCACGCTGGCCGGGCAAGCATCATCGCTGGTGCGACGACCCTCCGTGCGGCGCGGAGTCAACCGCGCCGGAGGTAGCGTGCTGGTGGGCGCAGGGGTGGCGCTCGCCTTGAAGCGTTGAACGTCACAGAAAACTTCCTGTGACGCCCATCGTCTCCGATTAGGTCGGGAGGCTTGCGAAAACCTCCTTTGCGGCGAACAGGCCGTTCAACGCTGCCGGGAAACCTGCGTAAACCGCCATCTGCATGATTGTCTCGACAATCTCATCGCGGCTCAGGCCGACGTTTAGGCCGGCTTGGATATGGACTTTGAGCTGTGGCGCGGCGTTGCCCATGGCCGTCAAGGCGGCAATCGTTGCAACTTCCCGGCTGCGGAGATCGAGGCCCGGACGCGAGTAGATGTCGCCAAAGGGGAACTCGATCAGGTATCGGGCAAACTCGGGGGCAAGGTCAGCCAGAGAATCGACGACGCCCTGGCCGGCATGGCCGTCGATCTCATTGAGCGCGCGCAAGCCCCTCTCGAACCGTTCGCTGGTGTTTTGGTGTGGTTGTGTCATGATACTCTTCCGTCCTTTGCTGACCGGCATAGCCGGCGATCTTTGTGTCGAGGACGGACAGGCAGGCTTGAAGTTCAGCGACATGAGCGCAGACGTGGGACCGGTGTTGGACAAGAAGTTCCCTTCGCTCCGCATTGGAGGTAGGGCCTTCTGCACGCAAGTCGGTGTATCGCACCATGTCACGGATCGGCATCCCAGTCGTTTTCAGACGGCCGAGGAACTCGATCCAGGGTAGGATGGATGCGTCGTACTCCCGCTGACTCGACCGTCCCCGGGACGCACGCGGCAACAGCCCGATCCGTTCGTAGTACCGGATCGTGTGGGCGCTGAGGCCAGTGCGCCTTGCGAGGTCTCCGATCTTCATGGCTTACCTTGTTCCGTCACGACGCCGGAATCCATACGACTTAGAGTGCGCTCTAAGTCAAGGCCGCTCGGTTTAGAGCGGCTTAGCTGCCTGTCCGTCAAATGAACCCTGACGGACACTGCGCCATTCGTGGACCGTCCGATGCTGTCAGGCGGACGGAGCTGTCCATGCAGGTGAAACGTCACGCGCTACCGATGGCGCGCAGGAACGTCTCAAGTGCGATGTTTCGGCCGCAGAGGACGACGGCGACCTTGTGCCCTCGGTAGGAGTTTGCCTGCTTCGCCAAGCCAGCCAGGGCGACTCCGGCCGCACCCTCCACGATCCAGTGCTCCGCTTCGGCGACCATGTGCATGGCATTGGCGATCTCCGCCTCATCGACCGTGACCGTTTCGTCGATCACGGTCTGGCAGATTGGGAAAGTGACCGAGCCGGGTTCAATCGCGCCTGCCGTTCCGTCGGACAGGGTAGGTGTTTCGTCCACATCAATAATCTCGCCCGCCTCGATGGCCTTCAACATGCACGGAGAGTTCTTTGCCCAAACTCCCACGATGCGCGCCCGGGATCGCAAGCCCTTCAGCGCCGTACCGACGCCGCCGATCAAGCCGCCGCCGCCGACCGCTACGAACACCGCGTCAAGGTCAGGCATCTGCTCGTTCAACTCGACACCCAGCGTGCCCTGCCCGGCCATCACGTCGAGGTCGTTGTATGGCGAGACGTAGGGCCTGCCCTGGTCCAACGACCGCCGGCGTGCCGCGAGTTCAGCCTCAATCGGTGGGCCGTCGATCACGACCAACTCTGCCCCCAGCGCCTTGATGGCCTCCATCTTGGGGATTGCCGTCGAGGCCGCGACATAGACCAGTACGGGGATGCCCATCCTTGCTCCGGCCCAGGCGACCGCCTGGCCGTGGTTTCCGGTAGACGCGGTCACCACGCCTGCGCGCGATGCGTCCTTTCCTAAGGCGTGCAGCTTGTTGGTGGCGCCACGCAGCTTGAACGAACCGGTCGGCTGCAAGTGCTCGGCTTTCAGCAGCACGTCGCAACCGAACTTGGCAGACAGCCCGGCGCTTCGGTCGAGCGGCGTCACCGGGACCTCTGGCCGGATAGTTGTGTGCGCTGCGGTGATCCTGTCGAAGAGATCCATTCCTCAATCCTCTCCCAAGCACGCTTGGGCGGCAACGACCTGCCGCAACTCCGCTGCGGGGTATTGCTGTCGCAAACCCTGCCCCGTGCTGGCGCGCGTGGCCGGAACCTCGGCGTGGCGTCCGGTGGCGAGGACGCGGCGCTGTACATGGGGGTCCGGTAGCAGCGAATGCTGCTGAGGAAGTACGGTCTGAACGCCACCTGCCAGCCGACGACGAGGCGCCCAATTTCCTTGCCATGATGGTGCGCGCCCCGCGCGCGGTTGATCTGTTGGCGAAATCGGAGTCGGCTGTTTGTTCATGGGATGCTGGCCCTGGCAAGTCCGTTCTCACCCAGCTTGCAAGCTTCTTGCCCTGGCACTTGGGTTGGCGACGGAGCAGGGCGGCCGACTTCGCCAACAGGGTCCGGACGTTTGACGAAGTGGGACAGGCTCAGTCGGCAACGGTGAGCCGCCGCCTCTCGATCTCGCACTCGATCCGGGCAGCAAGGCCGTCGCTCACCGGCATCATCGGCAACCGCACCTCGGCGCTGTCGATCAGCCCGGCGCGCCACAGCCAATGCTTAATCGGTGCCGGGGTTGGCTCGGCGAACAGCAGCCGCGGCAGGTCGCAGAGCTGGTGCCAAGCCGCCAACGCGCCTGTTCCATCGCCCGCCACGAGTAGGTCCCGAACCGTGGCGAAGGCGTGGGTTTCGATGTGCGCGGAGGCTATGATGCCGCCCTCAGCCCCTTGCGTCAGCATGGGGTGGTAGAAGGCGTCCTCGCCAGTCAGCACCGCGAAGCCGGGCGGCTTGCGACGCAACAGGTCGAAGGACTGCGCCATGTCGGCCGAGCAGTCCTTCACGCCGACGATGTTCGCGCGCGTGCCCAGCTCCAGCATTGCCGCATTGCCAAGACTCACGCCGGTTCGGTACGGAATGTTGTAGATCACGATGGGCCGCGTGGTGCTGCCGGCGAGCGCGGAGAAGTGGCGGACCATCCCCTCCTGGGAGGGCCGAGTGTAGTAGGGGCAGGCGATCAGGTAGCCGTCCAGCGGCCACGATGCCGTGCGCTCCAGCGCCTTGACCACCTTACGGGTGTCGCTGCCGGAAAGGCCGAGGAAGAGTGGCATGCGCCGGCCGGCCTCGGCCAGCTCGGCTACGGACAGGGTGACGAGGCGCTCGATCTCCTCCTCGTCCAGGGTGAGACCCTCGCCGGTTGTGGCGCTTAGGATCAAGCCGTCAATCGGCTGCCCGGCGTAGTGGCGCACCAGCCGGCTCAGTGACGCTTCATCGAGCGCGCCGTCGCGGAACGGCGTTACGAGTGGCAGCCAGAGGCCGCTCAATGTCGAAGGGGGTGCTTGCATGATGTCCGTCTCCTTCAATGCCGGAGACGGAGCCTAAGGAAGCCCCGTCCAAACCGGCGGGGTCCAACCTGATCCTAGAACGCTGCGGCTTACCGCGCGCGAAGATCCCTGGTCCCCGTTGCGGGGGACTTCTTCGACTTCGCGGGCTTGGGGCAGCGGTCAATCACGTCGCCATCATTCGTCAGGGGCAGCATTGCTGTCAACATCGCGGAATGAGTGGGAACTTGCCATCGGACACGGCCAGCCTTGGCGCAAGATCTAAGCTACCCGGATGATGGATGGGGTCGCAGGATGCGTGTCCGCCAGACCAACCCAGGGCGGACGCAACCAACATGTCCGGAAACGATGCCGAACGGACCTACGCTCGGTTTCGGTTGCGCCGGTCGCACGCCTCCTCGATCCACTCGCCGCGGTCCTTGCCGAAGAAGCGCTCACCCCCGACCACGACAGTAGGCACGCCGGGGCAGGCGTGAGCATCGAAGTCGCGGAGCGCGATTCGCACTTCCTGACCTGGCTGATCCTTCGCCGCGGCGGCCAGCAGCGCGTCACCGTCCATGCCGGCCCGCTGTGCCGCCCACCGGATAGTGTCCGGCTCGTTCACGTCCAAGCCCTCCACCCAGGCCGCTGCAAAGAGAGTGGCGTCGAGGGCGTCACGCCCGCCCGCGTCCGCGGCATAGTAGGCGCGGGCGGGCAGCTCCTCGCGGTCGAAGGGACAAGTCGCCCATCGGGCCGCGCGCTCAGCGAACACCTCCGGCGCTGGGTAGTGGAAGGGTATGCCGTGGCGGTCCGCCCAGCGCCGGCAGTCCTCGCGGTTGTAAGAGCCGGCGTTCTGGTTTTCCTTGCCGCCCAGCATCTCGGCAACCAGCACGCCACGGCTGCGGGGGACGAAGATTGGCCTCCGCACTAGCACCGCACTGGCCTTGGCCACTAGTCTCCGGCGCAGCAGCACCGTTCCGAGATAGGCGTTGGGCGAATGGTAGATGGTGAAGCTGTTCACGCTAACTGTCATGCTTCGACACCACAGCTTCGCCCTGTTGCTCTCGCCTGCTTCTACTTCATGGTGCCCGGGGCCGCACAGAGCGGCTGTCCGTCAAACCCACGGCTAGGGTGACAACACCTGGGCAGGTGCTTGCCATGCGGCCAGTCTGGCTCTGATTCTGCCGACGCACACTGCACTAACCCTATGCAGATGCTACCGCACGCAGCCTTCCCACTGTCACTTTCCAAGGTCAGCTTCAGCAATGAGCGTTGATTTGTAACGCTTCGTCCTGCCACACTCGACTGCAATCTGGCCAACATGGGCTGCAGCAGGTAGCGTTTTACCAGACTCAGCTGCTACGCCACGCTCTACCGGGCGCTCGACACCGCAGGAAGTGGACCAGTCGAGAGCCGCTGATCTGTAGGGGTGCCCTCATCGGTGCAGGGCTGCATTCGCGAGGGTCTCGGCCGAGGATGGGGGCAGTTTTGCAGGAGAAACCCCGTGTCCGAGCCCGAATACCCCCTCATGGTCCTGGTCGCCGGTCCCTACCGGTCCGGCACCGGCGACGACCCAGCGTTGATCGCGCGCAACATGCAGGCAATGGATGAGGCCGCGCTTGCGGTGTTCCGCGCCGGGCATCTTCCGGTTGCCGGCGAGTGGTTCGCCCTGCCCCTGACTCGCACGGCTGGTTCAGCGCGCATGGGCGACGCGACCTGGGACACAATCTTTCACCCCGTCGCCGAGCGGATCGCGGCGCGCTGCGACGCCTGCCTGCGGATCGGCGGCGCTTCGGCGGGGGCGGACGCCATGGTTGCAATCTTCGAGCGCCAGGGCCAGCCGGTGTTCCGCCAGGTCGAGGAGCTGCCGCCTGCCGCCGCAGGTGCCGCATGACGGAAGAGCGCGTCCGTGTGCGCGACGTGCGCGTGCTGTCCGACGACTGGTACGTGCTCCGGAAGACCACGTTCGACTACCGCCGCCGCGACGGTACATGGCAGACGCTCTCGCGCGAGACCTACGACCGCGGCAATGGTGCGGCCATCCTGCCCTACGACCCGGGCCGGAGCACGGTGCTGCTGACGCGCCAGTTCCGCTATCCCGCCTACGTCAGCGGCCATCCCGAGCCGCTGGTCGAGGTCATCGCCGGGCTGCTGGACGCACGCAGCCCAGAGGACGCAATTCGCCATGAGGCCGAAGAGGAGGCGGGCTGCCGCATCGCCCAGCCCCGGCGGGTGTTCGAAGCGTTCATGTCGCCCGGCTCGGTTACCGAGCGGCTCGTGTTCTTCGTTGCCGAGTACAGTGCCGCCGACCGCGTGGCGGCTGGGGGTGGAGTGCAGGCCGAGGGCGAGGACATCGAGGTGCTGGAGCCGACGCTGGATGAGGCACTGTCCATGATCGATCGCGGCGAGATCGCGGACGGCAAAACGATCATGCTGCTCCAATACGCGAAGCTGCACGACCTGGTGGGCTGACGGTGCCGCTCCGTGAGCCGGGCATCGCGTGATCAACCCCGCCGTCCTGGGCTGGGACGATGTGCGCGCGTTCCTGGAGGTCGCGCGCCGCGGCTCCCTGCCCGAGGCGGCGCGAATGCTGGGCGTCAGCGCGGCCACGGTCGGCCGGCGTGTGCAGCGGCTGGAGGCAGCGCTCGGCGCGCCCCTGTTTGGCCGATTGCCGAACCGGCTGTTACTGACCCCGCTCGGGCAGGAGTTGGTCGAGGCGGGGATGGTCATGCACCAGGGCGCGACCGCCCTGGTGCAGCGCGCTGACGCCTGGGCGGCGCCGGCCGACGCGCCCGTGCGCGTCACTGCGACCGGCTCCGTGTCGCTGTTCCTCGCCGCGAACGCCCAGTACCTGGTGGAGATGGCCGCGGCGGAGGGCACCACCATCTCGGTGCTGACCACGAAGGCTGCGCTCGACGTGGCCGGGGGCGAGGCGGAAATCGCTCTGCGCATGCGCCGGTTGCCCGAGGACGGGCCACTCGCCGGGCGCAAGCTGGGCCGGGTAGCGTTCGCTGTCTATGCGGCGCGGGGCCTCTGGGAGGAGCTGGGATGGCCGGAAACCTGGCGTGGGCTCGGCGCTGTGGGACTGCCCGAGACTACGCGCGCATCCTCGCAGTCGCGCTGGCTGGACGCCGTAGCCGAACGGCACGGGACCGCTGTCCGATTGCGCTTCGGCGAGGTGGCACTCCGACACCGGGCTGTGCGGGAACGGGCCGGGGTGTCGCTGCTGCCCTGCTTCCTGGGTGACGGCGATCCAGAGCTGGTGCGCCTGCTCGAACCGCCGCCCGAGTTGGTCGAGGACGTGCATCTGCTGCTGCACGAGCGCGGGCGCAGGATGCGCCCGGTACGGGCCGTGGCGGACGCACTCGCCCAAGTGTTCCGAGACGGCGCTGCTGCTCTGTGCGGAGATAGTATCACCCTGCATCCAATGCCGGAGACGGTGGGGGGCGCTTGCTGAAGCCCACTTTGGTAATCCGCTGGGGTCGGCTTTGGGAAGTGACACCCATCATCCTCGTCCGTTTACAAACCATCAAACGTTCCATTGGGCGCGTAAGCACCTCGACACCCTGGGCCGACAATGGCAGCACCGTCACGTGACGGCGTAACGCTTTGGACTGACGTCTGCTGCACATGACTACTTCGCCTCACCCAGCGATGTGTTCAGCGCTTCACGTCGGCGCTTTTCCGATAGAAGCACCGTTTCTACGAAATTTGGGATGGATCGGTTCTCGTCCTCGGCGGCGTGTTTAACAAAGGCGAACACCTCTGGCTTGAGCCGCAAAGTGAACGCATCCCGCTCAAACTTCGGCAATGTGACCTCATTTATGCTTGTTGCAGCAAGATTGCTCCTTCTTACAACAATGATTTTAGCAAGAGCAAAAAGTGTATCAAAAGGTGCATAATGCACCATAATGAACCAAATGATGCCTAATGCATCCTATGCTGATGCGGAGCCGGGTACTTCGAGTACGTTGGCGCACTTGCCCCTGCTCTGGTTCCTGCTTACGATGCCACTTGACGCTACAAACGAGCGTTTGATACGCCTGGACCGGACGGGACGGCCGGGCTAGGGCTGGGACTGTAATCCAGACTGGGAGCATGGTCCTATCGCAGCCGCCGCACGGGCCTTCGTGGCCTACTATCGCGTCAGCACCGACAAGCAGGGGCAGTCCGGGCTCGGGCTGGACGCCCAACGCGTCGCGGTCGAGTTGCACGCGCGCTCGGTTGGCGCCGAGGTCATCGCCGAGTTCCGGGACGTGGAAAGTGGGCGCAAGGCGGATCGGACCGGCCTGGCTGCCGCGCTTGCCACCTGCCGGACGAAGCGCGCGACGCTGCTGATTGCCAAGCTCGACCGGCTGGCGCGTTCGGTGGCGTTCATCTCCAACCTGATGGAGGGCGGAGTGGACTTCGTCGCCGCCGACATGCCGAGCGTGAACCGGCTGACCGTGCATGTGCTGGCCGCCGTCGCCGAGCACGAGCGCGAGATGATCTCGCAACGGACCAAGGCGGCGCTCGCCGCAGCCAAGGTGCGCGGAACCCGGCTGGGCAACCCGCGCCTTCCAGCAACCGGCACCCTGGCGCCAGCGCCGGCGCCGTCCACGCCCGCAGGCAGAACCCGAACCGCTGCGGCGCAGGCCCGTGCGGTCGCGGCATACGGGCCAGTGATCGAGAAAGCGCATGCCGAGGGCGCCCTGTCGCTGGGCGACTACGCCCAGGCGCTGCAAGCGGCGCGGCTGCCAGCGCCCCAGGGTGGCGACCGTTGGTCGAGGCCGTCTGTTGCCCGTGTGCTGCGCTACTGCAAGCCTGCTACAGAATGACGGTGCGGTGGTTTCTCGGATGGAGGCCCGGTTCGGCGCTTGTTCATACCGCGCTACACCTAATGGCCGTCTGCTCTCAGCCTCGCTTGCACATCCTCCCTTAAGCCGTCCCTGTCATAGCTTCCGGCCAGTTCATCCAGCGTGGCCGCAAGGTGGACGTGCGAGTGATGTAGCGCCCTTGCATGGCTCCTGAACCCTTCTGCAAGGGCACGTTCCTGCAATCCCCCTTCGGTCAGGGTCTTCATAAACGATCCTCGCTTGTTGAACATCCCAGTCATGAAACCGCGCCGCATATCATCGAGATCAGGCCTATCCAGAAGGTCGCGCACCGGACCACACGGCCATATGCCGTCAGGGTCGGCAGGTGCGTAGGCGAGCATCTCCCCAAGGGTCACGTCGCACGGCGTCCCACGGCCAGCCTTATTGCAGAGCGTGCGCGCCTTTTCGACGAAGTCCAAGAAGGTCTGGGGATGGACCGTTCTGTCCGGCTGTGTTCCAGGGATGCGACGGCAGTTGTGAAGCACATGCCAGGCGTTGTCAGCAGCCGTTTTCTGACCATCAACCACCGGATCGGCCGGCGTGTTCGCCGCACGATAGAGAGTCGTGATCAGTTCAGTGAATATCACGGGATCAGTCGTGACGATCTCAAAAAGAGATATTGCGCGCTCATACCCCTGCAGGCCTAGTACGGGCATTAGACCGAATTCCAGGCGGGCAAGTGAAAGCTTCTCCATGGCGCCGGACGCTTCCAGCGCGTTGACTGCCTCATGAACTTCCCAGCTGCCCAATGGGACATGGGATTCGCCACCTTTGAGCAGTTCCTCAAGCATCTTGAAGACAAGGTGCGGATCCGTCGTCTTTACGTCCAAGCGGCAGAGTTGAAGCGCGCTCCTCGGCCGGTTCGCTGCTATGAGGCGGCGCAGCGCGATATCGTAGGCGTCACTCTCATCCCGGAGCCAGAACCCTGGGCTGCATTGCTCCCAGTAGGCCCGATCAGCACTCTCGCCGCAGTCAGATACCAGCTTCCAGGTGAACTTCTCTTCGCGACCCGTGGTCAGCAGCCTAGCTAACTTGGCATCGTCCCAGCCGGCCTTCCTGGCCGCCTCGACTGCCCGTTGAAGCAGCGCTCTCGAACGGTCCAGGTCAGGCCCACAGAAGAGACCGCGTGCGACGCCCCTCATCGGATCGTCCGGCATCAGCGTTCCTGCCTCAGCCATCAGCCAGCCGATCAGTTCAGCGGCACCTAGACGAGTGCGTCCAAGAGCAGCGCCCACCTCAGCCTGCTCGATGACCGCCCCGACCAGCCGTCGGACGCCCGCCAAGCCTTCAGCCGCTCGAATCTCCCTGATCGCTTTGTCGCGAACTGAGGCGACTCGTCCGGCGCGGCCGGCAAATTCGTCCTCTCGGTCACGCTGCGGCAACTGCAGCCAATGACCGGCAAACAGCCAGCAGTGCCGCAGAATGATATCCTTCGGCGTCAAGGCCAGGTAAAGCCGTTCAAGCTCCGGCAGCTCTTGAAAGCCGTCCCGGCGCTTATCGGCGAAATTCTTGCAAAAGTGGACGCGGTTTCGCACGGCATCGCGTAGCGCCGCGCGCTCCTCATCAGTGTGCGATGCGCCAGAAAATTCCTTCGCTGACGTCATAACCCTGGCCACATGGTCAACGGTGAGATTGTCCAGTTTTGCAATCAGCTTCGACAACCGCTCGACGTGACCCCGGGCCTGGTCGATCTGGCGGACGATAACAGCCGACAGTATCCCGTAAACCTCGTTATCGGTCACTCCGTGGCCAGCACCGGCGTCGTCGTCGCGCCATACTGGGCGGGACGTCCCAGCAGAGAAGTCAGGGCCAGCCACGGCAAGCCGGTCGAGCAGGTCAAATGCTACTATGGGAGTCTTTCCAATTACCGCATCAAGCGCTTTAATACGCAAATCCAAAGGCGCGGCTGTTTGCGGCAACCAAGACCTGAGAATGTTAGTAAGGCTGTTAAGAGGCGAGTTGGACCAATTCCCCTTTATCTCAACGCTCGCAAGCTCAGCGAGGATCAAGCTGACCCGGGTCAGGCGCTCAGGTGCCCACGCGAGCACCTCCAGTGACCACAGCAGGCCAGCGTGCCAGCAGCGGCCTGTGAAGCTCGACCCGCTTGTCTCCGTCAGGAGGCGCTTCACAGGTGCGTCCGGCATGCCAAGGCTTGCACTAACAGCTTTAAGGAAGGCCATCGGCGCAGCCTCGGCAAGCGCCGGCAGGCTGGTTGCTAGGGACAGCCAGCGTGTGCCGTCCGCAGCCAGCAAGAGGCTATGCACAAAAGCCTCTACACGCTGCTCGATATGGAGCCGTGACAGGCTGGTGCTTGGTCCTCGGACGGCCAGCTTCACGAGAGTGTCGCAGATGGCAGACCGCAGGAGGCCTGAGTGCGGGCGGACCTTGCCATGTATGCTGGCCGCGTAGCGCTGCTCCTCGGGCAGTTCGAGCACAGGATCCGGCTCGGTCAGCAGCTCTCCAGTGATCTGGAAGAAGCGTTCAAGCTCCTCGCCTGCGATGCGGGAGCCAAACAGGTCGATCAGCTCCAGAGACGACTTCGCCTTCCAGACAGGCCCGATCTGGACGACGGGTGCATCGTCGAGGCAAGCAAGCCAGGAGAGGTCTGTCTCAACCGCGCTGTACTCTCGTCCGGCGACTCGGCTCACGACATCCCGATCAGCCTGCTTGTCCGACGACCAGCTACTCAGAAGGCAGATTGTCGCCAGTGCCTGGGCATGGGCGTTGGTCAGCCAGCCTGGCTCGCGGACCGCTGGGTTGTGCGCAGTATGGCGCCGGAAGACCGACCATGACCGGCCTGTGCTCCATGCCAGGCGCCTTGCCTCCGAGGCATCGACGCCGATTGCTGCCAATGCTCTCTCGAAGGAAAGCGCGTCCGGGCGGTCCAGCTTGACCTCGATTGCATCGTTCCGGGCTGCCACGCCACGATACTGGTCCTTCATGTCACCAGCCGCGAACGGAATCAGCACGACCAGCCCTGGCCTGCGGGTCGGCCGTTCCGCGATCTCCGGAGACGCCGCAATCGCAACGCGGATCAGCGGGTTCTGCTCCACGAACTGCCAGCCTACCGCGGTCGTTACCGCAACGGATGCGCCACTCAGGTCAGGATGAAGCAGCAAGGACGCAGCGGCGAAAGCTGCAGCCTCGCCAGTGCTGTCCGCCATCACTCCCAAGACCTCGCCGGCCTTGTCTTCCAAGCACTTTTGCACCATGGCGACCAGCTTTTCGCAGCGTTCCCTGCGACCTGCGAAGATCGCATCGGGGGTGATCGAAAACCTGGATTGGGCGGCCCATCCAGCCCAGAAGGCGTCCACGCTTTCCACTCCGTGACCAGTCAAGCCCAAGAGGTTGGCAAACCAGAGCGCCACGGCCGGCACCTGCTCAAGCCACTGCTCAAGGTCGTCGGCATCGTAGGCCCGCATAGCTTGCCAGCCGTCCCGCCTGCCCGTGAGCCACCGATCCTTACCCGGCCACCGCCGCGCAGTGACGAGCATGAAAGTCGTCCGTCTTTGCTCACCTGGGGACGTGCCCGCCGTGCGCTTTTCGTAATCCTCAACAGCTTTCGTGCCTGGGTCGGCCCTGCAGCTTAGTTCCCAGGCCGTGCGTCCCGCTGGCACCCAGGCCGTGCCGACCGTGACGTCAGCGATGCCGTCCCAACCGGGCGCATGGATGGAGTCCCCGCCAGGGATGCTTGCCGCGGCGGGAGCGGCACTTGCGTGCAAGAGCTTGCGGATCAGGATGGGCAGGTCGCCTTGCGCCTGCCTGCTGCCCGCCCAGGCCGAGATTTGTGCCGCGCTGATGCGAGGGCTGCGGTGCCACCCGCTCGAATGGAGCGCCGTCAGCCCGGTACGGGTGGCGTCCTTTCGTGGCGGCCGACCTCGGGGCGGGTTGGCAGCAGCCCAAAGTGTGATCGCCTCCAGGGCATCCCCGTCCAGGGCTGGGAAGTCCGCAGCAATGCCGTTCGCCGTCTCGCCCAGCTGGATGCTGGCGAGGAGGTCACTCAAGACGATCGTGGTTCCCTTGACGGTTGCCGCCCGCCGTCCGCTACGGCCCTCAACCAAGCCTCGCCCACGGATGACCAGACCCATCCTGCGGCGCGATGGCGCAAGGAGCTTAGCCAAGTCGAGCGCTCCGCCACTTTCCAACGAGAGCGGCTGCGCCAAGTCCGCGCCGAGAAGCCGTTTGCGAGCCTCGCTGGGGCTCAGCCTCACATTGGCCGGCTTGACGCGTGTCAAAGCGAGCGCCAGCACGCTGCGCTGGTCAAGGAGTCTCTTCACGCCGTCCCTGCTGCCGTTCGGCAGCTGTTTCGTCGTGAGCGCCTTCTGGACCGTTGCCAGCGGCACCTCGGCAATCACGGCTGCTTCCTGTGGCGTGAACATCTACATAATCCATGTCTTTGCGGACACGATTATCTAGGTGACGAGCCATGTCAACGAGAGCGTTGCTTCAGATATAAATTATGCCATAGAGGACATCAATTGATCGAGGGCCATGGCTGACTGTATGCCGCCGATGGAACATCGCTGGACGCGACTGCCCCTTCAAACGTGATATGGTGCTGACGAAAACAGTCGTCGGAGCCCGCATTGCCGACCTGCCTGTGAACAAGCGCCCAACCGGGACCTCGCTGGAATTGGGTTTATAGCATCGAATAGACACAGAAAAACCTCGTAAAGCTGGGGTCCTGGTCGGCGCCGACCGGGATCCCACCTGCCCGCCACTTCTTGTATCGACATCAATGTGTTGCATCTACATTCGGTAACCGGGGCAAAACCCCGGGTCGGCCTGTGTTTCAGGCGGGCTGACCGCGACAGCGGATGAGGTCGGCGAGCGGGGCGATGGTGGGAGCATCGGGGACGCCGATCCTGGCGCCGA
>JAABUS010005753.1_pt1 | contig 15869 bp, 21 predicted proteins | sample 5560161 | NCBI WGS metagenome assembly JAABUS01 (sample SAMN10711885, study PRJNA513376) | rock metagenome | isolation source: Antarctica rocks | place: Antarctica: Victoria Land, Trio Nunatak nord | collected 2016-01-04
GCCAGATGCCGGTGGTACGCGTGTACATGCAATGCGTGTTCGCGTACCAGGTGGCCTGCTTCCCGCGCGCCTGCATCCCGTGCCGTGAGTCCCTCGCCCGCACCACGATGGTGGCGTCCTGCCCCGGCTCGGCCACCCCCGACAGGTCCGCGCTGAACGGACTGAAGCCGCCACGGTGCCTGGCCACCTCCACGTTGTTGACCCACACCGTCGTGTCGTAGTCCACCGCCCCGAAGTGCAACACCGCCCGCCTACCCACCCAGCCCGCCGGGATCAGGACGGTGCGGCGGTACCAGACGGACTCCATGAAGTCGACGTGCTCCACACCGGACAGGGCAGACTCCGGCGCGAAGGGCACGAGGATCTGGCCGGTCAGGGCTCGGGTGCGCAGACCCCGCTCGAGCCCGGAGTCCGCAGCGTCGATCTCGAACTCCCAGGTGCCGTTGAGGCTCAACCAGTCGTCACGGACCAGCTGGGGACGCGGGTGCTCAGGCTTGGGGATGCTGCTGCCCGTCGCGGCTACCTGCTCTGGCATCGAATGGGCCCTTCGGAGACGACGGGTGGGGTTTCGTGGGGCGGCTCTCGACTCGTCGGGGCTGCCCGGGCAGCGCACGCCCATGCTGTCGACGCCCGAGGCTACCAATGCTCCCGGGCGAACGAGGAGGACCCCGCGCCAGCGATGACCCTCAGGTATGCCGTGTGCTCGCGGCATTGGCAGCGCTGCCGCACGCACTACCCGGCGCACCTGATGAGCGTCAGCCGAGTCGAGATCCACCGGCGCGGCAGAGCCGGGGTCCGACCCGCGAGACGCCGTAGGCCACGCCAGACGGGCCGATCACCGCGGTGAGCGTGGCGCGAGTGGGTGACCCCGTTGCGAGCCGGCCGGGCCGCCCCCGGTCAGGCCGGCAGCTCGACGGCCCGCGTCCCGCCTCCCCAGCCGTTGGCCTGGTCGCGCCCCTCGACCACCACGCTGGTGACGCCGGCCGGGATCTGCACCCCGGACAGCGAGCGGGTGAAGGGCTGCTCGCTCGCGTGGTCGTGGGTCAGCTCGTTCACCCCGTAGACGGTGCCGTCCTCGGCCCGCACGCGGAAGGCGTCGGCGTAGCGCTGCGCGGTGTCATACGGGGAGCTCACGGTCACGGCGAAGGTGTACCCGGAGCCACTTCGGGAGACCTTGACCCCGACGATGTCGGGAAACCGCTGGCCCGCCGCAGCCCCCGGCCCGGCCGTGCCGGAGGCGGCCTGCGGCGCGGGCGCGTCCGGGCCGCTCGAGCAGCCCACCAGCAGCCCGACGGACAGGGCGATCAACGCAACGATGCGACGCATTCCTCGACCCTGCCACAACGGTCGGTCCGGGCGGCCAATATCGCGGCTCGGCCCGCTCGACGATGCGTCGGAGGCAGCCCGGTCCCCACGTCGCTGTGACGACTACCCGCCGGCTCGGCCGGTGGCACTGGTTGCGTCTGAGCCGAATCCACCGGTCCGCTCTTCGATGATCGTTTCGCGCGGAGTTGATCTTGATTGTGATGAAAGTTGTGGTGGGCGTGTTGGTCCCGCCGGTCAGTGGTATCCCGCGCAGACGCCGACAAGGGCCGCGCCGTGCATGCATAGGTAGCCGCTGTCGTGCGCAGCCGTGCAGCCGGCCGAAGTCGGGCGGTTCGTTGGGCAGAAGCGCAGCGATAGCCTCACCGGTATCCGCCAATGCCCGAGGGCACACACAGACGCCGGTGACCCTGGAGGGGGAGCGGGTCGGCGTCCGGGGCAGGACCGCGATGCCCCACGGGTCGCCAAGGCCTGCCGCGAGGACCGGGACTGGCTGGGCAGCCTGCCGGATCCCTACACGGATGACGACGCCGCGGCCTACCTTGCGCTGTTCCGGTCCACGCGGACAACGGCACCGGCTTCTTCCTAGCGGTGGCCGAGCCCGATGGCGACCGGTGCATCGGCTCCATCGAGCTGATCCCGCTGCCGACGGTGCTACTTGCCGCCCTCCTTGAGGGTCACCTCGGGAGCCTTGTATGACGTCCCCGTGACGTCGACGCCCTCGGCCTTGAGCGCGTCGACGGCCTTCTGCGCGTAGGTGTTCGTGTAGGCGTCTGCGTCAGGAGCCGCCTTGACGACCTTCTGGCTCGTCGCGACCGACACCGTCTGGGCCCACGCCGACGTGTTCACCAGCCCGATCCCTTGGGGGGACGGCCAGACCAGCCCGTTGACCTTCGCGAGCTGCCAGGCCTGGTGCGACGCACCGAGAGTGGGGCCGTTCTTGAGGACGATGTCGACGCAGGGCTGGAAGGTGTCCCGGCAGTAGACCCATCCGGCCATCGCACCCTTGAGGAGCCTGACCGCGGTGTCCTGGTAGGCCTTGTCGTTCTTGAGCTTCTCGGTGTCGGCCCAGATCGCGTCCTGGAGCATCGCCGTTCCCTCGGTGTTCCAGTCGATGACTGACAGGTCGGACGGCTGGTACAGCGCTCCCGTCGCGGGGTTCTTCTGCTCGAGTACCTGTGCGTACTCGTTGTAGATCATCGCCTGCGCCGCGTCGATCTGCTTGCCGAGCAGCGCACTCATGTCGAACTGCTGCTGGACGAGCGTGACGCCGCTCTTTGGGTCGATGCCCGCCTTCTGGAGGCCGGCGAACAGCTCGAACTCGTTGCCGAAGCCCCAGTTGCCGACCTTCTTGCCCTTGAGAGCGCCAGCGGTGGTGATGCCGCTGTCCTTCCAGGAGACCTGGAGCGTTCCCGAGCGCTGGTAGATCTGGCCGATGTCGGTGATCTTCGCGCCCTGGTCCCGCGAGGCCAGCGCCTTGGGGACCCAGGCGATGGCGAAGTCGACGGCGCCGGTCGCGAGCTGGGCCTGCGGGACGATGTCGACGCCGCCCTCGACGATCGTCACGTCCAGGCACTCCTTGGCCCACAGGCCCTTGTCCTTGGCCGCGTAGTAGCCGGCGAACTGGCTCTGCGCGACCCACTGGAGCTGGAGCTTGACCTTGGTCGTGCTCGAGCACGACGCGTTGGTCGCAGCGGCGGCACCGCCGCTGGCGTTCGGGGCGCTCGTGCCACCCGTGCCGCACCCGGCAAGAAGGACGAGGGCGGCGGCAGAGGCGCCGATGGTCAGGCGAGTGGTCTTCATGGCTGGTCCTTGATGGTTGGCGGGATGGGTTCTCGGTGCTCGCCGCGGGAGCACCGATGCGCTCGCGATATGCCGTTCGCTCTGGTCTGGTTCATGGGGCGCCCTGGAGGGGTGGTTGGCCTCGGAGCAGGGCCTTCTCGAGCAGGAGCACCACGGCATACAGGGTGATGCCGAGGAGCGCGGCGGCGAGGACCGCGGCCCAGGCGCGGTCGTAACGCGAGAGGCCGGCGCTCTGGGTGATGATCCCGCCGAGTGTGCCCTGCTCGCCGCCGAAGTACTCGGCGACGATGGCCGCGATCACCGCGAGGGACACGGCGACCTTGAGGGAGGTCAGGAAGTAGGGCAGCGCGTTGGGGATGCGGACCTCGCGAAGAATGCGCCAGCCACCGACCCCGTAGCTCTGCATCAGCTCGAGGTGGACCGGCTGCACCTGCAGCAGGCCTTTCGCGGTGCTGACGAAGACCGGAAAGAGGACGACGACGACCACCACGGCCTGCTTTGCCGTCGGCTCGACCTGGCCGAACCACTTGAAGAAGACGGGAGCCAGCGCGACGATCGGCGTGGCGGCCAGGGCAGCCGCCAGCGGCGTGAGAGCCCTGGCCATCAGCGTGAACCGGGTGCAGAGCAGGGCGAGGGCGACAGCGAGAGCGACGCCCACGAGCAGGCCGCTGGTCGCGACCCACCCGGTCTTACGGACCCCGTCGACGATCTCGGGCAGGGACTCGCCCAGTGCCGACCAGATGGCAGACGGCTTGGGGATGAGGAACTTCTGGATGTTGAACGCGGTGACGACGAGCTCCCACAGCGCCAGGGCCACGGCCCCGAAGAGCGCCGGCGGCCACAGGGCGTGCAGCACCGCGACGCCACGCTCGGTCCCCCTGCCGGCTGACCTCCTGGTGGCGCCAGGTGCGGACGAGGCCTCGACCGGAGCCAGGGCGCTCACTCGAGCACCATCTCGTCCGGTCCGACCAGACCCGGCCCGCGCAGGGCGGCCCGGACCTCGGTCACGGCGGAGAAGAAGTGCTCCTCGGCCCGGGTGTGCTCGCTGCGCTCCCCCAGAGCGACGTCGACGATGTCGGTGACCCGCCCAGGCCTGGCCGACATGACGACGACCCGGCTGGAGAGGAAGACGGCCTCGGGGATCGAGTGGGTGACGAAGATGACCGTCGCGCCGGTCTCCGCGCAGATCCGGACGAGCTCGGTCTGCATGTGCTCGCGGGTCATCTCGTCGAGGGCCCCGAAGGGCTCGTCCATGAGCAGCAGCCCAGGTCGCATGGCCAGCGCCCGCGCGATAGCCACCCGCTGCTGCATCCCTCCGGACAGCTCCCACGGCCGGTGGCCGGCGAAGTCGGGGAGGTGGACGAGCTCGAGCAGCTCCCGGGAGCGTTCGCGTCGTCGTCGGGCGTCCCAGCCGAGCAGCTCGAGGGGCAGCTCGATGTTGGCCGAGACCGTTCGCCAGTCGAAGAGCCCGGCCTGCTGGAACGCCATCCCGTAGTCGTGGTCGAGGCGAGCCTGCCTCGCCGACTTGCCGTTGACCTCCACCGAGCCCGACGTGGGGGTGTCGAGGTCGCCGACGAGCCGTAGCAGCGTGGACTTGCCGCATCCTGAGGGACCGATGAGCGAGACGAACTCGCCGGGCTCGATATCGAGGTCGATCCCCCGGAGGGCGACGAGCTCGTTGCGGCGCCCCGGGTTGAAGACCTTGGCGACGTCGCGCACCCGGATGGCAGGGACGGGTGACCGGGCCGTCGCCGGGGCGGACACCGTGGATCGGGTTGTCATCTCGCCTCTCTCGGTCGGTTCCGCATGAGCATCCGGTCGAGGACGTCGATGAGCCCGACGCAGACCACCCCGAGCAGGCCGGCGGCGAGGACCGCGCAGTACAGGCGCGGCGCATCGGTGAGGTACTGCTGGGCATAGTCGATGATCAGCCGGCCGAGACCCCCACGCAGCCCGGCCGAGATCTCCCCGACGATGGCGCCGACGACCGAGGCCGTCGCGGCGAGCTTGAGTGCCGGGATGAGGTAGGGCACCGCGGACGGCAGCCGCAGCTTGACCATGGTCGCCCGCGAGGGGGCGGCATACGAGCGCATGAGCTCCATCGACAGGGCGGTCGGGGAGGCCAGCCCGCGGAGCCCGTTGACCGCGACGGGAAAGAAGGTCAGGTAGGTGGCGATGACGGACACCGACATCCACGGCTCCCACGTCGCGAACGGCAGCCGGATCTTGTTGCCCCAGGCCATGACCACGGGAGCGAGGGCGATGAGCGGTACGGTCTGCGAGATGACGACCCACGGCAGGACACCACGCTCGAGCCAGCGGGAGCGGAGCATGAGGATCGCCAGGACGAGCCCGATGACGACACCCGCGACGAACCCGACGAAGGCCTCGCGGAAGGTGAACACCGCCGAGTCGAGGAGGTACTGCCACAACGGGTAGGGATCGCCGGTGCGTTGCGGCTGGACGAACCGGCCGAAGATCGCCAGGAACGGCGGGAGGGTCGAGTCGTCCGCCGGGACGGGTAGCGCGCGGGAGGTCCCGGGCCACATCCCGCCGGTCGCCGCGCCCATGGCCTTGTATGCCGTCCACACCAGTCCCACGACGACGACCGCCCCGAGCACGAGCAGAGCCGCGCCCATGGCCTGGCGCAGCGCCCTGGTGCGCATCAGCTCTTGGCCCTGACGTGCTCGGCGACCGCGGGCATGATCCGCTGCCCGTAGCTCCGCAGCGTCTCCTCCTGCGCGTCGTGCTGGAGGTAGATCGCGAACTGGTCGACCCCGAGTGCCCGCAGCGCCTCGAGCTTGGCCACGTGCTCCTCGACGGACCCGATGAGGCAGAACCGGTCGACAATCTCGTCGGGGACGAACGCCGTGTGGGTGGCGCTCGATCGCCCGTGCTCGTTGTAGTCGTAGCCCTCCCGGTCCTTGATGTAGTCGGTGAGGGCCGGCGGGACGCTGGCCCCATGGGCGCCGTACCGGGCCACGATGTCGACGACGTGGTTGCCGACCATCCCGCCGAACCAGCGACACTGCTCGTAGGCATGGGCGCGCTGCTGCGGGCTGCCGTCCGTGACGTAGGCCGGCGCGGCGACGCAGATCTTCACGGCGTCGGGGTCACGTCCCACCGCCTCGGCCGCCTGCCGGACGGCGGCGATGCTCCACTGGGCGATGGCTGGGTCGGCGAGCTGGAGGATGAACCCGTCGGCGACCTCGCCTGCCAGCTGCAGGACCCGAGGCCCGTATGCCGCGACCCAGACGTCGAGTCGCGACCCTCGGCTCCACGGCAGGCGTAGCCGGCTGCCCTTGTAGTCGACCTCCTCGCCGTTGGCCAGGGCGCGGATCACCCCGATCGACTCGCGCAGCTCAGCCACCGTCGAGGGCCGCCCGTTCGTCACCCGGACGGCGGAGTCGCCCCGGCCGATCCCGCAGATCGTCCGGTTGCCGTACATCTCGTTGAGCGTCGCGTAGGTGGAGGCGGTCACCGTCCAGTCGCGCGTTGCCGGGTTGGTGACCATCGGGCCGACGATGATCTTGCGGGTGGCGGCGAGGATGGCGCTGTAGATGACGTAGGGCTCCTCCCACAGCAGGTGGGAGTCGAAGGTCCAGGCGTGGGTGAAGCCGAGCAGCTCGGCCTGACGACACAGCTCGACGACCCGGCTGGCCGGCGGGTTGGCCTGCAGGACGACACCGAAGTCCACGGGATGCGTCTCCTTTCGGTGCGTCGGGCGGACGGGACGTCGGTGCGGCGGGCGGGTGGGGCCGGGCGTGGCCAAGGGGGCTGGTCAGTGCAGGTACTGCGACAGCCCCCGCTTGACGAACCGGCCGTGCCCCGCCGCGCCTCGGAACTCGCCCTCCGACACCACGACTCGCCCGCGCGAGAGCACCGTGTCGACATGGCCGTCGATCTCGAACCCCTCCCACGCGGAGTAGTCCACGTTCATGTGATGGGTCTTCTCGAGTCCGATGCTGGTGTGCCCCTGGGGGTCGTAGACGACGATGTCGGCGTCGGCTCCTGGCGCGATGATGCCCTCGTCGACGAGCTCGTCCATCGCCCTGAGGGCGTCATCGTCCACCCCGCCGAGGATCTGGTGGAAGCCGTAGTCGATCGCGTAGTGGCCGGCCGCCTTCGCGTGCCAGGCGGCGAGACCGTTCTGGACCCGCTCCCCGGTCCGCTGGATGGCGAAGTCGACGATCGTCGTCGTGCCGCCCCAGGCGGCGCCCCGGGTGCCGGTCTCGAATGTGTCCGAGGCGCTGGTCCCGCCGAAGAGCATCTCCATGTGGGTGTGGCAGTCGACGCCACCGGGGATGACGTACTTCCCGGTGGCGTCGATGACCGTGTCGGCGGTGGTCCCCAGGTCTGACCCGAGGGCCGTGCTCCCCGGGGCGACGAGCGCGACGATGGCCTCGCCGTCGAGGAGGACGTCGGCGGCGACGCGACCCGTGGCCGAGACGACGGTGCCGCCGGTGATGAGGGTGGTCATCCGGGCTCCTTCGGTTCCTGCGGTGGTCGGCTCAGGGTCGGACGAGGTCGTCATAGGCGTCCGGACGCCGGTCGCGGTAGAAGGCCCACCGCTCGCGCACCGTGCCGATGAGGTCGAGATCGAGGTCGCGGATGATGAGCTCCGGCTTGTGCGGGTCGCCCTTCTCGCCGACGTAGTTGCCCCTCCACGTCGTCTGGACCAGTGCTGCCCGCACCACCGTCACTTCGAGTCCGCCTCTCCCGTGGTGTCGTGAGCCGAGCCTAGACACATCCGCCCAAACCACAAGGTGCCCGGCGAAGGAGAAGCTGCCGGTCGCGGCCCGGTGCTGACCCGACTCCGGGTTGAGCGACCGACTCGGTGTGCACAGGGGCTCAGGTGCCCCGACTCGGAAGCCACCGGGACGGGCCGGGAACACGGGGGCCTTGACCATCGACGACGGCACCGACTTCAGGGTCGTCAAGGCCCACGGGGTCCAGCCCGTTGGTCTGGCACCAGGCGAACCACTGCCACAGCTGGTAGGCATTCAGGGCGTGGGTGCGCCCGGCGTAGCGAGCCAGGCAGGACACCGCCGCCAGCTGCGCGGTCGACATCGTTGCTGGCTGGAACGGCAGAAGGGTGGTCGGGCCGGACATGAAGTCACCTCACGCGGCGACCCGATAACCAGCCCAGACCCCGCGCCGCCAACGCGGCCAGGCACCCGGACCGCATCGCCGCTAAACCCACGCCGCTCGTCGTCGCCGCGTCCGCAGGTGGCGATATGACGCACGGGGTCGCGGCAATTCCGAAAGTTCGAACTGATCGTCTACTGGGACGGCCCCCTGGAAACTCGCGTGGCGCCCGGATGCTTCTCGCTGGTCACAGCAATGCAGCGCTGCCGGGCATGACTGGAACGGCGCTCGACCGAATGGCCCCCTCGCGGAGGACGGCGGGCGATGGTGAGCAGGTAGAGGGCGAGGCCGGCGAGGAAGCTGCCGTAGAGGGTCCAGAGGCCGCCGGGCACGTTGTAGCTGGAGACGTGCCCGAGGAAGAGGTCCATCCAGCGCTGGTGAGCGATTCCGGCGGCGAACAGTAGGTCGGGGACGATCGCGATCAGGTGGCCGAGCAGCACCCACAGCGTCGGCTGGGTGACGGGGCGGTGTCGGCAGCCTGCGGCCGCCGTCAGGCCGATCAGCGCGGCGGTTCCGCCGGTCAGGAAGTGGACCAACCAGTGGTAGGCGGCGTCCTGGCTGACGTAGACCGCGAGAAGGAGGAGTTCGACGAGGGCGGCGATGAGCGTCCCGCGGAGATCGCGGCTGGAGTCCGAGACGGTGCTGGTCATTGGAGGGCGCCGACCATGGTGCGGACCTCGTGGAGCCGGCCGGCGAGTCCGGGGTCGAAGGTGGCGTAGCGGAGTCGGCCGGCGGCGTCGAGGATGGCGTAGCCGACCGGCGCCCCGCCGTCGCGCGGGACGGGCATGTGGTAAGTGCGGACGATCTGTCCCGAGGGGTCGAAGGCGATCGGTGCGGGGACGGGCGGGTTGTCAGGTCGGGTCGGCCGCACGATCACCAGGTCGGGCGCGGGCTTCATGTCGGTGAAGGCCTGGCCCTGTCCTTCGCTGGTCAGCGCCTGGCTCAGTTGGTCGTACTGGTCGTCTCGGACGAATAGCAGCACGGCTGGGCGTCCGGGTGCGGGGATGCCGTCGGTGACCTCCATCGTGACGGAGGGGGCTGCGCCGGCGGCGATGAGCAGTCCCGGTCGATGGCGGGCCTGCCGTGGGTCGTCCAGTGGCCCCTGCGTGGCCTGCTCGGCGACGATGCCGGCGGCGAGCACGGCCGCGGACAGTGCCCAGGCCAGCACCAGACGGCGCGCCAGCAGGGGGCGACCGCGGCTGCGGCTGCGCATGTTCAGCTGGCGGTCCAGGTGGTGCCGGCGTCGGTGCTGGCGAAGGTGCGGGCGGTGTCCCCGTCGAGGGCGCCGGCGAAGAGGGTGCTGCCGTCGGCGGAGAACGTGGCCGCGGAGGTGCCTGTCGGCAGCGTGAGGTCGGTCCAGGTGCGGCCGCCGTCGCTGCTGATTGCCCCGCCGTTCACGCCGACAGCGACCAGTCGCTGGGTGTTGGTGGGGTCCCAGGCGGCGGCCATCGCCCCGCCGGGTCCGCCCAGCGACGTCCAGGTGCGGCCGCCGTCGCTGCTGGTGACCAGCCCGTTGTGCATGTCCGGGGCGACCAGGCGCTGCGGGTTGGCCGGGTCCACCAGGATCGTGCCCATGAAGCTGCGCCCGGCCTCGGTGTTACGTGACTGCCAGCTCAGACCACCGTCGTCGCTGGTCAGCAGCCCGCCCTGCGGGGAGGCCAGGTAGGCGGTGGTCCCGGCGGCGCCGAGCGCGTGAACGTCGCTGACCTGCCCGAGGCCAGCGGCCTTGGTGAAGCTCGACCCGCCGTCGGTGGACCGGAACAGGCCCGGGTGGCCGCCGACGAAGATCCCGGCTGGGGTGACGGCCCAGCCCATGGCGTCCGCTCCGCGCAGCGAGGTCATCGGCGTCCAGTTCTTGCCGGCGTCGGTGGAGGCGGCCACGCCGTCGTGGCCGCCCACGTACAGCCGGCCGGCCGCGACCGTGAGGGTGTGCAGGTCCCCACCCACGTAGGCGGCCCCCGCCGCAGCGGTGTCGGGGGCGCTGTTCCCTTCCCGTCCGCTGACCGAGAGGCCACCGGCGGTGAGCGCCACCACCGCGGCACCGGCAGCAACGGCGAGACCCCACCGGCGCCGGTGGGGTGCCGGCGGCTGCGGGGCGGCTCGCCGGGACGTGGGCTTGGGCGGGGGCTTCTTGCCGGTGCTTGAGCGGGCGGTAGCGCCGGCAGTGGGCTTGCGGGTCGTGCTGGGCATCGAGGGGACTCCTACATCGGGGGGTTCACAACGGGGGACGTGCAGCACGCGGCCAGACGCCGCGCCCGGGTGGCGCCGGGGTAGGCGCCGCGGTGGTCAGCGGCGACGGTCGATCACCTTCATGACCTCGTCGTAGATCAGCGGGTCGCCGTTGGCGATCGCGTCGGTGACGCACCGCTCGAGGTAGTTGCGGGTGATCACCCGCGCCGCCCCGTCCAGCGCCTTCTGCGCCGCCGAGATTTGGGTGAGCACGTCCACGCAGTACCGGCCGTCGCCCACCATCCGGGCCACGCCCTGCACCTGACCGGCGGCCTTGGCTAGCCGTAGCAGCACCTCGGCCTGCCGCTGCGGGTCCATCATCGGCCGGGGATCGGCGGCACAACCGGGCGAGGTGACCGGCGCGCCCTCCGGTGTGGTCACCGACTGTCCCGGGCGGGTCGCGATGAACTCGCGCTGATCACTCACCAGCGTTCCTCCTGACAGATCCTGCATTCGCCTACCCCTCCAGGGTAGCCCATGGCAGACGCCGCATACCGGGCCTTCAGCCCCACATATCGGCTAGTCTGCGTCGTCTACCCCCTCCGGGTAGCGTACCGTGGCAGGGGTCGGAGCGTGTTCACCACCGTATGGAGGAACTGATGGCCCAGTCGTTGTACGCCCTGGCCTTGCTAGCCTGCCCGGTCGGGATGGGGCTGATGATGTGGATGATGATGCGCGGCAACAAGAACCAGCCGGCCACCGACGAGACGTCGACGCACAAGCAAGCCGAGCTGGTCCGGATGCAGGCGGAGATCGAGCAGCTGCGGGCAGCCAACCGGGACCGTGACGCCGCCGGCACGGTCCCCTCGCCGTGAGCGGGCTGTGGTTTCCCGCAGCCATCGCGGTCGCTGCCCTGGGGCTGACCTACCTGTTCTGCCTGCGCCCGATGCGCCGGGGACAGTGCATGACCGCGCTGTCGCAGCGACGGGAACAACCACTGACCAGTCGATCGCCGGAGCTGGACCAGGCGCTCGTCCAGGCCGGCCACGAGCTGGCCCGGCTACGCGAGGAGGCCCGCCGCGGCCCGCCGGCCCGCGCCGCCGGTGCCTCGCCGCCCGCTCGGCCTCGGCTCCCCGAGGAGGAACGCAGATGAATATGCAGACGAGTATCCGGCGCCGTGCCGGTGTCGCTGTTGGCGCCGTCGCCCTGGCCGGTCTGCTCGGCGGCGGAGTGGCCTACGCCGCCACCCAGGTCACCGACCCGCCCGGCGCCCGGCCCGCCGGCTCGACCAGTGCTGGGCGCGCGAGCACCGCGATGATGGCCGGTGGCGGCATGGGCATGGGCCGCTTCACCCACGCCGCGCCGTTCGACGCCCAGTTCCTGGACCAGATGATCGTCCACCACCAAGGCGCCATCATGTCCACCCAGGCGATGATCGCCGACTCCAGCCGGCCGGAGCTGCACGCCCTGGCCCGCGACATCATCACCAGCCAGCGCGCCCAGCTCAAACAGATGAAGACCTGGCGCGCCCAGTGGTACCCCGACCTCGCCCCCACCTTCGCCATGGGCGGCGGGATGATGTCCAGCTCCATGATGGGCGACCGGTCCGCCGACGGCGGCGGCATGATGTCCGGCTCCATGATGGGCAACGGGGCCACCGGCATGATGGGCGGCTCGTTGACGGGCAGGCCGGGCACCGAGCGGATGTACCTACAGATGATGATCGCCCACCACCAGCTCGCGGTGGACATGGCCGAGCAGGCCCGCACGCAAGCCACCCACCCCGGGTTGCGGGACCTGGCCGCCACCATCGCCCCCGAGCAGGCCGACCAGATCACCCAGATGCGCGGCTACCTCGCCGCGACGCCCGCCCGGGCGCGGGACTGAAGCGGTGATGCACCAGGACGCGCAACGCCTCATGGCCCACAAGCCGACCACTCCGTGACCCACCACCATTCCGGTCGCGGCCCTCGTCGATTGGCCACCGCCGACGGGACGCGGGTGGTCGACCTGGTCGCTGCGCTGGGGTTCGCGACCTCGCCGCCCATGCAGGCCCGCTCGCCGACGACACCCTCGTTTACCGCATCGAGTTTCACGTCCTCTAGCCCCGCGGGCTGGCGACGCCACTGCTGTGGCGGCGACACTCCGAGCCGCCCCCAGCGCTACCCGCGTATCGGAGGCTGGCATGCTCAAGTCGACGCTTGATAAAGCATATGCCTGAGTCCTGTTCACCGCGCTCAGTCACGGCACCCGGCGCGACATCGTGACCCGGCTGAGCGCCGGCGAGGCGACGGTCAAGGAGTTGGCGAAGCGGTACGCCATGAGCATGCAGGCCGTGTCGCAGCACATCCGGGGTGCTCGAGCGGTCCGGCTTGATCAGTCGGGGGCAGCACCGGCAGACCCGGCCGTGGCGGCTCCAACCGGCGGCGCTCGAGGCCCCGCTTTCGTGGATCGAGGAGAGCCGGCGCACGTGGTCAGAGCGAATGGACCGGCTGGAGACGCACCAGGCACACTTGCAGACGCGTGAGAACCAGTGAACGACGACGCACTCGTATCGGCGGGCCTTCCGCGCGCCGCGCGAGCTGGTGTGGCCGTGCCTGACCGAGCCCGCCGAACTCGCGTGTTTCTGGGGCCCGAGTGGCATGGCCACCCCGGTCGCCGGCATCATTGTCGAACTTTCGGCCCGGCGGCCGCTTCGAGACCCTGATGAACGGCGAGCGGGATGCACACCACCAGCACGCTCGACGATCGCGGCGACGGCAGCACCTCGGTCGTCATCCATCAGCGGCACCTGCCCGCGGCGATGCGCATGCCCGAGGCCCTGGTCTGTGACAACTACGGCACCCACAAGACCCCATCGGTCACCCGGTGGCTGGCCGCCCACCCTCGGCCGGGGAGAAGCACCGCTCGCGGCGATAGGACGCAGCTGGTTGAGTTCACGGGGAGTCCGGTGGTGAGGGGGTGATAGCGGGACCCCCGCGGAGGGGCCGGTCGAGCGTGGTGCGCTTCTCGTTGTCGCGCAGTCGAGGCTCGTAGTGCGAGAAGAAGACCTTGCCTACGAGGTCGCGGCGGCTCCGCACGCCTGTCTTGTCGAAGACGCTCTTCAGGTGCTGCTGAACGGTGTGTGGGGACAGCACGAGCCCGGTGGCGATCTGCGCGGTTGAGTCGCCTTGGAGGACAAACCGGGTGACCTCTTGCTCGCGGTCGGTCAGTCCGTATGCCGACATCAGAAGCTCGGTGATGCGGGCCGGGTGAGCGGGTTCGACGATGACAGCCACCCGCACGTCCGATCCTGTCCGCAGCGCTGCGCCGTGCAGGACCACCCACCTGCCTGAGCGGGTGAGCACCCGGGTCTGGCGACCTCGCCGGTCTGGGTGCTGTTGACCGACCGCAGTGCCTGCCCGGCCACGGTCAGTACTGCTGAGGGCATCCGGCCCGCGCGCATCTCGCCGTCAGGCAGGTCCTCGAGCCACCGATCGACGCCGGGGGTCGAGGACTCGACCTTCCAGTCCCTCGAGAGCACAAGGAGTCCCGGCGGGTGTGGGGTCTCGGGCTCGGTCGCCTCACCGAAGAGCAGCGAGCGTCGGGCGCCCTCGGCAAGGTAGGGAGCAATGTGCCGCACGAAGCGCTTGTCTGGCTCGTCGAACATCGGTTGGCCCGGCTCTCGGTACAGACCGAGGGCACCCCAGGACTGGCCGGTACGCGTGCGAAGCGCTGCCACCATCTCCTGGTCGCCCCCCATCTCGATGTTGGCCTGCCAACGCGGACTGCTACGGGGGTCACCGCCCATCGCATCGTGAAGCGTCGAGACACCGCTCTCACTGCGTGCGACGTCCACGATCTTGTTGACATCCTCGCCGTAGTACTCCAGAGCGAGCGACTCGGCCGGAAACGTCGGCATGTGGGGGTTGTAATGGCTGGTGATCAGTAACGAGGCCGGGTCCAAGGTGTACCAGCAGGGAAACTGGTAATACGGAATCGCAGTCTTGAGGACCTCTGAGGCCTGGCCCCAGAACGTGACCAGGCTTTGCGGCTCCGCTGACAGCCTCGCGATCTTCTCGATCGCTCGCTGCTTCGTGTTCTCACCCACGTCGCGATCGTTGCACTTCTCCGGAGAGTCTGGGACACCACTTTCCTGGTATGCCCATGTGGGCCCGCTCCGCCTAGCGTCTGTGACTCAGGCCCAATGAAGGAGAAACCATGACCGATCAGACGATCTCTGTGCGACTTCTCGCCGCCGGCGACGACGCAGACGAGGCGGAGCTTGGCGGTGTCCGAGACCGCTTCATGATCGACGGTGCCGACACGGACGGGCGTTTCGCCCTCGTCCAGCATCTCTTTGGCCCCAACGCGTTGGCAGCGCCGATGCATCGGCACCGGAACGAGGATGAGTTCACCTACGTTCTCAGCGGGCGGATCGGCGCGGTGATCGAGGGGCGTGAGGTGGTCGCGGAACCTGGCGACTTGCTCTTCAAACCTCGCGGGCAGTGGCACACCTTCTGGAACGCTGGCGCCGAGCCCGCCGTCTGCCTCGAGCTGATCTCGCCCGCCGGCCTGGAGGAGCTGTTCCGCTCCTTCGCAAGCCTGACGGAGCCGCCCACACCTGAAGTGCTCGCGGAGCTGGCCAACGAGTACGGCTGCGAGATCGATTTCGAGGCAACCATGCCGCTGGTCGAACGGCTTGGCCTGGTGTTCTGAGGGTGGCCGCCGAGTCGCCTGAGGAGCTCGAGATCCTTTTAGAGGACGCGCTTGTGCTGCAGGACGACGCTGCCGTGGCTGCCCTCTTCGCGGAAGGGGGCGTGCTGGTTGAAGGATCCGGTTGCGTGCGTGGGCGCAACCAGGTCGCGCACCTGCTCGCCAAACAGCATTATCTGGCGGCTCCCTGTTCGGTCACCGTCGTCAACAACATCGCCATCGTTGTCGGACGGCACACGGTCAACGTCTCCTGCCGGGACCCAGGCGCAGGCTGGCGACTGGTAGCCGCGATCGTCACAGCGACTCCTCGATAGTGGGCGCGTCCCCGGCCAGCTTGGCGCCCTGCACGCCAACAAACCATCTGAGCCTCGCGTCCTTCTGGGCTGAGGGAATGTCGAGACATGTGGATCGGGATGTCACGCGACTTGTTGATCGCCTCCTGACTCGTGGGGTCGTTCGAGGAGGATGCCCTTTTCGAAGACCGCGCCGGCACGGACCAGAGCGACCAGGTGTGGCGCGTTCACGGCACGCCATCTAGTGTCGCGCGTCTGAGTTCCGTTTACGGGTGGCGTGGGGCAGGATCTGGTCGGCGGACTTGGTCCATGTGAACGGGTGGCAGCGGTCGTTCCAGCAGTCGATGAAGCGGCTGATCGCGGTAACCAGCTCCTTGACGTTGTCGAAGGATCCTCGCCGAATGGCCTGTCGGGTGATGATCCCGAAGAACACCTCGA
>JAABUS010005754.1_pt1 | contig 15868 bp, 14 predicted proteins | sample 5560161 | NCBI WGS metagenome assembly JAABUS01 (sample SAMN10711885, study PRJNA513376) | rock metagenome | isolation source: Antarctica rocks | place: Antarctica: Victoria Land, Trio Nunatak nord | collected 2016-01-04
CGGTAGCGGGCGCTGGCCGCCAGGAGCTCGTCGTGGGTGCCGGTGGCGGCGGCGCGGCCACCGTCGACGAGGACCACCCGGTCGGCCAACGCGATGGTGGCCGGCCGGTGGGCGATCACGATGGTGGTCCGGCCCTTCATCACCTCGGTGAGCGCGTCCCGGATCTCGTGCTCCTTGGTCGGGTCGACGGCCGAGGTGGCGTCGTCGAGGATGAGGATGCGGGGGTTGGCGAGGATGGCCCGGGCGATGGCGATGCGCTGGCGCTGGCCGCCGGACAGGGAGTAGCCGCGCTCGCCGATCTCGGCGGCGTAGCCCTCGGGGAGCTGGCGGATGAACTCGTCGGCCCCGGCGAGGCGGGCGGCCCGCTCGATGGCCTGGGGCGTGGCGTCGGGGTCGGCGAAGGCGATGTTGTTGGCGATGGAGTCGCTGAACAGGAACGTCTCCTCGAACACGAGGCCGACGGCGCGGCGCACGTCGCGGACCGCGGCGTCGCGGACGTCGACGCCGTCGATGCGCACGGCCCCGCCGTCGACGTCGTAGAAGCGGGGGATGAGCTTGGCCACCGTGGACTTGCCGCTGCCGGTCGCACCGACCAGGGCCACCGACTCGCCCGGCTGCACCACCAGGTCAAAGCCGTCCAGCACGGTGGCGCCGCCGGCGTAGCCGAAGCCCACCTGCTCGAAGCGCACCTCACCGCCCCCGGCCGGCAGGGCCACCGGCCGTGGCGGGTCCACGACCACCGGCTCGGTGGACAGCACCTCGTGCACCCGCTGGGCCGACGCCGCCGCCCGCTGGGACTGCGCCACGATCATCCCGAGCATCCGCAACGGCCAGATCAGCAGCACCACGTAGGCGTTGAAGGCCACCAGCTCACCGAGCTGGAGCCGCCCGTCGAGCACGAGGTGACCGCCGTAGGCGAGGACGGCCACCAGGCCGAGGTTGGGCAGGAGCTCCAGCGCGGGCCAGTACCGGGCGCGGATGCGGGTGGCCTCCATGGCCGCCTCGTAGAGGTCGTCGGCCTCCTTGCCGAGACGGGCCTGCTGGGTGGGCTCGGCGCCGAAGCCCTTCACCACCCGCACCCCCGACACCGTCTCCTCCACCACGCCGGCCAGCTCGGCCGACTCCTGCTGGACGGCGACCATGGTGGGGTGCAGCCGGCTGGAGAAGCGCTTGGCGAACACGTTGACCAGAGGGAGCGTGCCCAGGGCCAGCAGGGCGAGCAGCCAGTTCGTCCGCACGAGGATGACGGTGACGGCGAGCACGGTGACGCCGTTGGAGATGGTGAGCGGGATGAGGACGATGAAGTTCTGCACCTGCTGGAGATCGGTGTTGGCCCGGCTCATGAGCTGGCCGGTCTGAGCCTCGTCGTGGAACGAGAAGTGCAGCCGCTGCAGGTGGGCGAACATCCGGTCGCGCAGCACCGCTTCGGACCAGCGGGCCTCCCGGAAGGCGTAGTAGCGGCGCAGCCCGGTGAACGTGGCTGACAGCAGGCCGGCGGCGCCGATCAACAGCGCCCACCGGGTGATGGCCGACTGGTCGCGCACCTCGATGCCGTGGTCGATGGCGAGCTGGACGAGCTTGGGGACGCTGACCTTGCCCACCGTCCACACCAGGCCGACCAGCACCCCGATGGCGATGCCGCGCGTCTGGCTGCGCATCTGGGCGCGCACCAGCCGCCAGCCCTCGGTGGAGGGCGGGGTGGCGGCAGGCGGCGCCTCGGCCGGAGGCTCGGTGGTGGAGATCAGTCCCCCTCGGGACGGGCGGCCAGGCCTCGTGCTTGACCCGCCGGTCAAGGGTACCGGTGGGCCCGGCGGGCTGACCACGCAGTTGACCGCGCCGGGTGCCGTACCGTCATCGGGTGGGCAGCGACGCGGCCCGGGGCGGCATCACCCGACGGACCTGGACGGTCGGCACCACCTTCGCCCGCCACGTGGCCCGCCGGTCCGATCCCCTCCCCCGCCGGGTCCGACGGGCGTTCACCGACCTCGGGCCCACCTACGTGAAGGTGGGCCAGGTGATCGCGTCCAGCCCCGGGATCTTCCCGCCGGAGTGGACCACCGAGTTCGCATCGCTGCGGGACAAGGTGCCGCCGTTCCCGGCCGACCAGGCCCGGCGCACCGTGGAGGAGGACCTCGGGCGCCCGCTGCGCTCGGCCTTCGCCACCTTCGAAGACGAGCCCATCGCCGCCGCCTCGATCGCCCAGGTGCACGGCGCCACCCTGCTCGACGGGTCCGAGGTGGTGGTGAAGGTGCAGCGCCCGGGCCTGGAGCACCAGGTGCGCGACGACCTGCGTGCCCTGCTGCTGCTGTGCGAGGTGCTCGAGCGCATCCCGCAGACCTCGGTGGGGTCGCCGCGGGCGCTGGCCGAGGACTTCGCCCGCACGCTGCACGAGGAGATGGACTTCCGCCTCGAGGCCGACAACATGGACACGATGCGCGGCATCCTCGAGCGCTCGGGGATCCCCGACTGCCGGGTGCCGGTGGTGCACCACCACCTCGTGGGGCGTCGGGTCTTGACCATGGAGCGCATCCGGGGCCTGCGCTTCACCGACGTGGAGGGCATGCGGGCGCGGGGCATCGACACCGAGCGGCTCCTCCGGCTCGGGGTGCAGACGGTGGTCGAAGGCGTGCTCGTGCACGGGTTCTTCCACGGCGACCTCCACGCCGGCAACATCTCGGTGCTGCCCGACGGCACGTTCGTGCTGTTCGACTTCGGCATCGTGGGCCGCCTCACCGAGAGCGCCCGCAGCCGGCTGGCCATGTACCTGATGGCCGTCACCACAAACGACTACCCCACCATGGTGCGGGCTCTGCGCTCTTTCGGCTCGGTGCCCGCCGATGTCGACGTCGAGGAGATGGCCGCCACCGTGCGCCGCCTCTACGAGCCGTTCGTCCACAACGGCGTGGTCACCGCCCAGCTGGGCGAGCTGATGGACACCATGATCCGATCGATGGTGCGCTACCGGGTGCGGATCCCCCGCGAGCTGGTGCTCCTGTCGAAGCAGATGCTCTACCTCGAGGGGGCGGCCCACACCCTGGCCCCGGACGCCGACCTGCTCGAGGAGCAGAACCTCATCTACTCCACCCTGATGGAGAAGTACCCCGCCCTCGCCATGGAGATCATGGCCGCCGTCCAGCGGGGCCAGGAGATGGACGCCGCCATCGCCTCGGGCGCAGCCCCTGCGTGACCTGGCCCCCGGTAAGGTGACGGCGATGACGGTGACCGATCCGCCCGCAGCGGCCATGCCCGACGCCGGCTGGACGAGATCTGCTCCCCGGCGGCGGCCTTGGGCCGTCCCGGCGGTCATCGGCGCCGGCGTGGCCGCCGCCACCGCCTACACCAGCGCACTGGACCCGAGCACCGACCACGCCTTCCCGTTGTGCCCGCTCAAGTACGTCTCCGGTGCCGACTGCCCGGCGTGCGGGGCCCTGCGGGCGGTGCACTCCCTTTCTCGCGGAGACGTGATCGGGGCGGCCGACCACAACGTGCTCTTCGTGGTGGCGCTGCCCTTCCTCCTCGTGGGCTACGGCCTCTGGGTGGCCCACAGCCTCGGGTACCGCGTCCCGCAGGTGAGGCTCTCGGGCCGGGCCGTGACCGCGTTGGTGGCCGTCGTGGTGATCTTCGGTGTGGTCCGCAACCTGCCCGTCCCCGGCCACGACTTCCTCTACAGCGCGCCGCGCTGACCCGCTGACCCCGCCTCCTCAATCCAACCGGCGGAGCTCGGCCCGGTAGCGGCGGGCGCGGGCGACGTAGCTCTGCACGCCCGGTCGGATCATGGCCTCGGCATCGACCGCGCCCTCGCGCAGCTTGGCCGGCACGCCGAGGGCCATGGCACCGGTCGGCACCCGCATGTCGTTGGTGACCACGGCGTTCGCCCCGACGAGGGAGCCGACCTCGAGGACGGCCCTGTGCAGGACGATGGAGCCCGATCCCACCAGCACGAGGTCCTCGATGGTGCAGCCCTCGAGGTGGACCACATGGCCGATCACGCAATCGTCGCCGACCACGGTCGGCCAGTCCGGGGTCGTGTGCACCACGGTGCCGTCCTGCACCGACGTGCGGGCCCCGACTCTGATGGAGCCGTCGTCGCCCCGCAGCACCGCACCGGCCCACACCGAGGACTCGGAGCCGATGGTGACGTCGCCGATCACCACGGCGTCGGGGTGCACGTAGGCGTCGGTGGCGATGGTGGGCTCGACGTCGCCGAGGGCGTAGAGGGGCATCGGATGGATCGTACGGCCGGCGCCGCAGGCGCCGTCGCACAGGGTGGCGGGTGGGGTCGGCGGACGTGACCGTACCGGGCCCGACGCCCGGGTCGGCCGAGCGACGCCGTTATGGTCGGCCGATGCCCTCTCCCCCCGAGGCCAAGCGCGTCCCGGTCACCCGCGAGCGCTTCGGCGACGTCGCCGTCGACGACTACGCCTGGCTCCGCGAACGGGACGACCCGGACCTGCTCGACCTGCTCGAGGCCGAGAACGCGTTCACCGACGAGGTCATGGCGCCCACCAAGGCTCTCCAGGAGCGCATCTTCGGAGAGATCAAGGACCGGACCCAGGAGACCGACCTGTCGGTGCCCCACCGCAAGGGGGCGTGGTGGTACTACAGCCGCACCGAGGAGGGGAAGGCCTACCGGATCCACTGCCGGCGCCCGTACGACGGCACCGGCACGGCGACCGACGCCGAGGGATCGGCCGAGGCGGTCATCCTCGACGAGAACGCGCTGGCCGAGGGGCACGACTACCTGAGCCTGGGCGTGGCCGACGTGAGCCCCGACGGCACGCTGCTGGCCTACTCGGTCGACCACGCCGGCGATGAGGAGCACACGTTGGCGGTCCGCGACCTGCGCACCGGGGAGGACCTCGCCGTAGCCATCCCCGGCACGTCCTACGGCTTCGCGTGGGCGGCCGACGGTCGTACCTGCTTCTACACCACCCTCGATCCGGCCCAGCGGCCCTGGCGCGTCCACCGCCACGTGGTCGGCGTCGACCCGCCCGACGGGTCGGCCGACGTGCTCGTGCACCAGGAGGACGACGAGCGCTTCTTCGTGAGTGTCGGCGCCAGCCGGAGCGGCGACCTCGTGGTGCTCTCCCTGGAGAGCAAGGTGACGTCGGAGATCTGGCTGCTCGACGCCCACCGCCCCACCGACCCGGCCCGGGTGGTCGAGCGCCGCCGGCAGGGCGTGGAGTACTCGGTGGCCCACGCCGGCGACCACCTCTTCGTGCTGTCCAACGACGACGCGCCGAACTTCGCCCTCTGGCGGGCCCCGCTGTCCGAGCCGGGCCGGGCCGGCTGGGAGCCGGTCATCGCCCACCGTGACGACACCCGGCTCGACGGCGTGGAGGCCTTCGCCGGTCACCTGGTGGTCCACGTCCGGACCGCCGGCACCACCGGGCTGCAGGTGCTCGACCTCCTCGACGGGGAGGTGGGCCGTCCCCGGGACCTCGCCTTCGACGAGGAGGTGCGCAGCGTCGGCCCGGGCGTCAACGAGGAGTTCGACACCGGCACCTACCGGTTCGGCTATCAGTCACTGGTCACGCCGGCGTCGGTGTTCGAGGAGGATCTCGCCACCGGCGAGCGCACCCTGCTGAAGCAGCAGCCGGTGCTGGGCGGCTACGAGCCGGGGGCCTACGAGTCCGCCCGGGTCTGGGCCGCCTCCCCCGACGGCACCGACGTACCGATGTCGGTGGTGTGGAAGCGGGGTGTCGCCCGGGACGGCACCGCCGCCTGCCTGCTCTACGGCTACGGGTCCTACGAGGCGAGCATGGATCCGTGGTTCTCGATCGCCCGGCTGTCGCTGCTCGACCGCGGCGTGGTGTTCGCCGTGGCCCACGTGCGGGGCGGCGGCGAGATGGGCCGGCGGTGGTACGAGGACGGCAAGCTGCTGGCCAAGCCGAACACGTTCGGCGACTTCGTGGCCTGCGCCCGCCACCTCGTGGCTGAGCGCTGGACCACTCCCGCCCGCCTGGTGGCGCGGGGCGGCAGCGCAGGCGGGCTCCTCATGGGCGCGGCCGCCAACCTGGCCCCCGACCTGTTCCGCGCCGTGATCGCCGAGGTGCCCTTCGTGGATGCGCTGAACACGATCCTGGACCCGACCCTGCCGTTGACGGTGATCGAGTGGGAGGAGTGGGGCAACCCGATCGAGAACGAGGAGGTGTTCCGCTGCATGCGGGGCTACACCCCCTACGAGAACATCCAGGCGGGGCGCTACCCGGCCATCCTGGCCACCGGCGGCTTGAACGATCCCCGGGTCGGCTACCACGAACCCACCAAGTGGGTGCAGCGCCTGCGCCGCACCGTGGTGCCCGATCCCGACCGACCCATCCTCCTGCGCATGGAGCTGGGTGCCGGCCACGGCGGGCCGTCGGGTCGATACGACGCCTGGCGCCACGAGGCCGAGCTCTTGGCGTTCGCCCTCTGGCAGGTCGGCGCGGAACCTCTCGGCTAGCGGTCGAGCTCGGCGTAGCCGCCGCGGAAGAACACGAGGGGGCTGTCCTCACGACCGACCGAGAGGTCGTGGACCCGGGCGATGGCCAGGTCGTGGTCACCGGCGGCGTGGACCGCCTCCAGCTCGCAGTCCAGCCACGCCAGCACCCCTTCCAGCAGCGGGGCGCCGGAGAACGGGGCCGGCTTGAAACCGAGGCCCTCGAACTTGTCGGGCGCCTTCGAGGAGAACGCCCGGCTCACGCCCTCCTGGTTCCCGGCCAGCACGTTCACGCAGAACCGCCCGGACTGGCGGATCCGGGGCCAGCTCGACGAGGCGTGCCCGGCGCAGAACCCCACCAGCGGCGGCTCCAACGACACCGAGAAGAACGAGCCGATGGCCATGCCCACCCGGTCAGCGCGGCCGGTCCCGGCGGTGACCACGGTGACGCCGGTGGGGAAGTGTCCCAGCACCTGGCGGAAGCGGGCCGAGTCGAAGGCGTTGACGGTGGGGGCGTCGACTTCGGGGCCCCCGTCGTCCAGGCTGGCGTCATCCATGGGCGAGGCAGGCTATGCGGTGGACGCCGCCCGCTCAGCCGCTGCCGCTGCCGCTGGGGTCGGCGCCGCGCCGTTCGACGAGGCCAGCCCGGTGAGCGACACGGTGAGGCCCTCGGAGGCGGCGATCACCTCGTGGAGGCCGCGCTGCGCGCCGAGCCGACGGGCCGAGGCCAGGAGGGCGTCGATCTTGTCGTCGCTGCGGGCGGGATCGTGGTGGAAGAGGGCCAGGCGGCGGGCACCGGCGGTGGCGGCCACGTGGACGGCGTACTCCACGGTGCAGTGCCCCCAGTCGCTCTTGACCGCGAGGTCGTCCGGGGTGAACTGGGCGTCGTGGATCACGAGGTCGGCGCCGTCGCACAGCTCGAGCACCGACTCGGCCACGGTGTCGGTGCCGTCGGTCGGCTGCTGGTGGTCCGAGATGTAGGCCACCACCACGCCACCCGACTCGACCCGGTACCCGTTGGTCGAGCCCACGTGGGGGACGTCGCGCACCTTCACCACCGCCGGCCCGATCTCCATGTCGCAGGCGCCGACGTCGTGGAAGCGAATGTCGCCGAACAGGTCGTCGGCCCTCACCGGGAAGTAGGGCGGCCGCATGAAGTCCCCGAAGGCGCCGGCCACGGAGGTCTCCGCCGACGGCCGGGGGGCGTAGATGTCGAGGCTCGCCCCCGGGCAGTTGATGGGGACGAAGAACGGCAGGCCCTGGACGTGGTCCCAGTGGAGGTGGGTGACGAGCGCGGTGCCCCGGAACGAACCGTCCGGGCGCAGGGTCTGGCCCCAGAAGCGCAGCCCGGTGCCGAGGTCGAACACGATGGGGTCCGCGCCGGGGACCTCGAGCGCGACGCAAGCCGTGTTGCCGCCATAGCGGCGGTTGGCATCGCATGGGCACGGGGTGGAGCCCCGGACCCCCCAGAACGTGACGTTCAGCAGCGCAGTTCCCCCTGGTTCAGGCGCACGCTACCCCTGTGTCACCTGCCACGAACGGTGTGTGGCGCGAGTCACACGCCGGTCGGACATCGCGGGCGTCCTATGGTTCGGCCGTGGAGATCACCGAGGGGCGGGTCACGGCCAACGGCGTCTCCTTCGGAACCCTCGAAGTCGGCTCCGGACCGCTCGCCCTGTGCCTGCACGGGTTCCCCGACACGGCGTGGGGGTGGCGCCACCTCCTGCCCGCGCTCGCCGACGCCGGCTTCCGCGCCGTGGCTCCGTTCATGCGGGGCTACGCCCCCACCGACGTGCCCGCCGACGGGCTCTACCAGACCGGGGCGCTCAGCGCCGACGCCTGTGCGCTGCACGAGGTCCTCGACGGTGACGGCGACGCCGTGCTCATCGGCCACGACTGGGGTGCGCTCGCCGCTTACGGTGCCGCCGCGTGGCAGCCGGCGCGCTGGCGCCGGGTCGTTGCCGCCGCCGTGCCGCCCCCCGCGGCCATGGCTGAGGCGTTCCTCTCCTACGCGCAGCTGCGGCGGTCCTGGTACATGTTCTTCTTCCAGCACCCGCTGGCCGAGATGGCCGTGGCGCTCGACGACCTCGTCTTCATCGATCACCTCTGGCGCGACTGGTCACCCGGCTATGACGCCACCGCGGATGTGGCCCACGTGAAGCGCGCGCTGGCGGAGCCGGCCAACCTGGCCGCCGCCCTCGGCTACTACCGAGCCACGCTCGGCGACGGACCGAAGGATCCCGCCCTCGACGAGGTGCAGGCGGCCGGAGCCGGGCCCACGCCCCAGCCGACGCTCTACCTGCACGGCGCCGACGACGGGTGCATGGGCGTGGTGGTGGCCGGCTCGGCCATGACCTTCCTCCCTGCCGAGGAGTCCCGCGTGGAGGTGGTCGAGGGGGCCGGGCACTTCCTGCACCTCGAACGACCCGACGAGGTCAACGCCATGATCGTCGCCTTCGCCACGGGCCCCTGAGGTGGGGCTCCCCCTCGACGTCGACCTCCTCCTCGAGATCGAGCGCATCAAGCGCCTGAAGTACGCCTACCTCCGCTGCCTCGACCAGAAGCTGTGGGCCGAGCTGCGGTCGCTGTTCGTCGATGACGCCACCGCGTCCTACGGCGGTGGCCGCTACGAGTACGAGGACGCCGACGCCATCGTCGACTTCATTCGCGACGCCATGGGCGACCCCGGCGTCCACTCCAGCCACCGGGTGACCCAACCCGAGATCGAGCTCTCCTCGCCCACCGAGGCGACCGGCACCTGGGCGCTCGAGGACACGGTCATCGACACGCGCTTCGACGTCACCGTCCGGGGCGCCGCCTTCTACGAGGACCGCTACGTGAAGGTCGACGACCGGTGGCTCATCGCCCACACCGGTTACAAGCGCACGTTCGAGGAGGTCTTCCCCCGCACCTCCATCAAGGGCCTGGTGCTCACCGCCTCGTGGTGGTCGACCCGAGGCCGCAGCGAGCTCGGATGAGCGTGGTCCCCCGGCGGCAGCCGCCGGCGCTGCCCGACGGCATCGTCGCCGTGGTGAAGCGGGACTGCCCCACCTGTGCGCTGGTGGCGCCGGTGCTGGCCCAGCTAAGGGGCGCCGGTGTCACCCTCACCGTCTACAGCCAGGACGATCCCACGTTCCCGGCCGAGCTGGGGGGCGTCCTCGACGACACGTCCCTCGAGCTCTCGTGGCGGCTCGACCTCGACACCGTGCCCACCCTCCTCCGGGTGGAGGACGGCGTCGAGGTGGCCCGCACGGTGGGCTGGTCCCGGCCCCGGTGGGCGTCGCTCACCGGCGTCGAGGGCCTGGGGGCCGACCTCCCCGAGCAGCGTCCCGGCTGCGGCTCCCTCAGCGTCGACCCCGACCGGGCCGACGCGCTGGCCGTGCGGTTCGGCGGCTCGGTGCTGCGCAGCCGCCGGGTGGAGCTGGCCGCCCTCGAGGACGAGGCCGAGGCCCTCCACGAGCGGGGCTGGACTGACGGGCTGCCGGTGGTGGCCCCCACCGAGGCCCGGGTGCTGCGCATGCTCGAGGGCACCGACCGGGCGCCCGACGAGGTGGTGGCCGTGGTGCCGCCGGACCTGGTGGCCGCCACGGTGGAGAAGGTGGCGGTCAACGCGGTGATGGCCGGGTGCCGGCCAGAGCACCTACCGGTCGTCCTGGCCGCGGTCGAAGCCGCCTGCACCGACGAGTTCAACGTGCACGGCCTGCTGGCCACCACCATGCCGGTCGGCCCGGTGATCATCGTCAACGGGCCCGTCCGGGGACGGGTCGGCATGAACAGCGGCGTGAACGCCCTCGGTCAGGGGAACCGGGCCAACCTCACCATCGGCCGCGCCCTCCAACTGGTGATCCGCAACGTGGGCGGCGGGCGCCCCGGCGAGGTCGACCGCGCCACCCACGGCAACCCCGGCAAGGTCTCGTTCTGCTTCGCCGAGGACGAGGAGGGCTCGCCGTGGGAGCCGCTCTCGGTGGAGCGGGGGTTCCCCGCCGGCGCTTCCACCGTGACGCTGTTCCCCGGGGAAGGGCCCCGTGGTGTGGTCGACCAGCTGTCGCGCACGCCGGAGTCGCTGGCCCGCAGCCTCGCCGCCTGCCTTCGCACGGTGCAGCACCCGAAGCTGCCCCTCGCCTTCGACGCCGTCCTGGTGGTGTCCCCGGAGCACGCCCGCGTGTTCCGGGAAGCGGGTTGGGACAAGGCCCGCCTGCGGGCCGAGCTGAGCGGGCTCCTCCAGCTCCCCGGGGCCGAGCTCGTGCGGGGCGCGGACGGCATCGCCGAGGGCGTGCCGACGGGGTTGGAGGACGCCGTGTTGCCCAAGTTCGGCCCCGAGGGGTTGCTGATCGTGCACGCCGGCGGCGGGGCCGGGTTGTTCTCGACCATCATCGGGGGGTGGGTGAACGGAGCCACCGGCTCCACCCCCGTCACCAGAGAGGTGCGCCCGTGACCGTCACCGTGCTCGATCCCACCGGCGAGCGACGGCCCGCCACCTCCACGCTGGTGGCCCGCCCGCCCGACCTCGACGGCTGCACCGTCGGGCTGCTCGACATCTCCAAGGCCCGGGGCGATGTCTTCCTCGACCGCCTGGCCGAGCGCTGCACCGCGCGGGGCTGGACGGTGGAGCGGTTCGCCAAGCCGACGTTCACCAAGCCGGCGCCGGCCGACCTCCGCTACGAGATCTCCCAGCGGTGCGACGTGGTGATCGAGGCGCTGGCCGACTGAGGCTCGTGCACGTCGTGCAGTGTGCACGACATCGTCGATCTGGAGCGCCGGGGGGTGCCCGCCGTGTTCGCGGCGTCGACAGAATTCATCGACGCCGCCGCCGCCCAGGCCACCGCCCTCGGCCTCGACGTGGCCCGTGTCTTCGTGCCCCACCCCATCCAGGACCGCACCGACGAAGAGCTGCGGACCCTCGCCGACGGCGCCTTCGACGCCCTGATCGCAGCCGTCACCGCACCGTCGTCGTCGCCGTAGCTGGCCCGAACGGTTCTGGAGGTTGGTGCGCTCGGTTGCCTGAGGGCCTACCCCGCGCACCAACCCGACCGAACGCACCGGCCTCGACGGCCAGCCTGGTGTGCCGGGTCGGTCGACACCCCACCCAGCGCACGAACCCGACCCAGCGCACCAACCCGCGGCTCGCGGGGGCGGCGCCAGGGCAGGTCCCGGCCTCGCTCGGCGAACCAGCCGAGGAGGGCGGCGGTCAGGGGCGGCGGGCCCACCAGAGGTGGGTTCGGTAGGGCAGCGGGAACGGCTCGGCGAACCCCTCGGCCAGGGCCACCACCCGGTCGACGTAGTCCTGCTGGACCTCCGGCGGCTCCTGGGCCACGTAGCTCACCGACCGGACCCGGGCGTCGAGCAGCTCCCGGGTCATCGGCTGCTCCCACGCCACCTCGGCCTGCTGGACCCTGCTGAAGCCCGCCGACTCCAACAGCGTCCGCCAGTCGGTCGCCTGGTAGACGGCGATGGTCCGCGAGTGCCACTCGACGGCCTCGTTCCACGCCGCCACCCAGTCGACGCGGGCGTCGCGCTCGTTGAACACGATGACGAGAGAACCGCCGGGCCTCAGCACCCGGGTGATCTCGGCCAGCGCCTCGGAGAAGCGGAACCAGTGGAACGCCTGGGCCACGGTGACCACGTCGACCGACGAGTCGGCCAGCGGGATGGCCTCGGCGGTCCCGTCGAGCGCCTGCACCCCGGGGCACGCCGCCTCCAGCTCGGCCCGCATTCCATCCACCGGTTCCACCGCCACCACATCGGCGCCGGTGGCGGCCAGCAGACGGGTGAGCTTGCCGGTCCCGGCGGCCAGGTCGCACACCCTCGTCGCGGGTCCGAGGCCCAGCGCGGCCACCATCAGCTCGATGGCCGCAGCCGGGTAGGAGGGTCGGGCCCGCTCGTAGTCGGCCGCGGCCGGCCCGAACGCGTTGGCCGGGCCGGCGATGCGGTGGTCGGGCTCGCTCACCCGACGGCCTCGGCGAGGACGGGGACGACGGCATCGGCCCAGAGGCGGTAACCGTCGTCGTCAGGGTGGTACCGGTCGGCGGCGAAGTACCGGCCGGGGTGCCGACGGAACGCGGGGCCGGTCTCCCCGGCGATGTCGACGTAGCCCGCCCCCCGTTCCGACGCCAGCGAGCGGACGACGGCGTCGAGCGTGCCGCCCCGCACCCCCGCCACCGAGCGCAGCGGCTGGGCCAGCCGGGGCGGGGCGCCCAGATCGGGGACGCCGAGCATGACCACCGGAACCCGGTCGGGCAGGCGGTCGAGCAGGGTGGCGTAGTCCCGGCGGAAGTGGCCCACCGAGGTGAGGTGGGTGACGTCGTTGCTGCCGATGCTGATGGCCACGACGTCGGGGTCGGCGCGGGCCACCGAGGCGGTCTGGTCCTCGACCACGTCGGCCACCCTCGCCCCCGAGATCGCCAGCCCGGTGACCGCCACCGGCCGACCGAGTCGGCCGGCCAACCGCTGCGCCACCTGACGAGGCAGGGTCCCACCAGCCGAGGACGCGCCCACCCCGGCCGCCGTCGAGTCCCCCAGCCACACCGCCCGCACGGGGGAGCCGCCGACACCGGCACCGTCGGTCCCACCCGGCGGGGTCACGGTGGCGTCGACGTCGTAGGGCGCCCGGTCGGGCAGGTTGCTGCCCCGTCGGGCCACCTGCACCTCGGCCACCAACAGGAGCACCGCCGAGAGGGGGAGGGCGGCGGCCCCCACCAACCCCCGACGAACGGCCCGCCTCACCGGGTCAGGGCTCGGCCCAGACGGCTTCGCTGTCGTAGGGCCGCTGGCGGCCGGGGGCGTTGGCGGCCTTCCAGACCATCACCTTGCGTCGGAACGAGCAGACCTCTTCACCCCGTTGGTTCAGACCCTTGGTCTCGACGGTGACGATGCCCCGGTCACCCTTGGAGGTCTCGACCTTGTCGAGCACGCGCGTCTCGGCGTAGATGGTGTCGCCGTGGAAGGTGGGCTTGGGGTGCTTGAGCGACTCCACCTCCAGGTTGGCCACCGCCGCCCCGCTCACGTCGGGGACGCTCATGCCGAGCACCAACGAGTAGACGAGGTTCCCGACCACCACGTTGCGACCCTGCGGAGCCTGCTCGGCGTACCAGTCGTTCGTGTGCAGGGGGTGGTGGTTCATCGTGATCATGCAGAAGAGGTGGTCGTCGTACTCGGTGATCGTCTTGCCCGGCCAGTGCCGATATGTGTCGCCGACCTCGAAATCCTCGTAGTTCCTGCCGAAAGGACGTTCGTGGGTCGTCACGGGCGGGATTCTTCCAGAGCCGCGGATGGGCGACGGCATCGGGTCCTGCCCTGGGACGGCGGCCGTTCGGCGCCCGTGGTCCCCACCGCCAGCGGCTTCACCTCGGCCCTGTGGAGCGCCACCATCCGGCGGCGGCTGGTGGGCATCGGTGGCCTGGCCGTCGCCGCCGCCGCCCTCCCCTCGATCGGCCCCGGCCGCTTCAAGTTGGCCCTACTCGTGCTGGCGGTCGGGGTCGCCTACAACCTGGGCCTGCAGTGGGCCTTCCTCCGCTCCGAGCGCATCCCCCGATTCACGGCCTACACCGACATGGCCGCCTGTGTCGGCTTCGTGCTCGTGGCCCCGATCGCCTTCGTCCCCTGCCTGCTCGTGATGCTCATGGGGACTGCGCAGGCGGCGGCCACCCTCGGCGGGCGCCACGCGCTGACGGCCGCCGCCTTCGGTACGATCGCCATGGCCGGCGCCGCCCTCGTCGTCCACCCCCGGGACGCCGTCCTCGGCGTCGTCGCCCTCGCCGTGGTGTCGGGCATGGCGGCCGCCACCGTCGGCGCGGTGGCCGACAACGAGCGCCGCGTGCGGGCCCGTTTCGGCGCGCTGGTCGAAGGCCTCGACGGCATCGTGTGGGAGGGCGACCCCGGCACCCTCGCCTTCACCTATGTGAGCCCGCGGGCCGAAGCCATCCTGGGCTACCCGGTCCAGGAGTGGTACGAGCCCGGCTTCTGGGAGCGGCACATCGTCCCCGAGGACCGCGAGCGCGCCGTCCGGTACTGCCTCGAGGCCACGGCCGAAGGTCGAGACCACGCCTTCGACTACCGGATGATCGCGGCCGACGGTCGGATCGTCCATGTGCACGACATCGTGGCCATCACCGCCGACCAGAGCGGCCGCCCGGTGACGAGCCAGGGGATGATCCTCGACGTCACCGAGCGCAAGCGGGCCGAGCGCCGGGTGCAGCAGTACGCCGACATCGTCGAGACGATCCAGGTCGGCCTGGTGGTGGGCCACCTCGACGACCCCGACGACGACACCTCCCTCCGGTTGATCGCCGCCAACCCGGCGGCCAGCGAGGCCCTGGACCGGCCGCTCGACCAGTTGACCGGGCAACTACTGTTGATGGCCCTCCCGAACCTGGCGGGCACGGACCTGCCCGGCCGGTTGGCGGACGTGGTCCGCACAGGCGAGGGCTTCCAGATGGAGTCGGTGCTGCGGGCGGGGACGTCCGGGGAGGTGGTGCTGGCCGTCCGGGCCTTCCCACTGCCCGACCAGTCCGTCGGCGTGTCCCTGGAGGACGTCACCGCCGCCACGCTGGCGGCGGGAGCCCTGCGCCGCCAGGCCCTCCACGACGGCCTCACCGGCCTGCCCAACCGGGCCCTGCTCAAGGACCGGCTCACCGCGGCCCTGGCCGAGGCGATGCGCGCGGCGCGGCCCGTCGCCTTGCTGGTGATGGACCTCGACCGGTTCAAGGAGGTGAACGACGCGCTCGGACACCACGTCGGTGACCTCATGCTCGTGCGCCTGGCCGACCGGCTCCGAGAGCTGCTGCGCGACGCCGACGTCATCGCCCGGCTGGGCGGCGACGAGTTCGCCGTGCTCCTGACCACCCACGTGTCCGTCGAGGGCGCTGTGACCGTCGCCCGGCGCGTGCACGCCGCGCTGCTGGAGCCCTTCGACATCGACGGCCTCCGCCTCCAGACCAACGCCAGCATCGGGATCGCGGTCTTCCCCGACCACGCCACCGACGCCGATGCCCTCACGCAGCGGGCTGACGTGGCCATGTACCAGGCCAAGCGCACCGGCAGCGGCCACGCCGTGTACAAGGCCGAGCTCGACCGGTCGAGCGTCCGCCGGCTCACCCTCCTCGGCGACCTCCGCCGGGCCCTCGACTCCGAGGAGTTCGTGGTGCACTACCAGCCGGTGGTCGATGTGGCCACCGGCCGGCCCGTGCGGGCGGAGGCCCTGGTGCGATGGCAGCACCCGGAGCACGGTCTGCTCCAGCCCGAGGACTTCATCGAGCTGGCCGAGGTGTCGGGCTTCATCCAGCCGCTCGCCCGGTGGGTCCTGCAGCGGACGCTGGCCTCGGCGTCGGCGTGGTGGGCCGCGGGCCACCGGGTCGGCCTGGCCGTCAACCTCTCGGTCCGCAACCTCTATGACCCTGGCCTCCCCGGCTACGTCGGCAAGCTGCTGGCGAGCTGCGACCTCCCCCCCGG
>JAABUS010005756.1_pt1 | contig 15865 bp, 19 predicted proteins | sample 5560161 | NCBI WGS metagenome assembly JAABUS01 (sample SAMN10711885, study PRJNA513376) | rock metagenome | isolation source: Antarctica rocks | place: Antarctica: Victoria Land, Trio Nunatak nord | collected 2016-01-04
GGTTTGAAGTGTGCTTTGCTGTGCTGGGGTTTCCAGTGTGTTGTGGTTTGCTGGGGTGTTGAGTCTTCACTGGTATGGTGGGATGTCAAGTTTGCGTCAGTGTGCCAGCATGTCAATGCACCATTGACATCACGCACCACATACACCTGTGCCTTTCAGCTGGGGTGTCTGATGAGTCAAAACTGGCTCCACACCCTAGATTGTGAGGTATTGAATGAAAGGAGTGTACCTTAACAGAGCCTAGGGCAGTGCACTGCAACCGGTGGCCGTCCTGGCACTTCAGCACACTTTTGTGTCCCACTGCAACCTCTTCTGCACTTAGCGGCTTCACACGCACATACACCCTACACATCATGCTCTGTGGTCAGGCCAGTCGTTGTACTTGGCGGCTCTATCAATACATGATGATAACATCACATGATGATGGCTCTTCTGTCAGCTGCTTTACATACAACTGATCATTTTGCCTGTGGTCAGCTGCTCAGCACCCAGTTTAAAAGATACAGCTGGTTTGCATTGATAGCTTGAAATTGAGTGTTTTTTTTGCCAGCCCAAGGACTTTAGGTATGAGGCATGTGCCCCCTTGGTTCTGCATGTGCTGCATGGCAGTGGACATTTATGTCTTGGCATTGCGCACATGCTGAAACACTGACGCCCATGTGCTCTGACACCACATTCATACATATGTCAGTTTGCAAGGACCTGTTTCAGCACACTCTGCTTGCGCAGGTTTACAAGCAAGTATATGGTGGCTAACCTCAGCTCACCACAACTTTGAGGCAGGCTTGATCATGCCTATCCAAAGCGCAAGCGCATGTTTAACATGTGCAACAGCACACTCATTGTACTTTTGGACCATGATGTGGCTCGGAACGGCATTGAATGACTTCATTCATTCAAACTCAGCATTCTCAGAATTCACTGAACTGATGTTCTGGGTTGTCCCAGTGGCCCCCCAGGACACTCAACATATCCAATCAAATTGTGCTGTGCAGAGATGAGGTGGTTGTGAGGTATGAGCCCACCTGATGTTGCCCCGCAGCTCTTGGACCACATTATGCAGGCGCCGTCGCTCCAGTGCTTCTCTGGCATATGCTGCCTTGTTCTCGGCCAATGCGACTTCCTGAAAGCACAAATGGAGCATGTCACGCTGTACTCAATCTCATCTTTGACCAATAATGCGTTTGCCAATTGCGCATCCCCCAGGGGTTTATCACAAGGCTGCAGTACGCCAGCTGTCTCTGATGATTTCAATCATGATGTAGCAAGAGACAGAGTTGCATCTGAGCATGGCCTTGTGTGTGCAGCAAAATGTCACCAAGGATTTCACAATACTACATGTCAAGGTTGTCTGATGTTATTGTGCTGGCTCCATGGCTGAGGGGATGCTGACATCATGCTGGCTTTAGATTTCAGAGGCTTTAGACTATACAGACTTTACAGGGAAGCTAGGAACGTGCCTGGTGTTTGAGCAGGGAAGTGATGCCTGATCTGGCTCCTTCCACCAGCATAGGAATGAAGTCCTCCAGAGACTTGGCTTCGCTTCTCAAGGAGGCATGCAGGCTCCTGGCAGAGGCAATGCCACGCCTCAAGCCTGAGACGCTGCTGGCCAGTCTGTGCTCAATCTCCTGGTCAGCCAGCATTCCAATATCCCTGTAGATACATGGTGAGTCAGCAGTAGCTGCATTGCACAGCAAGCACAGATGCAGGCTGTCAGACGCTTTTGGGCCTAAGACACTGCTGGCCAGTCTCCGCTCAATCTCCTGATCAGCCAGCATTCCAATGTCCCTGTGGGGGGCCAACACGGGTTGTCAGCGCAAGCTGCTGGCCAGTCTGTGCTCAATCTCCTGATCAGCCAGCATTCCAATATCCCTGTAGATACATGGCGTGTCAGCAGAAGCTGAACTGCAAAGCTAGCACGAATGCAGGCAGTTAGACGGTGTTGGGCCTGAAAACTGGTGCTAGCTAGCCTCCGATCTCCTGGTCAGCCAGCATTCCAATACCCCTGTGGGGTGCCAACACGGGTTGTCAGCACAAGCTGCATTGCAAAGAAGTAAGCACAGACGCAGGCTGTTATACCCTTTTGGGCGTGAAACACTGTGCTAGCTGGCCCTGGTCTATCTCCTGGTCAGCCAGCATTCCAATGTCCCTGTGGGTGCCATCATGGGTTGTCAGCACAAGCTGCATTACAAAGAAGCAAGTACAGATGCACGCTGTTAGATGCTTTTGGGCCTGAATTACTGTGCTAGCTAGTCTCTGATCTATCTCCTGATCAGCCAGCATGCCATGGCTGTTATGCATGGTGCACTCTTGTACACATGCAATAAAAGATCATGCCTGGCTTCACACACTCGCGTCCTGACAGTGTGCTGCCTGATGTTTTTGTGCATGCCAATAGCTTTTGTGTGAAGATGCCACATGTCTATGCACAGCTTGTGCAAATTCAGAAGCAGCATTGCATGTTTAGTTTCTACTGAACTAGATCAATGAGATAATAGCAGCAGACAAGGCTGACCTGAAGGCAGTGATAGGAGCAGGGCTTCCAGCCACATGTGCCCCATCCAGGGTCACACTCGCCTGGTAGTTGCCCTCAGCAGGCACACAGTACTCAACCGCGTAAGTACCGTCATGACGGTCTGTAACGCAAATGGCTTCCCTGGCCACCCCTTGAATCTGGACTGAGAAGCTGTCACCACCTAATTGGCAAAGGTTGCCGAAGCTGTCCCGTGCCTGCACCACAAGGCCTCAGTGCGCAGTTGCAAAACGTCTGATTACTTCTGTGTTTGAAAACCTGATTGTGGTTGCACTTTGCGTTTCCCAGAAAAAGTGGGTCCTGCACCTTTTGGGTTGTTGGCGCAAACCAGTTTCTGGCTACAAGCAAATGTTTTGTGGTATGCTTTTCGGCAAAACTCTGCACCTGTGATGTGGTTCAACATGAGTGTCAGCTCTCACATATGTGCTCACTTGCCTGCCAGCTGTTGAACAATGGCAGGCATGCTGCACACACTGTTCACACACAAGCGGTGCTGTCACAGCCATGTTCCTGCATCTGTTGAACCAAGATTTTGACGTGATTCCACAAAGCATAGGACATGCACACTGCACTCCTATCCTCATGACGTTTCTGTTGACATGGAATCTTGCTGTACGCCAGGTTGGGCATTGAACCTGTACTGATTGCAGACATGAGACCACAGGAGCTAAGGAACACTGCTGTGCGCATGGCATTGCTTGTATTTGCAAGCCTGTTCCTGCACCTGATGTCAAAATTCATCACTTTCCACTTGCAGTCCCAACATCATTGATTTCAAGACATCTTTTCCCTGGTAGTTTGCAATATATGCTGTGTAAGAGCTGCACACCTGGATGATGAACCCAGCTGGCACATCTGCTATAGCCCCTTGCACAGGCCAGAATCCCGACAGCCTGCAGCAACTGGCACTCGCCACCCCTTCCTCCACTTCCACAACATGTGAGGCAATCACCGTGCTGACATCAGCACCTTCAGGGCTGCTGATGTGGAAGGACACAGCTGTGGTCCAGCGCCCTGCCTGCTGCAGAAGCAGATGTGCGGTGACAGCCCTGGGACCTTGCAGGGATTCCGTGATGCGGCCTGGGATGATGCTGTCCCCCAGCCTGGCTTCAACAGCAAAGCTCCCACCTATACTCATGCAAGAAGTGTACGAGGTGATGCACAGTGTCTACGCGCCCACACTGCAAATGCAAGTTGTGTACATGCCCAAAATACGCATTTTGCAAGGAGAGTCCTCAAGCAGGCAGGGATACAGTCATCACAAAGCTGCTGACAGCATACAGGAATGGTCACTGCGGCTCCCAGCAGCTCGTTACACGCATGCAAACGTTTGCAGCAGGTATCAGTGGCAGCAAATTGTCATGCTGCAAGCCTGCAGATTAGGATCTTGGGTCAGCTGACCACTGAAGCAAGAAAGCCATTTGACTTAGAGGCCTGTCTGAGCACTGCAGGCTGCAAACTCCAGTGTCAACATGTGTATGTTCAGACAAGCATTTGATTGATTTGACATGTGTCTTATACCATAACACACAGTATGGGTGGCTTTATAACGCACCTGAGGCTCCTGTGTTGCCGTGAGTATCCACCGGGCAGATGCTGACTTCTGAACCCATCCCAGCAATCAGCTTCTTACACAACCCTTGAACCAGTATCCTCTGTGCACACACTGGTCCAGCCGCTACTCTGACTTCATCAAGCTGGTTTTGGGCTGACAACAACTGCGTCTGCTTGGTGTGAGCGTATGTCAGTGCGACTGCAAGGGAGTAATTGCCTGCTGCAGTGAGAGGTGCAGAAAAGCTGAGGGGGGAGGGTGTCTGACTGAGGGGGGTCTGGCCATGAGGTCCAGAGGCTGTGCCTGTCAAAGCAGCACTGCCCACATCTGCACAGACAGAATGCCTTGCCGTAATCTGGTTTATGTATTCTTACACAAGTCCATCATACCTGCAGGTTTCTTGACGTGCTGTTCATGAAGTCATACACGCTGGTGGACAAGAGCCGTTTCTTGGCAACAAGATGCTGACAAGACAGCAACATGTAAGCTGCTCATACTTCAACGCTGCTACTGGTTACACTGGCAGTAGCATTGGCAGCCATATGCACAGGCAGCTTGGCAGATCGACATCAGCAAGCACACAGATTTGGACCCAATAGCAACCACTACTAACACTGTTTGGCAGGCTGGTTCACAGGCCGGTTGCACTCACCAGCTGGATTGCCGTAGGTGTCACGCAGGTCCACCTCAATGTGGATAGGCTGCCCAGCTTGCAGTGTGTGCTGATGCCTGCCATTGCTGTGGCTGCTGCTGCCTTGCACCAGCCAGGTGCTGGTATCTGGACATGCAGGCGCTGCCACAACTTGCGCCTGCAACACATCCACCGGCTTTCAAGGCGTGATAAAGCAAAACTGACCGGACAGCAGTATCACAAGCATTGTCACTGGTTTCAGCTGAGACATGAACAGGGCACATGGTATGCTGCAAAAGCCAGGGCATAAGCTAAATAAGTACGCTTAGGTGAAATGCAAGGCAAGCAGGGGAAGAGGAGATTGCCGTGTAGAAAGATACAATGCAGACGAGGTTGCCTTGTGGAAAGGCAAAAGGCGGAGGGGTTTGCCTTGTGGACAGGCACAATTCAGAGGAGTTTGCCTTGTGGAAAGGCAAAAGGCGGAGGAGTTTGCCTTGTGAACAGCCAAGAGGCAGCCTACAAGCACAATTCACCTGGATGGGGCCTGTACCCAGTGCCTCTTGAGAGGTGCTGACCAGCATCAAGCTGTAGGTGCCAGACCGGCGGGCAAGCAGTTGCAGCCTTGCAGGCCCAGCCTGAGTAGAGTCCACGACAGCATCCACAGGGCCTGGCCCCTCTGCCTGTGCTGTGAAGCTGAAGGCTGCATTGCTGTCCTCTACACAGTTGCCAAACCTGCAACCAAGAACAGGAACCAGTGTGAGGCTCGTTGTTTTTGTTGCTTGATGCAAGGACACTGCAACTGATAGTGGTGTGAGTGCTGATGGCTTGGGTCGGCAGCCTGTACTAAGAACTGTACCTCAGTGAGATAGCTGCAGTGTTGTGTCCCATATGTATGTCTCAGATGGAAGGCTGAACTGAGTCCCATAGGCAAGGGCCCATGAGTTTTGTGAGCAAGTCAGAGGTGATGTCTATGCAGCAGTGCACCATGGCCAGTTTGCTTTACGCCGCTGCGGATTCAAGCTAGGCCCATGACAAATACGCAACGGCGTAAGGTAAAAAGAACTCAAGGTGGTAGTGATCATAGGGTTGCAGTGTGGAATGATCAGAACTCTCAGCTGAGTCCATGCAATGCAGATGAAGCACACCACTTCCCATCTGCCAGCAGGCAGTGTAAAACATCATGCTGGAACATCAGTCCAACTGCTTCAGCGCCCAAACAATCACAGAATGGCATCAGTCTAGTGCACATGATGCTTTGTAAGCAACACAGCATAGTGTTCTGTCAGCTCACCTGTCATGTCTGTGCACATGTACAAACGCAGTCTGGCCAGCTACCCAAGGCTCTGTCTGAAGCTCCACTCGACAACATTCTGCCGCCACAGCTGCGGGCATGCAAACCACCTGTGCCTCAAGGAGTGGCAACTGTCCAACAGCATCACCAGCAGTGAAGTCACGCTCCAGCTGGATAGCTAGTGTGTAGGTGCCAGCTGCTTCGAGGGTGGCTGACACTTCATGGACACCATGGCCGATGTGTCTGATGTTGGCTGCTAGCTCCTTGTGTGTGACAAGGCTTGATAGGGTAGCAGTGATGCTAAACCCCTCCTGCAGCACATTTCCAGCAATGCGCTGTTGTGACAAGCTAACATGTGCAGCACAGGGTGAGGGGAACTACACCAGGGCAGCAGACTTTGGACTTATGCGTCAGACTGCTATGCAGGTATGATTGACAGCAGTGAGAGCGGCCTGTCATGCTTGTCCTTCCTCAGCCTTTCAGCATGCTGAGCTCAAGTCCCACTGTAAACATGAGTGCAGATGCCACACTGCATTCACCCTTGTAAGCTGCAGAGAGGTGAGTGGTGGCTTGCTTTCTTGCATGAACATGCACACATATGCACGCGCACACACACACTCACAAACTCACTCACACACGCACACAGAGATACTGTGAACGGCATGCCTGACTTATGCGCTGGCCGAGCGCATCCTGTGTCTCCAGCAGAGCAGAGAAAGGCTCCCCGGCAGTGACCTGCAGAGGTTGGACATCTGCCTTGCCCTGCCCCACAAAGGCCAGGTTGGTACAGGCAGCAGGCTGAAGAAGTATGGGCCATCCTAGTGGATTGATCTGCTGCTGCTGAACGGCCACAAAAAGCGTGCCTGCATAGTTTAACGCTGATGTCTTATGCCAACAGATATGTGAGCCAGGTAATCATGCAACAGGGTGACTGTGCAGATTCTGTATTGTAGCACAGTAGAGTTTCTTTGACCACATGTTTGTGTTTCCTGCAGAATCTGCAGCTGATTTGCATACTTGAAGTATGGAGGCATTGCTAGCAAACTACTGCAGTAACAGGAAGCTAGAAGCATTGAGCTGCGCTGCAGATTTGTATCTGTAGCAAGTTCTCCAAGGTGTGTCACTGATGCTGTCAGCATAGAGGTCACAGATCAGTTGTCATTAGTGATCAGGATTCAGCTTGACTGACCTTGTGCAACTGCCAAGGCAGACAGCACCAGGTCATGAGCGGTGTCTGCCTGCTGTATTTGCACATGCTGCAAAGCCCCTTCCGGCTGGCATGTCACCTGGACATTGCCAGGCTCTAGCCTGCATGGGTTGCCATACACGTCCCTGCCTGTGATTGTGAGTGACAGAGCTCCTGCAGTTCAAGCAAAAGACATGGTTAGGGATGTACACATTGTAGCACACCAAACCGACTTACCAATATGGCTACTACTGTCACGGTGGCCAAATTGAGTGGCTACTGTCTTGATGTGGCTACTGTCACAATGTGGCTGATGCTGCAGCTAGAACACCAGTTATTACACGGACGCCAGCAAGACAACAGCTCCCATGGAAGCTGTCCGGTCTGAAGTTTCAAGGCCCATTGCAAGCATGCTGAGATGTCGGTTGCTTCAGGAGGTGCTGATCAATTGGAGTATCACCTGAAGATGGAGCGTCAGTCATGCCAAGCAGCTGGCAGCTTTGTGGGCACAGCTGCGCTGCCTGCACTTTCACCAGGAAAGGAGACCCCTGCACATGGCGTCCTGCCAACAGCACTGACACCTGTGCAGCATCAGCAAGGCTCTGGCCCAAGGGGCGTAGCAGGCAAAGTCTGTGGTGGTACTCAGACAATATCTTGTAGGGTTTAGGATTTATCTCCTAGAGTTCTTGCTGTTACAGTATGGCATGTATCAGGTGTTGTAGATAAGCAGCCAAGTGCTAGTTGGGTCAGACAACGCAGTGTGAGCTGTGTGTCTCAGTGCAACCAGACTGCAGGCAATTACACCAGCTGCCTCATGCGGCCAAACATATGATTGCTGTTAACGTACGGTTGATCGCCTGAATGCAAACATCACATGCATTTGCTGTTGTGTTGACAGGCACAACAGGCACAAGGCAGTTACTGACCTCATGCTGGCCCATGTGAGTCCATGTCCAGGATGACCTGAGGCTGTCTGTCGCATCAGTGTCAACCTTCACACTGTGGCAGTCTGCATTGTTGGTGGACTGGGAGGAAGATGTGCGCACCATCCATGCTTCCAGGCCGCTCAGTGACCTGCCAAGTGCCTGTGCATAGACAACCTTGCATAGTATTGTGTGCAATGATATGCATGGGATTTGCCTCTGCATTGATATGCATTCTCTGCAGACTGTTCTGTCAGCTGATGATGACGTTAGCTGTGAGAAGCAAATCCTGGACAACGAGCAGCTATGTTGAGGCTATGCTGTTGCTACCTCAAAGCCATGGCCACAGTCAATGGGACAGTGACAATGTGACATCCAACACAAACTTGTGTCAAGTGGGCACTTTCAACACCACAGGTCGTTGTCCTACATTCTTCATTATCGTATTGACAACGTTGTACTGAAAACCCAAAACAGAAGGGGAAGAGTGTGAGAGTGTGGAGACAGACTCGACAGACTCAGAACTCTTATAGTGATACATGCGACACCAAGGAGCAATGGGCACACAATCTACCTTAACAAGCACCTTGCAGATTCCACCGCAGACATGGCCCTCATCCGGGTTCTGAAGACTGGCAATCACATCCTGTGCCTGTAGGGGCCCAAAAGCAGCCATGACTGGGAAGCCATGTTGCCTCAGAGGGGTCCCATTCACTTTGGGGTGCAAGGTATGGTTGCCCTCTGAGGACAGGCTGTACATCAGATTGTATGTGCCATCTTGGTTGTCAACCACCTGTACCTGGACGTACAAAGGTTGCTGCAAAAGGCAAACTAATGCATGTGGGCTGACGTCAGTCTTGCTGTATGCATCACAATTGAGTGATTGATTGATTGGCTGATTGTGTGCATGACAGACAATATATAGTCGTCAGGGTACTGGACTGTCCCAGCAAGGAGTATGCTGGCGTTGTGTTGTGGAAATTCCTTGGGCAGATCATCCTGAGAGGTCATGCATGACAGAACGTGCTGATGAACAAGGCGTAAGTCTGGGCTGTTATTCATGGGAAGGATAGTGAGGGACAAGCCAGTAATTAGATAGCGGTGACATGGTTTAGATTAACAGGTTGAACGCTGGCAAATGTGTAGCTAGGGTTTAGAAGCAGCAGTGGCTTACCTCAGACATGATGGTGCCGTCAGGTGTCTGCAGATGGGCACATACATCAGCTCCTCCGGTCAAAGCAGCATTTCCAAAGGCGTCAACAATGTGCAGTACAGTTGAAACAGTTCGTCCACACATTGCTTTCTGCAGCAACACTCCCAGGGCACTCTTGAGGGCATCAAGCATGAGAAACAATTGCTGGTTGTATATAGATAGCATTGTCAGACACATTTGTTGCTTATGTGTGTACTTACTTGAGGCTGCCATTGGTACAGTGACACTTTTGGCTCTAGAGCAAACTGACCTTACAGCCTTCAATGCCATTGCAACACTCTACACCTTTTGGCCACATGTTCACATGCACAGCATGACTGGAGCAGTCCACATCACATGCAGGGGAAACGTCTTGCTGGCAGCTTCCTGAGTGCCATCATCAGATCATTGACTCCCAATGCCGCAAGCTGTATCATGCTGGCACGCATGCATGCACCTGAGGCCTGTTGGCTATGCCAGCAGTATTACTGATGTTACTTACACTATTGCTGATTTTATTAATCATCATTGTTGGTGGTATTGATATTGTTGATCACGCTGGCTTAGGCAATTGCATAGCCTGCATACCTGACAGTGGTTGCTGAGGAAGCTGTGAGCAGCACAAGCTTTGCCAGGCAGAACCAGCAGCGGCTTTGGCCAGTGGTTCGCAACATCTTGCCCACCAACCGTCACATCTACCATCATCGAGCCTGCCCTCTGTGCCTCAGCAGCAAAGACCAGCCCATGTGGGTTGGCTGCTGCTGACTCATGCAACTGGCTGCCTGCTCGTAGCTGCTGCTGTGCTTCCTCTGCGCTGAGCTGGCGCAGTGCAGGGCGGCCTTGGATTTGAGCCACAACTGGCAATGTGTTTTGGGTGGGGTTGTTGAAAGCATCCTTAGGGCTCAGGTGGATGTACAGCATGCTGCCAGCTGTGAGTACAGCTGACTCCTTGCTGGCATGGAGGAAGGATGCCTGCAGATAGCAAGGCAAGCAAGTCATGAGAAGCGCATTCTGGCTTTAGTGAAACCAAAGGAAACAGTAAAGTTGACGCTTTCCAGCGCTGATAACGGGAGCCTGCTAAGGCAGCAGCCTGGGGCTCTCATTGAGTGGCCATGCCTGGGTGCAGGCACAAATATGAAGATGTTCCTCTGTTGCTTTGCCTGATCAGACGCTTGCTTTGAGCTTTGACAACATACAAGACTGTATGCCCATACACGGATCCACAGAGTCTCTCTGCAGCATGGCCACATGGAGGGCAAGCCCATCCCCGACTCTAGTTTACAATGCTGGTACAACATGCAGCAAACGCCTTCTGACAAATGCGTGCCAGGTGCAAGTCTCGTCCTTTGTGGCTCTTTCTGGTTGGTACACATGGCTTTGTGGCAAAGCTGCCATACCTGGCACTTGCTTGGATCCTCCACAGCTGCTTTGACTTGGATCAGAATTGGTGCACCTGGCATTGCTTCTTCTGTTGTGGAGCCCATCCACAACTTCAGTGCACCTGCATATGCACTCATGCACTTGAGCACTCAGGCTTGGTGTCTCTGTTTACCACCAACAGGTCTCAGATGACTTGAGACCTTTCTGTTCCACAAGGTCTCAAGTCTGTCTCTATTCACTGGCAAGAGGTCTCAATCATGCTGAACCGTATCGATTTCCTGGTAGCATTTGCACTCTCAGTGGCAAGAGCAGACCCAAGTCATTGTCCAATACATTCACAAGGTTTTGCTGTCAAGACAGTGTGAGACACATGCTAACGTGTGTGGGGAAACAGTGCTACAGCTTTGCAAGCATCTTGTCTCCTGGCCAGAAACATCGTCTTTAACCACAGGGCAATGGAGTGAGTCACTGGGGAGGTGACACAAGCAGGGACTTGGGAAAGAAACAATGGTGGACTGGCAGATCAGCCCGGTGCATTGTGTGAATAGATTGACAGGCATGAGCAGACATGATCTACACACAGTCTGCTGTTGCTACTAGCACTGTCACAGGGTGTACCTGCTTGTGTGGGTGTAAAGTGTATCACAGTCTCTTCCAACATGTCATAGATGGCATGTACATTCTCCAACAGTTGCCCTAAAGAGCTTAGCAGCCTAGCAAGCACAAGGCCTGCGGCTGGTGCTGTTGCTTCATTGCCATACCTGCAGGCACACAAAGCATGACATGTTGTGTCACATATGTACAGGCATGCACGCTGGACAGGTTCCAGTGAAACGTCAGATGTCATTGCTGCCCCATGCTTTGTGGTATCCTCTGCTCTGCAGTGCAGTGGGCTGATTGTGCCATGCGTCACAAGAGTCTGCTTTCATGGTTTCTTTGACACAGAAATTTGACACAGAAGCAAAGGTGATATCTTGTCTTTGAATGCACACTGGCAAGCCGTCCACTGAAGTGGAAGATTTTCAGCGCACTTAAGTGTAAGGGTTTCGGTTCAATCATTCTTGAGGGTGATTACCAAGTAGGACAAACAGTGGCAGGATTCTGCACTCACATGTCTCTCCTTTGCAGCCTGAGCTGACCAGTCTGCCCAGCAGTCAGGCAGCTGTCTAAGCTGAGGACCTTGCAGTGAGGCACTGACACTGGTCCAGGCTTGCAGATGTTCTTGTACTCTCTGCAGCCTTGCATACCCTCCAAACGCACGGCGACAGTAAAGAGTCCAGCTTCTGTCAGGGTGAAGCAGGCGGTGTATGTGTGCTTGCCAGATGCTTTCGCCACCACTGCAGAAATGCAAAATCTATATGATCCTGGCAATTCCATGCACCGTGCATTGGTATTTTGCTTCATGGCAATAGGCAATAAAGCACATCATAGAAGTGCAAGATCAGATGTCATGACTGCAAGTGAGGCAGGTAAGATAGTGAGCTGGGGATTGTGTCTTTGTTGGGACACGGGATCAGAAGATGCACGATGCAGATCAAAAGTTGCACCATGTCTTTCATGACAGGTTGTTCAGTCAGTACTGTGCAATGTCAGGTCATGGCAATGCTTTTGGGGGCCAATGCAGAATCTGATGCTGCATGCTTGAGAGTGCCAGCTTTATGTGAGCGACTTCCAGCACCAAGAGTGTCCCAGGGGCACTGCAGCAGCAAGACTTGCCATTTCCATAGTGTCTACAAGCACTTGCTGGTTCCTGTGTCTGCATCTGCTGATCACATGTCTGTGTGCAGAATGGTCATCACATAACAACACAGTGATTGAACTGATTGATTGAATTGATTGATTGATTGATCGGCTGACTGATTGATTGATTGATTGATACCAACACATTGAGACTCACCATCAAAGCACTGAGACTTTGAGGAGATCTGCACGATAAACTTGGCAGCTCCGTCTGTGTCTGTCAGGTGTCTGTAGGCATCTGCAGCCACAATCACCAACCTCTGTTCCTCTCCGGCAGTGCAGGGGCTTGTTGCGCCTTGGACATCAGTCCTGTCCAGGCAGACTGGGCCTGGTTGCAGGGCCACCGTGACAGGGGTGCTTGGAATGGCCCTACCTCCCATGTGCACATGCAGCTGCACACATACCCCCAAAAAAGAATATCAGAAAACGGACTTGCACACTAAGAGATCTGTTGGTCATGAGAAACGGAGTCAGAATGACTTGTCAGTCAGGCACGCAGCAGCGCAAGGAATCTTGTCCAACTAGAGATGATGAGTGTTAACTGGTCGACTGATTTGAAGCTGTGCCAGCTCTTGCTCTTGCACCAGCTGCGTAGGTGACAAGCATCAGACTCGAAAACATGGGGATGTTAGTTTTGCGGGCTGGCTTGCTGCTCTTACCACACACAGCTCAATAGCAGTGACCCTGCACTGTCAGATGGCAACAGCAGCAATCGTGCAAGCTTGTCCTTACAGGCTTGACATCCAGTCAAAGACGGTATTGGGAGACCTTGAGCAGCTTGGCACATTTCCAGCTACACCCAGCCAGTGAAAGCAACTGCCAACCAGTACAGGCAAACACAAAGTAAGCTCCAGACTGAATATGGGTGACTTTGGCTGCAGGCAGAATGTGACCTGCACAAGACCTAGTTGGCATGGCAGAACTGACCTGCACAAAACCTAGCTGGCATGGCAGAACTGACCTGCACAGAGCCTAGCTGGCATCCCCAGTATGACTCAACCCTGTAGTGGCTGCGGTCCTCTGCTAGCAAGCACTTTGCAGCATGCCTTAGCATGGAAGGACCTGCAGACGACAGAACCAGATGTAGGTGCGCTTTGCATGGCGTGGGCATTGTCAAGGGCATCAGACAGGTTTGAATGACGGGTTTACGTGTTGCATAAAGTTGCAGGATGCCCAAGCTCATAGCCTGTACTCATGCCACTCTCCAACTGCAGACAGTTGGGTGCTAAGCCTGCACAGTGTCGTAAGGATGACTTGTCCTTAGCACAGAGCTAGGCATGACGACCAAACACCGCAACATTGCAGGGTGTAGTTGCCATCAAGTCGGCAAGCTGCTGCTGCACACACATATTGACATACCACTGACCTGTGACGAATGCAATCACATCCTCGGTGCCATCAAACACCCTGCCTGTGGTTCTGGCGTTTGCTGTGCTGAGCTCAAAACAGCTGCTTGAGTTGACAATAACCTTGCTGATAGCTTGCGTAGTTTTCAACACACAGTCTTCAGCTGCCACAGAGCCATACGATGCATGCATCTGAAAGCCCTTTTCATGTAGCAGTTGTCCGTTCGGCCTGCACAGTACCTTTGTCATTCCACATTCAAAGGCAAGCAATGCCCAAATGCGTGAATGACCTGTAAGATGTGATTGTGATTTGCTGCCGTCAGAATTTGACTAAAGCCATTCTGTGTGATCAGGAGAGAGGCAGCAAGGAAGCACCATGCAAGGAAGCTTGCATGCCTGCATACTGTGATAGCATGCACTTTCAGCCAACTTCATGCTGTGGTTTTGCAGGCTCTGATGCAAACATGCACATTCATGACAGTATCTGCTCCTACACCCACAGCGTGTCATGTGCAGCATTGCAAGGTCCGCCATGTTTTGTCCCCAACGCGTTTGTGCCATGCCAAGACTGCATGATGTCGCAATCTTTGCAAGGCGCTGCACACTGGGCAGCCCAGTATACATGGCTTCTCGCGTAGTCTTTTCTTGTCTTTTCCTTTTCTTTTCAAGGCGCTGTACAAAATACCTGGGCAACACAGTCCATCGTCCTGCAACATCTGGAGTGAAGCTGATGCCGTAGGCACCGTTTCTGAGATCTTTGACAGCTGCTGCAGTCAGGCCAGTACCCGGTGGCCCACAGAGACCCACATGGACCTTGTCAGCGCTGTCCCAGCAGGCATTGCTGTAGGCGTCTGCAGTATGCAGAGTCAGCATGACTGGCTGACCCACTGTCAACTGCTGACCTGTCCCTTTCACTTGGCACCTACACAGGCAGAAGAATTGCATTACTCGTGATTCTGAACTGTTTCTGGTCAGGCAGATGATGTCCAAGGCACGTCTGTTTGATGTGCAAGGCAGCGTTGTGTCTGACTTGAAAGCGTGACAGGATGGTATAGGCTTGACGCGAGTCTGTGTCTAGAGAACCTGGAGGTAAAAGACCAAGGGGGGAACAGGCTTGAAAACTCATACTGGCAACAGCAACGGCAAATGGGTGAAGTGTCTCTGTGTTGTACTTGGAGTTCTGCATGTGAGCATGACGCTGTACCTGTCAGCTGCGCTGGCACCAGGTAGCACTTGCAGCAGCTTTGGAAAGTCAATAATCTGGCTGCCGCCTAGGTGAGCGTGGACAAGATAGCTGCCAGCTCTCTCAACGTGGGCACTGTACATGGCAAACCGTGATGTTTAGTCATGCAAAAAAGCAAAATAAAATATGAAAATGTGAGGATGTAATGTCTGCCGGCAATATCAGCATATGGACTTGAAGGGGTGACACACACACACACACACACACACACACACACACACACACACACACACACACACACACACACACACACACAGCTGACTTGCATGCAGAGTGCACATGGTGTCTGCTCATGCAGGTGGATCAGCACAGCAGGCAAAGTCCAGGAGCAGTAGCAGCGGCAGAATCAGCAGCACCTCTTGTCTTTGTGCATGTTTGTGAGTGACAAAAGCAGAAGATGCCACTCTGCCTTGACATGATGGCACCTCTCTTAGCACCACAGTATATTGTGAGTGGCCCAAAGGGCTGTACCTGTATGCCTGATTTGAATGGTGATGCCCAAATGTCAAAGATTCTGGACCCTCAACAAAAGCCTTGAAAAAGTCAGCTTCCATGCTCTTGATCTGCAAGCATACCAGGAGTGGTTCCTGTTATGCAGAATCGTGCAGGCAGAAGAAGCAAATTCAGATGTGCATGGCCAGAACTATGCCATTGTTTGGTGGTTGTGTAAACAGCAAAAGCCTTTCTGGCGCGTCAGCAAGCCAAGCATTGACTTTGCTACGTAAATAGACATCAGGTTTGTGCTTTCCCTGTTGCTGTCAGGCAAACCCATACCTGGTTGCCGTACACATCCCTGGCTGTTAGAAGCATTTCTGCCTGTGAGCCTGCCATAACGCTGCTCTGCATTA
>JAABUS010005757.1_pt1 | contig 15864 bp, 14 predicted proteins | sample 5560161 | NCBI WGS metagenome assembly JAABUS01 (sample SAMN10711885, study PRJNA513376) | rock metagenome | isolation source: Antarctica rocks | place: Antarctica: Victoria Land, Trio Nunatak nord | collected 2016-01-04
GGGCTCGGTTCCCAGCTGGCTGGTTTGATCGCCGGCTCTGTGCTGGCAGTCGGCTTGTGGGTCGTGGACCGGCACCTGATCCTCGTGCTCGCGCCCGTGGCCGGCATGTGCTGGCTGATCGGGCTGAGCGCCGCCGAGCGCACGCGCAAGCGCCAGGCGGTGACGGCCGCCGGCCTGATGGTGGCACCGACGCTGGCCGGTCTGCTCGTGCCGATGGGCGCGTCGCTGCACGCGACCTGTCCGTCGGGGGTTCGCGACGCACTCGCACTGGCCATGCTCGCCGCCGGGGCCGGGCTCGCCCTGATCTCCGCGGCCGCGTGGGTGGCCGCCTTGTTGACGGTCGGCCGTGCGGTGGTTCCGCGGGTCGCCGAAGCGTGAACGTAACCGTCGACACCTCCTCCCCGATTCCGCCCTACGAGCAGCTGCGCGCCGGCATCGCCGGCCTCATCGCGGTCGGCGCCCTGGCGCCCGGGGCGCCGCTGCCCTCGGTCCGCCAGCTCGCGACCGACCTCGGCCTGGCGCCCGGCACGGTCCAGCGCGCCTACAGCGAGCTTCAGGCCGCGGGCCGGATCCGGTCGCGCTCCCGCCGCGGCGCGGTGGTAGCAGAGGACAGGCCGCCCGCGGAGGTCGGCGAACGCACGCGCGAGCAGGCGGTGCGAGCGGCGGGCCAGTTCGTCGAGCGCGCGCGCCGCCTCGGCCTCGGCAACGACGAGATACGCGGCGCGCTGGAGGCACAGCTCGCGGGATAGGGCTCAGGCGGGCGTGCCCCACCCGGGCTCTCTCGCGGACCAGCTCGCGGGATAGGGCTCAGGCGGGCGTGCCCCGCCCCGGCTCTCGCGGACCGACCGGATCGGGGTCGCCCGGCCACGTCCAGTCGCGCACGTCGGGCGGGTCGTCGCCGTTGGCGCGGGTGTAGGCGCGGTGGCGCAGGCGCTCGTCGACCATCGTCTGGCGCAGGTGCGCCGCGCGTTCTCCCAGCCCCGGCACGCGGTCGATGACGTCGACGACGAGGTGGAAGCGGTCCATGTCGTTGAGCATGACCATGTCGAACGGCGTCGTCGTCGTGCCCTCCTCCTTGTAGCCCCGTACGTGGAAATGGGAGTGGTTGGCGCGCCGGTAGGTCAGGCGGTGGATAAGCCACGGGTAGCCGTGGTAGGCGAAGATCACGGGCCGACTCGTCGTGAACAGCGCGTCGAACTCGATGTCGGAGAGGCCGTGGGGGTGCTCGCGGTCGTCCTGGAGGCGCATGAGGTCGACGACGTTGACCACGCGCACCTTGAGCTCGGGCAGGTGCCGGCGAAGGAGCGCGGCGGCGGAGATCACCTCGAGGGTGGGGGTGTCGCCGGCGCACGCGAGCACGACGTCGGGCTCGCCGCCCTGATCGCTGCTCGCCCACTCCCAGATGCCGATCCCCCGTTCGCAGTGGACGACCGCCTCGTCCATGGACAAGAAGTCCAGCGCCGGCTGCTTGCCGGCCACGATCACGTTGACGTAGTGGCGCGAGCGCAGGCAATGGTCGGCCACCGAGAGCAGGCAGTTGGCGTCGGGCGGTAGATAGATCCGGATGACCTCGGCCTTCTTGTTGACCACGTGGTCGATGAAGCCGGGGTCCTGATGGGAGAAGCCGTTGTGGTCCTGGCGCCAGACGTGCGAGGTCAACAGGTAGTTGAGCGAGGCGATCGGCGGGCGCCACGGGATGCCTCGCGTGACCTTCAGCCACTTGGCGTGCTGATTGAACATCGAGTCGACGATGTGGATGAAGGCCTCGTAGCAGTTGAACAGGCCGTGGCGGCCGGTGAGCAGATAGCCCTCCAGCCACCCCTGGCAGAGGTGCTCGGAGAGCACCTCCATGACGCGCCCGTCGGGCGCGAGATGGTCGTCGTCGGGCTCACGTTGCGCCTGCCACGCGCGGTCGGTCACCTCGAAGACCGCGCCGAGTCGGTTCGACGCGGTCTCGTCGGGGCCGACTATCCGGAAGTTCTCGGGATTGCCGCTGACGACATCGCGCAGCCAGGCGCCCAGCACCCGGGTGGCCTCGCTCGACGTGCGCGCCGGCGCGGTCACGTCGACCGCGTAGGGACGGAAGTCGGGCAGCTCGAGGTCCCGCAACCGCCGGCCGCCGTTGGCGTGTGGGTTGGCGCCCATGCGCCGCTCGCCCTCGGGAGCGAGCGCCGCGAGCTCGGCGCGAAGCGCCCCGGAGTCGTCGAAGAGCTCCTCGGGGCGGTAGGAGCGCAGCCAGTCCTCCAAAGCGCGCAGGTGGTCGGGGCGGTCGGCCAGCCCGGAGAGTGGGACCTGATGGGATCGGTGCGAGCCTCCGCGGGCTTTCCGTCGACCTCCTTGGGCCCCGTCCAGCCCTTCGGCGTGCGCAGCACGATCATCGGCCAGCGCGGGCGATCGCGGCCCACCGGCTCGCAACCGCCCCTCCCGGGCGCCGCCTCGCCGCCGGCTCCCTCCCGCGCGGCTTCGCCCGTCCCCTCGCGGCCCCCCTCACGGGCCGCCCGCTGGATCGCGGCGATCTCGTCGGCGATTGCGTCCAGCGTCGCGGCCATGAGCTGGTGCATCGCCTCGGGGTCAGAGCCCTCGACGAAGTGCGGCGCGTAGCCGTAGCCCTCGAGCAGCGCGCGCAGCTCGTCGTGGGGGATGCGCGCCAGCACCGTCGGGTTGGCGATCTTGTAGCCGTTGAGGTGGAGCACCGGCAGCACCGCGCCGTCGCGGGCGGGGTCGAGGAACTTGTTGGAGTGCCAGCTGGCGGCGAGCGGGCCCGTCTCGGCCTCGCCGTCGCCCACCACGCAGCAGACCAGCAGCGAGGGGTTGTCGAAGGCGGCGCCGTAGGCGTGGGCGAGGGAGTAGCCAAGCTCGCCGCCCTCGTGGATGGAGCCGGGCGTCTCGGGCGCGACGTGGCTCGGGATGCCGCCGGGGAACGAGAACTGGCGAAACAGCCGCCGCAGGCCCTCCTCGTCGCGGCCGACGCGCGGGTAGACCTCGCTGTAGGTGCCTTCGAGGTAGGTGTTGGCAACGAGCCCGGGTCCCCCGTGACCCGGTCCGGTGACGTAGATCGTCGAGATCGAGCGCGCGCGGATCAGCCGGTTGAGGTGGGCGTAGACGAAGTTCAGCCCCGGAGTGGTCCCCCAGTGGCCGAGCAGGCGGGGCTTGACGTGCTCGAGCGACAGCGGCTCGCGCAGCAGCGGGTTGTCGAGCAGGTAGATCTGGCCCACCGACAGGTAGTTCGCCGCCCGCCAGTAGGCGTGGATGGTTGCGAGCTCCCCGGCGTCAGCACTGCCGCCCCTTGCGGGGCCCCGTCCTCTTGCATCCCCGCCACGCTACCCCGTGGCGCAACGAAGATTGTCGCGCTCCGGAGAACTACCATCCTCGCGGCCCGTGAAGGTCCTGCTCACCAACGACGACGGCATGCGCGCCGAGGGCCTCCAGTGCCTGCGCCGCGCGCTGCTCGCCACCCCCGGGGTCGAGCTGGCCGTCATCGCGCCGGACTCCAACCGGTCGGCCACGGCGCGGTCGATCACGACGCGCCGGCCGCTGTGGGTGGAGGAGGTCGACTTCGGCGACGGCTCGGTGGGCTATGCGACCGACGGCACACCGGTCGACTGCGTGCGCTTCGCGTCGCTCGGCCTGGTCGAGGGCTTCCAGGCCGAGCTCGTCGTCGCCGGGATCAACCACGGCTCCAACCTCGGCGACGACATCACCTACTCGGGCACGGTCGCCGCGGCGCTCGAGGCGATCGTCCTCGGGCTGCCGGGCATCGCGGTCTCCCAGCAATCGGCGGCCGGCGAGCTGGACTTCCGCTTCAGCGAGCGCTTCGACTTCGACACCGCGGCGCGTTTCACCGCCCGCGTCGTCGAGGAGATCGAGGACGTGCCGCTCCCCGAAGGCACCCTCCTGAACATCAACTGCCCGCGCGGCGAGCCCGACGGCGTCGATGTCGCCCGGCTGGGCAAGCGCATCTATCGCGACAAGCTCATCCTGGAGGAGCAGGGGGAGGGGGGGCGCAGGCTCTTTCGCATCTACGGACAGGACATCGGCTACAAGGAGGAGGAGGGCACCGATCTCGCGGCGGTCGCAAGCGGCCGGATCGCGGTCACCCCGATCCACTTCGACCTGACCGACCGCAGCGGCCTCGACGCGCTCGCCGAGTACGACCTCGCCCGGCTGGTGGAGCCGGCAGCCAAGGAGGTGGAGTGAGCCCGAAGCGGGCGCGCGGGGGCGCCAGCGAAAGTTCGGCCGTGGAGGGATCGCGCGGCAGCACCGCGGACGGAGGTGCCGCCGGCACCACGGACCGACCCGCCTCCGAGGAGGCGAGCGCCGCCGCTCGCGCCGCCGAGCTCCGCCGCGAGATCGAGGAGCACAATCGCCGCTACTACGTCCTCGACGACCCGCTCATCGCGGACGACGCCTACGACGCGCTGCTCGACGAGCTGCGGGCGATCGAGGCGCAGAACCCCGAGTTGCGAACGCCCGACTCCCCGACCCAGCGAGTCGGCGGCGAGCCGGTCTCCGAGCTTCACAAGGTTCGCCATCCCCAGCCGATGCTCTCGCTGGCCAACGCGCGCTCGGCGGAGGAGCTGCGGGCGTGGGTGACCCGCATGCGCAACCACCTCCTCCGGGAGGGCATCGAGGACGCCGCCTTCGAGTACGTGGCCGAGCCGAAGATCGACGGGCTGGCGATCTCGCTGCTCTACCGAGACGGCAGGCTCGACTACGGGGCGACGCGCGGCAACGGAGAGATTGGCGAGGAGGTCACCCACAACCTGCGCACGATCGCCGCCATCCCGCTGCGCTTCGACGACGCCCCGCCGCTGCTCGAGGTGCGGGGCGAGGTCTATATGTCGCTGCCCGACTTCGCCGCGCTCAACGAGCGCCGGGCGGCCGAGGGGCTATCGACGTTCATGAACCCCCGAAACGCGGCGGCCGGCACCATCAGGCAGCTCGACCCCAAGCTCGCCGCACAGCGCCCACTCTCGATGTGGTGCTACGGAATCGGAGCCACCGACGGACTCGCGCTGCCGGGTCACTGGGAGGCGCTGGAGTGGCTGCGAGAGCACGGCTTCCGCGTCAACGCAGACGTCAAGCGAATGACGACCGAGGACGAGGTCGTGGCCCAGTGCTTGGAGTGGCAGGCGCGCCGCGGCGCGCTGGACTTCGAGATAGACGGGGTCGTCGTCAAGGTCTCCGACTACGAGCTCCAGCGCCGGCTCGGCGTGGTCGGGCGCGACCCGCGCTGGGCGGTGGCGTGGAAGTTCCCGCCCACGACGAAGGTGACGCTGCTCAAGAGGGTGATGTGGAACGTCGGCAAGTTCGGCGACCTTCACCCGTTCGCCGAGCTCGAGCCGGTCGGCGTCAGCGGCGTGACGGTCAAGCTCGCAACCCTCCACAACGAGGAGGACCTCGCGCGCAAGGACATCCGGCCCGGCGAGGAGGTGATCGTCCTGCGAGCCGGCGACGTCATCCCGCAGGTGCTCTCTCCCGCCCCCCACGTCGTCGAGCGCTCCGATCGACCGCCCAAGCCTCTACCGCCCGAGCGCTGCCCGGTCTGCGAGACGCCGACGGCCAAGCCCGAGGGCTCGGTGTTCACGAAGTGCCCCAACCGCGACTGCCCCTCGCGCCGCTGGCAGCTGCTCAAGCACTTCGCGGGAGACATCGACGGCCTGGGCGAGAAGCAGGTCGCGCTCTTCCAGCGGGAGGGGCTGGTCCGCACCGCGGGCGACTTCTACCGCCTCACCGCAGAGCAGCTCACCGACCTGGAGGGCTTCGGCGAGGTGTCGGCGACCCGTCTGGTGCAGCGCATCGCGGAGTCCCGGGAGCGGCCCTTCGGGATCGTCCTGTTCGCGATCGGGCTCGAGGAGGTCGGCTATGTCACCGGGCGCAACCTAGCCCATCAGTTTCGCTCGATCGACAACCTGCTCGCCGCCTCGGCGGAGGAGATCGCGCAGACGCCGGGCGTCGGGATGAAGATGGCCGAGACGATCCACAAGCAGCTCCACGAGCCGCAGATGCTCGAGCTCATAGCGGATCTGCGCTCGCTCGGCGTGCGCTTTGAGCAGGAGGGGGCGCCGCCCGGCGAGGGCCCGCTGTCGGACAAGACCTTCGTCCTGACCGGGACCCTCCCGACCCTGACCCGCGAGGAGGCCCAGGAGCGCATCCTCGCCGCGGGCGGACGGGTCACGTCGTCGGTCTCCAAGAAGACCGACTACGTCGTGGCGGGGGAGAGCCCGGGCACCAAGCTCGAGAAGGCCGAGCGGTTGGGGGTCGAGGTCGTGGACGAGGAGGCTCTCACGGATCTGCTTCGCGGCGGCGGCGAGACCTAGGAGTGGCTAGACGTCCCTCGTGAGCGATTCCGCCAGCCGTGGGGCGGCGGTGAAGACGTGCGTCCGCCCGTATCGACGCCGCTCGAGCAGGCCCTTGTCGAGGAGCGGGAGCAGGTCGTTGCGGGCGGTCTCGTGTGTTACGCCATGGCTCAGCGCGTGGCCACGAAACGTGTAGGTCTCGTCGGGGTCTCTGATGGCGTTGCTCAGCAGCGCGAGCTGGCGGTGGTTGAATTGCGGGGAGCCCTTGATGAGACGCTCGACGTCGCGGATCTCCTTGGCCTTTCTGCCGAGATACGAGTGGAGCATCTCGACAGCCCGCTGGATGACTTCGAGCTGGTAGACGAGGAAGTAGGTCGTGTCCCGCTCGTCCGTCTCAGTCAGTAGGAACGACTTCGCGTACTGGCTCGGAGCGTCACGAAGGATGCGCGAGATCGACAAGTACTCCACGAGCCAGTAGGCGCGGGTGCGCATATACCAGTAGAACAGGGCTCTCGCGGTCCGACCGTTTCCGTCCTCGAAGGGGTGGTCGTAGCCGAGCCAGAAGTGGAGCAGGATCGCGCGGACGACCGGATGGATGAATCGGTCGGGCTGCTCGGGTTCATTGGCGAAGTCGCAGAGCGCCCGGAGTCGACCGGGAAGCTCATCGGCGGCGGGCGGCGCATGGAGGAGCCTGCCGTCGTTCGCGTCGAGTACGGCGACGCGGACCTCGTCGAGTCGCTGTAGCCGGCCGGCGGCATCGGGATTGTCGAGGGTGCCCTCCGTCAGGATCCGATGGAGCTCGAGCACCGCTTCGGGCGTGAGTTCGTCGCCGATCTCCTGACGCATGAAGTGCAGGCCTCGATAGTTGTTGAAGACCATGCGTTCGCTTCGGTCCTTAGGTTCGCGCCCCGACCGGAGCAGTTCCTTGGCGACCCTGCGGGAAGTGGTCGCCCCCTCGAGCTGGCTCGACCGGATCGCCTCTTCCATGAGCGAGTTGACGAGGTAGTGCTGGCGCGCCTGCTCGTCGGCCTTCACTATTTCGACCATGGCTACTTCCCCGCTGCAGCGCTGGTCGACGTAGTGGAGCAAACGGAACACCAGATCGGGAACGCTGTAGTCGGGGGGCGGGGCTACGAACATCAAACTCCAAGTTCGTCCAAAATTCTACAAGCGCTTGGAGATAGCGAATATCCAAGCGCCTGGCTCAATTTGGAGTTACTTGGAGTTGCCCGCTTCAGCCCTCGGCGTCGTAGCGGGCGATCGCCGCGACCATCCGGTCCTGGAGCGAGCGAGCGCCGCCGACGTTGACGCCGTTCATGAGGAAGGCGAAGGCGACGGTCTCGCCGCCCTGGGTCTCGCAGTAGCCCGCCAGGGCCGAGACGTTGGAGAGCGTTCCGGTCTTCGCCTGGCAGCGGCCTTGGGCGGCCGTGCCCCGCATGCGACCGTAGAGGGTGCCGCTGCGCCCGGCCACGGGCAGGGAGGCCCGCAGCGCCTCGAAGGCTTCCTGCTCGTCGGCGCGCAGGCCGCTGAGGAATCCGACGAGTTCGCCGGGGGTCGTGCGGTTGCCCCGAGACAGTCCCGAGCCGTCGACCACCCGAGGGCTCACGTTGAAGCGCGCCACGGTCGAGCGCACGACCCCCGCGCCGGCCGCCGTCGAGCCCTCGTTCCCGAACCTCGCTCCGAGCCCCTTGATCAGGGTCTCGGCGAAGAAGTTGTCCGAGGGCCGGTTGGTGAGCCTGGCGATGGTGCTCATGGACGGCGAGTCGACCGAGGCGAGCTCTTCGGCGTCGGCCGGGGCCTTGGCGGCGCCCGCGCGGCCGGTCACGACCACCTTGCGGGCCTTGAGCGCCTCCTTGAGCTTGCCGGCGGCGAAGCCGGCGTTGCCGCCGCGGTCGTAGGACAGGGCCGAGAGCGGGCCGACGTAGGGCGAGACCGCCCTGAGCCCGGAGTCGGGGACCCCGCGGAACCCGTCGAACACGCTGTCGTCACCGAGCACTCGGCCCTCCACGCGCTCGATTCCGGCGGACTCGAGCTGCTGCGCGAGGGTGTAGGTCGTGGCGCCGGAGCCATAGGCACGGCGGGTGAAGCTCAGGCTCCCGAACGTCGGGTCGCCGGCGCCGTGGAGGTAGAGGTCGCCCTTCCACGTGTCCCCCTCGAGCGCGCCGACGCCGGCCACCGTCGTCTCCAGCGACGCGCTCGGGCCGTAGCGGATCAGCGCGGTGGAGGTCGTGTAGAGCTTCTCGACCGACGCCGGCGTCCGCAGCCGGTCCGAGCGCAGCGCGAAGAGCGGACGCTCGTTGGTCAGGTCGATCACCGCTGCGCCCGAGGCGCCGCCGGCCGACCGCATCGGCCCGCGAAGCGTCGACTTGAGCTGGCCCGCCGACAGCGCGGCGGCGCGGGCGACCGCCCCGTCCCGGGCTGCGGTCGAGCCGGGGCCGCCCCGCGGGGCCGGCTCACGCGTGCGCTCGAGCGGCGACGCGCCCGGCCCGGCCGCCGAAGCGGGCGCGGCGAGGAGCAGGAAGCTCAGGATGGTGGCGATGGTCGGGCGCACGTCGGGTCTCAACAGGCGGGCTGCGCAGGAGTCGCGGAGGGGGCTCCGAAAAACGGACTTGTACACTAAGCACCGGGATGGGCAAGGTCGTCGAGCTCGATGCCAAGGTGGGCAAAGGGCGAGCCAAGGGGGCGCGGAGACCGCGACGCTCGAAGACCGCCCTCGTACTCGGCGGCGGCGGCTTCACCGGCGGCGTCTACGAGATCGGCGCGCTGCGCGCCTTCGATCTCCTCTCGGTCAACCGTACGGTCAATCAGTTCGATGTCTACGTCGGCACGAGCGCGGGGTCCTTCGTCGCCGCGTTCACGGCCAACGGGGTGACGCCCGAGGAGATGATGCGGGTGGTCAACCAGCAGGTGCCCTCCCCGTTCCGCGACATCGACCTCGGGACGCTCCTGCGCCTCAACTACCGCGACTTCGCCGTCTCCGCCGCGCGCCTTCCCTTCCGGGCGGCACGGCTGGCCCGCGACCTCGTCGGCCACCTCGGCCAGTTCTCCGCCGTCGACGTCGCCGTGGGCCTGGCCGAGGCGCTGCCGCCCGGCCTCTACACGGGCGCCGGCATGGAGCGCTACGTCGAGACCGTCCTCTCCGATCCCGACCGTACCAACGACTTCCGGCTTCTGGACTCAGAGCTCTACCTCGCGACGACGGATCTCGACACCTGCGAGCGGATCGTCCTGGGCGCCGAGGACTGGGACGACGTGCCGATCTCCAAGGCCGTTCGGGCCTCGACGGCGCTGCCGATGATCTACAAGCCCGTGCAGATTCGCGATCGCGAGCTCGTGGACGGAGGCATCGTCTCGACCACGAACATCGACATCGCCGTCGAGGCGGGAGCGAAGTTCATCGTGGTCATCAACCCGCTGGTGCCCTTCGTCAACGACTTCCAGACCAAGCTCCCGACGCTCAACGGCTCTCGACCGCGGCGCGTCTCGGACATGGGCTTCCCCCAGATCGGCTACCAGACCTTCAAGCTGCTGGCCTACCAGCGCCTGCACGAGATGGCCCGTCAGTGGGAGCACCGCTACCCCGGCGTCGACATCCTGCTCATCGAGCCCGAGCCCGACGACGAGCTCATGTTCCAGACCTCGATCCTCAACTACACGTCGCGGGTCGACATCGCGCGCCACGGCTTCGAGTCGGTGACCATGAAGCTCCACCAGGACTACGACCGCTTCCACGACGTCGCCGCCCGCCACGGCCTCGAGATTTCCGAGGCCCGCGTGGGCAAGGTGGTCGAGCATTTCGCCGGGGAGAAGGAGCGCGTCCGCGCCTGGCGCAAGATCCTCGAGCAGACCACGGGCGCCCTCCTGCGCCAGAGCGCGCAGGACTAGAGCTCACCGCCGCGTCGGGCGCCGAATGGCGTCGATGAGGGAAGCGGGAGGCGCGGAGCCTCGCCGAGGGCGCGATGCCGGCATCGATCGGGGAGGGGGCGCGAAACGGCTGGCTTCGAGGCCCGTCGGCAGCCGAACGGCATCGACGAGGGGGAGGCAGGGCGGAAACCGGCGGGTATGCTGACTTTCTCCCGTCATAGGAGGAAAACTCGGCACACCCCCTGCTGGGACGCCCTTCGCTCGCGGTTCCTCGCTCCTCGTCGCCCGCCGTTCAGTCCGCGAATACGCGCCGACGGGCAGCCCGTGCCGTGCCGCTCAGCGGCCTCCCAGCGCCCCGTCGAGCGCTCGGAGGAAGCGCTCGGTGGCCGGTGCGTCCTGGATCTGAACGCGGACGTGGTCGGAGGCGCCGAACACCGCGCCCGGCTTGACGTAGACGCGGTAGCGCTCGAGCCGGTGGGCGAGCTCTGCGCCCTCGATGCCGGCTGCGCTGAGCCACACCACGTTGGCCTCGCTGGGCGGGGCGTCGACGGGGCGGTCGGCCAGCTTGGCCAGCAGCCGGGTGCGCTCGCAGGTCCAGTACCTCACCGACAGCGTCTCGGCCGGCATCCTCGCCGGCTTCGCGGGGCTTCATGAAGCCCAGTGAGCGTAGCGGGAGACGCCGGCGTCCAGGCCTTCTCTCCCTCTCCGAGTGCGTCTCGGGAGGGGGTGTCTAATCAGCGACGGCTAGGCGCCGGCGGCCTGCTCGCGCAACCCCTTCCCGTAGCGCTTGAGGTTGGCCAGGAAGAGGGTCTTGTCGATTCGGCCGGCGAAGATCGGGACGCCCATCTCCATGCACTTGGTGATCACGTCGCGACGGTCGAGTCCGGCTTCCCTCGCGAGCTCGGTGGGCGTCAGGTGATTGGCCATCGATCGAGTGCCTCCCTCGTCGGGTTCGTTGAAGGAAAGGTATCGCGCGAGGCGGATGGGCTCAACGGAAGTTGGTCAGCAGGGGCCGGTCCCCTCACACGGGGTTGGGCACGTCGATGAAGACGTGGCGAACGTCGAAGCGGTCTGCCACGTGATCGCCCAGCGCCCGGATGCCGTGGGTCTCGGTCGCGTAATGGCCGGCGGCGAGAAAGTGGATTCCGCCCTCGAGCGCGTCGCTCATCACCGACTCGGTCGGCTCGCCCGTCAGGAAAGCGTCGAGCCCGAGCCCGATGGCCTCCGACACGGTGCGCGCGGCCCCACCCGAGACGATCCCGATCGTGCCCACTCGTGCGGGGCCGCCGGCGAAGACGAGCGGTGACCGGCCTCCGCACGCCGAGGCGACGCGCTCCACGAGCTCGTCTGCCGGCAGGCCGTCTCCTCCCAGGCGGCCGCGGACGCCGATCGCCTTTCCGCGGTGGCTCGCGAAGGGCTCGCGGTCGATCACGCCGAGGGCGTCGGCGAGCAGCGCGTTGTTGCCCAGCTCCGGGTGGGCGTCGAGGGGCAGGTGGTAGGCGGCGAGCGAGATCTCGCGTTCGAGCAGCGCGCGGAGTCGGCCGCCCAGCGTGGGCGTCAGCACGCGGGGCTGGCCTTCCCAGAAGAGTCCGTGGTGGCAGAGGATGAGCTGGGCCCCCTCGCGCGTCGCGCGTTCGACGAGCTCGAGGCCGGCCGACACGCCGGTGGCCACGGTGTCGATCTCGCGCGCACCGGGTACCTGCAGTCCGTTGGGTCCGTAGTCGTCGAAGGCCGCGACGTCGAGGAGATCGTCGAGGTGGGTGAGGATCGCGTCGCGGTCGGCCATGGCGAACGGGTTTGGAATCTAGGCAATTCGGAGATTGAAGGTTAGAGTTCAGCTTTCTCTCTGGCAGGGGGAAACGATGCGTTCAGGGAACCGTCAAGGAGGATTGGTCGATGAGTAGGGCATCCGTGTTGGACGCGCCGGCGACGTCCACGTCGGTCGAGGACGACGACAACAGCCTCGTCGCCCGCGCGCGCGGCGGCGACGATCGCGCTTTCGAGCTTCTCTTCGCACGCTACCGGCAGCGCATCACTTCCTATGTGCACGGAATGGTGGGCGACCACGGCCGCGCCGAGGACATCACCCAGGAGGTCTTCATCTCGGCCCTGCGGCGCATGCGCGCCACCGAGCGGCCGATCGCCTTCCGGCCCTGGCTGTATGAGATCGCCAAGAACGCGAGCATCGACCAGTACCGGCGCTCTTGCCGGACCGAGGAGCTCAGCTTCGACGCCGACGACGGCTTGGGCGCGGCCGATCGCGGGCGACTCGTCGCCGCCGATCCTACGCCCGACGAACGTCTCGCCGTCAAGCAGCGCCTCCACGACCTGTGCGGCGCGTTCGGCGACCTCTCCGACAGCCATCACAAGATCCTCGTCCTGCGCGAGCTCGAAGGGATGTCCTATCGCGAGATCGGCGACCGCATGGGCATGAGCCGCCCTGCCGTCGAGAGCACGCTCTTCCGTGCCCGCCGCCGGCTGACCGAGGAGTACGACGAGCTGATCACCGGCCGGCGCTGTCTGCGGGTGCAATCCGCCATCTCCGTCGCGCAGGAGGGCGACGCGATCGTCGCGCGCGATCGCCGCAGGCTCGCGCGGCACCTGAGCTACTGCCAGCCGTGTCGTCGCTCCGCGCGTCGGGCCGGGGTCGAGGTCGACGTCGCCGCTCGCCCTTCGGTGGCCGCGCGACTCGGCGCGCTGCTCCCGTTCCCCTTCCTGTGGCGCGCACGACGCTCCCCGGACGACGTTGTCGCCGGCGCGACGGGCTCCCAGGGCTCCACCAACCTCGCACACTGGTCGGCGGCGATGACCACCTCCGCCGAGCCGCTCGGTTCCGGGTTCGCGAAGTTCGCCACGGCGGCAGCGACCCTCGCGGTTGCCACCGTCGGCTCCGGGGTGGGCGATGGTGGCAGGAGCCCGGGCTACGCCCCCGGCGCCGCGCACCGGACGCAGTCCGCGGCCGCGGCAGCTCCGACCACCCCCAGCGGAGGCGGCGCCGCGCTGTTGCGCCCGGCCGGGCGCACGTTCGTCGACCGCTTCGCCCGGCCCGGTGGCGCCGTCGCCTCCGCCCGAGTGACTGTCCCGCCGCGACGCACTTCAGCCCCGCGACCCCGCGGGGAGCCGGCTCGCGACCGCGCCCGTCGTGAGGACGAACGGCGCGCCGAGCGGCGCGAGCGAGACCGCGTACACGACACGCCGGCGGCGCCGCCGAGCGGGGGTGGCTCCGGGCAGGCCAAGCGAGACGCGGGCGCCTCGAAGGACGGCGTCCGCCTGCCACGCGTCGAACTTCCCAGCGTCGATCCCTCGGAGACGGTTCGCGGGGTGGGGCGGGCGATCGAGGAGATCGTCAAGCCGGTGACGGATACCGCCACCGGCGGGAGTGTCGCCCTGCCGGACGTGACGACGCCGACGGACCCCCCCGTGGCGCCGCCCACGACGGTCAGTCCTCCGGCCACGCCGGATGTTGCGACCATCATCAACGGAGTTGCGAGCGCCGCGTCAGCCGCCCGGGGCTGAGCCTGGCCCGTGAAGGCAATTCCGGGGGCGTCGCCCCCGGCACCAGGTGCTCGATAGGCTCCGATCGCCTTGAGCGACGCCACCGAGCGGGATCCGTTCCTCGAGTCCTTGATGGACACGAGCCTGTACTCGATGGGCGCCTACTTCTGTGACCGCCACCCCGAGCTCATAGACGACGTCATCGCCCAGAGCGAGTCGATCGAGTCCCTGGGCCTTACCCGCTACGCCGCCGACGAGGACCTCGACGTCGAGGCGGCCTTCCAGACCCTGGTCACCGGCCTGGCGGTCCGCTACTACAAGGCGATCACCGGATGAGGTGCCCCTGGGCGACGATCGAGGCGCGGCGGCGGGCGGGGCTGTTCTCCCTGCGCGGTGGGTCACGTCAATCGGGGCGCCCGGATTTGAACCGGGGACCTCACCGACCCGAATCACGATAGCCCACGTGCCGAATACCGCTCTATTTGGCGCGTAGAGCGGGATATCACTGCGTCGATGCCAGGCGAAATACCGGATGATTTGGGCCGATTCCGGTCGATTTGGGCACTGGCGTAGGCCTGGTGCCCAATCGTTGCCGGCCTACTCCGGGCCGGGCGGGTGAGCTGCGACGCTGAGTGGTCACGTGTTGAGCGCTGCCGACATGGCGCCCCTTACTGCGCCCGAGTCGAGACGCCCGCTCGTCGCGCACACAGCAAAGTAATTCGGCGAACTGCCAAGGTCATCATCGCGTCGCGTGGAGCCCGTCCCTTGACGGATCGCGGTGAGGCTCGTCGACCACGCGTCTCAGCTCGACGTGGGCCGCCCGCGGCACGCTGGTAGCGTGCGCCAGGGTGCCAGTGGACGCTCAGATCCCGTCCTATAAGGACTTGCTGTGGCCGACGCTGCGTGCGGTTCGCGAGATCGGCGACTCGGGCACGATCGAGGAGATCGTGGAGAAGGTGACCGAAATAGAAGGGTTCACCGAGCAGCAGCAGTCCGTCCTGCACGGCGACAGCCCAAGGAGCGAGATCGAGTACCGACTCGCGTGGGCACGAACCTATCTCAAGGGTATGGGCGCGCTCATCAACAGCTCGCGCGGCGTCTGGAGCACCACCGAGCTCGGCCGCCAGCTTACGCCCGAACAAGTCGTGACCCTCCACGCCGAATATGTCGCCGAGCTGCGAGCGGCACGCCGGCAGAAGCGCAAGTCAGCCGCCGCATCGGAAGACGCCGGCGCTCCCGAGACCGACGGCAGCGCCGAACTCGACTGGAAAGAGCAGCTCCTCGAAACGCTGCTTGCTGTGCCGCCTGACCAGTTTGAGCGACTCGCCCGCCGGCTCCTGCGCGAGGCCGGCTTCATCAGCGCGACCGTGACCGGGAAAAGCGGCGACGGCGGCATCGACGGGATCGGCGTTTACCGACTGTCGCTCGTCAGCTTCCCGGTCTTCTTCCAATGCAAGCGCTACAAGGGCAGCGTCGGCGCCGGAGCCGTGCGCGACTTCCGGGGAGCTATGAGCGGTCGCGGAGACAAGGGCCTGCTCATCAGTACGGGCAACTTCACCGCCGAAGCAAAGGGCGAGGCGACTCGTGATGGTGCGGCACCTATCGATCTCATCGACGGTGAGCGGCTCTGCGACCTGCTCAAAGACTACGAGCTAGGTGTGCGCCGCACGATCCGACAAGTCGAAGAGATCGAGATTCTGCCCGAGTTCTTCAGCGACCTGTGACCATCCCCCCGCCTGCTCGGAGCCCGCGGACAGCGCCGTCGCAGAGACTTGGTCTTGGGTGGGAGGAGCACTGCGGTTCGCGAAATTGGGGTTGGCGCTGTCCGGTCTAGCGCAGGCACCCGTCTCTGGCTGAGTGTCCGCGCGACGGGCGCGTTCGGCCAAGGGCACTCGGCCAGCATTCGGCACCATCACGGTCGCCGGCCTGGCCGGAACGAGCTTGCCGTGAGCATTCACAAGGCCGACGAAAGCCAGTAGGCGGTCAGAGGGCTCTCTGCCCGGTGAACTAGCTGGCAGGGGGGAGAGCGACTTACGGGCAGCTACTTCGCGTCGCTCAAGCCGCAACCGCCGCCGGCAGCGGGTTGTGGTCCCGGCGGTCGCGGGTTCGAGTCCCGTCGCTCACCTTTGCGGAAACCCGCTCGTAGAGCGGATTCTCGGACGCCCAACCGCGGTAGGCCCACACGCGACGGGGTCCAAACGGGGTC
>JAABUS010005758.1_pt1 | contig 15864 bp, 17 predicted proteins | sample 5560161 | NCBI WGS metagenome assembly JAABUS01 (sample SAMN10711885, study PRJNA513376) | rock metagenome | isolation source: Antarctica rocks | place: Antarctica: Victoria Land, Trio Nunatak nord | collected 2016-01-04
AGAAACTATCCCGAAACGCAGGGGTTATGACGCCCTGGTCGAAGTGTGGTGCGTCCGCTTCGACTGAGGGAGGGTGCGATGTCCGCCGTTGCGAGTGCCGAGATGGAGCGTCCGCTGCCGACGATCTGGGAGGTCAGCGATGAGCTGTGGGAGCGTCTGGAGCCGATCATCCTGGAGCGCTTCCCGCGGGCGCGGACCGGCCGTCCGCGCTCGGATCCGCGGCGCGTGGTCAACGCGATCGTCTACCGCATGCGGTCTGGGGTGCAGTGGAACCAGCTGCCGCGCGAGTTCGGCGCGGACTCGACCGTGCATCGCTGGTTTCAGGCGTTCGTGGCCGCGGGGGTGTTCGAGGAGCTGTGGGCCGTGCTGGCGTCGGAGTGCGAGGCGCTCGGCGATCTCGATTGGGAGTGGCAGGCGATCGACGGGATGATGGGCAAGGCGCGCATGGGCGGCGCAAAAAGGGGGCCAATCCCACTGATAGAGCCAAGCCGGGGACCAAGAAGAGCGTCCACGTAGAGGCCTCGGGAGGCCCGCTGGGCCTCGAGATCGCCGGCGCCAACGTCCACGACAGCAAGCTGCTCGAGCCGACCCTGGCCGCGACCGTGATCGAGCGCCCCGATCCCGAGCAGGTCGCCCAGCACCTGTGCCTGGACAAGGCGTATGACAGCCGGCGCTGCGAAGCGGAGTGCGCCGCCGCCGGCGTGATCGCCCACATCCGCAGGATCGGCGAGGAGAAGCTCGACGACCGCGGCCAGAAGACCCACCCCGCGCGCCGCTGGGTCGTCGAGCGCACCCTCGCCTGGCTGTCCAAGTGCCGCGCGATCCTCGTGCGCTACGACAAGAAACCCGCCAACTACAAGGGCCTGCTCCAACTCGCCTGCGCACTGCTGTGGGCCCGCCGCCTCCACACCCTCAACCGAGGCAACACCGTTTCGGGATAGTTTCTAAGCCCGTGCCCCTCGAGCCGGCTTGGGTGGGAGCCGGTCCACGCGGCGCGCGTCGTCCCAGATCGCGATGATCATCGGCACGAGCGGGGACAGATTTCACCCCACGACAAGGTTCGTGTCTCCCCCGCGAATTCGGCGAACTAACGCCCTCGGTAGAGCGCCTTCCCTATACGCACGATGGTCGCCCCCTCGGCCGCGGCCACCGCATAGTCCTGGCTGGTGCCCATCGACAGCCGGGCGAGCCCGTGCTCGGCCGCCAGCTCGGCCAGGCGGGCGAAGTGGGGGCGGTTTGCCTCCGGGTCCTCGGCGAAGGGGGGCATGGTCGCCAGCCCTCCCACACCTACGGGGCAGCGCTCGATGAAGTCCGCGAGCTCCCCCGGCGCGATGCCGGCCTTTCCCTCCTCCCCCGCCACGTTGACCTGCACGAGTACCTCCGTCGCGGGGTGCCTCGTGAGCTCCGCGAGCACCGAGTCCGACGCCACGGAGTGGATCAGGCGCACGTTGGGAGCCACGTCGCGCACCTTGCGGCTCTGCAGCGCCCCGATGAAGTCCCAGGCGAACAGCTCGCCGTGCTCGCCCTGCTTGTCGAGCAGCTCCTGGGCGCGGTTCTCTCCCACCAGCGAGACGCCCGCCTGCGCCAGCGCCGGCAGCTCCTCCGCGGCCACGTACTTGATGGCCGCGCAGATCTCCACGTCGGCCGGATCGCGCCCCGCCGAGGAGATCGCTTCGCGCACCCGCTCCAGGTTCTCCCGGATCCGCGACGGGTCGAGCGCCGTGAACTGGCGCGTCATCCCGTCAGCCACGCCAGCCCGGCCTGGCGTCCGGTCACGCCGCCGTCGCGGCGGTGGGAGAAGAGCAGGTCGGGACGGCAGGAGGTGCACAGGTCGATGTGCTCGATCCGGTCCACGCCGGCGCGATGGAGCTTGGCCTGGGCTACGGCGCGCAGGTCGAGCATGCGGTGAGAGGAGGGCACGGAAGGATCGGGCAGCGACGCCGGATCCTCCGCGCCCGTCTCGAGATCGGCGAAGGCGTCGAGGACCTCCGGCCCGACCTCGTAGCAGCACGGCCCGATCCCCGGGCCGACGGCTGCCACGGGCGGCTGATCGAAGAGGGCGGCGCCCTCCTCGATCATCCCACCCGCCAGCCCCCGCCAGCCGCAGTGCAGCATCGCGACGCGCCCACCGCCCGCCAGAGCCACGGGCAGGCAGTCGGCCGCCAGCACCAGCAGCCCGAGCCCGGGCACGGCCGTCGTGTGCCCGTCCACCTTCTCCAGCTCGGAGCCGGGCGTCCCGTATCCGTCCCTGCGCGCGGAGGGCGGGCCGTCCCAGCGGGCGATGCCGGTGCCGTGAACCTGCCATCCCATCGCGATGCATCCGGGATCGAGCCCCAGGTGCGCGGCCAGCCTGCGGCGGTTGTCCTGCACCCGGCCGGGCTGATCGTCGGTGAGGATGCCCAGGTTGAGCGACTCGTAGGGTCCCTCGCTCACGCCCCCCTGCCGGGTCGAGAAGGCTGCCCTGGCGCCGGGCAGGTCCACCAGGAACGCCGTCTGCCCGCTCACGCCGGCCCGCCCGCCAGCTCGACCGCGATTCGCAACTCGGCGTCGCGGCCCGAAAGCTCGCCATCGAGCTTTCGCCGCAGCGTCTCCGCCAGCGCCGGGCCGATCGCCGGGGAACGGGGCACGCCCGCCGACAGCAGATCCTCCCCCGTTATCTCGAGGCCGGCGCCGCGCAGATCTGAGAGGTAGCGCAGCACCGGCTCGCCCGGCGCGCCCAGGGCGAGAGCTATCGCGAGTGCCTCCGGGGGCTCCGGGGCGAGGAGGCCGTGAAGCTCCGACGGCCGTAGCTCACCGTGAAGGGCGTCGGCCAGGGCGGGGCCGCGAGCAGCGGCGCGGCGGACGGCCGCGCGGTCGGAACTGCGAAGGCCGAGCCGGTCAACGAAGTCCTCCAGTTCCCCGGGCGTGGGACTGCACATCGCCGCCAGCGCGGCCAGCGCCGGCCGCGCGCCCGTCTCGGCACAGGCGAGTACGGCCGCGGCCACCAGGTCGGGGTCGGCGCGCAGCGAGGGATGCAGGCCACGCGCGATGCCGAGCTCGCCGAGGCGGGCGACCGACTCCAGAGCGCCGGGCTCCGCCAGCAGGTCCAGCAGCTCGTCACGTATGCGCGGGCCCGAGACGGTGGCCGGCGCGCCGGATGCGGCCGCGTGCCGGGCCAGCCGTTCGCTGTCCGGTTCGAGCACGGCCCCCAGGCGTGACTCGTAACGCACGGCGCGCAGCAGACGGGTGGGGTCGTCGACGAAGCTGGCGTCGTGGAGCACTCGGATGGCCCCCGCTCGAAGATCCCGACGGCCCCCGTGAGGGTCGTGCAGATGGCCGAGGTGGGCTCCGGACAGTCCGACCGCCATCGCGTTCACCGTGAAGTCGCGGCGGGCGAGGTCCTCCTCGAGCCCGGCGGGCCGGACCTGAGGCAGAGCGCCGGGACGTTCGTAGCGCTCGGTCCGGGTGGTGGCCAGATCGGCTGAGACCGAGGGCGAACGCAGGAGCGCGGTACCGAAGCGATCGTGCACCACCACCTCGCCACCGAGGCGCTCGGCGAGCTGCGCGGCGGTCTCCGGCGCATCGCCCTCTACGGCGAGGTCGAGGTCGACGGGATCCACACCGCGCAGGAGATCGCGCACCGCGCCGCCCACCACGTACAGCGGCGCGAGCCCGTCTGACGCATCGAGCAACGCCTCGATGCCCGGCAGCGTCCGCAACCGCTGCGTCAGGTCTGGGCTCGGCGCGGCCATACTCGACATTGTCCACGCGCGCGCGGCGCTCGTACATCTCAGGCGCGGACGGGCAGCCCGGCGGCGCTCATCCGCTGCTTCGCCTCACGCACCGTGTACTGCCCGTAGTGAAAGATCGAGGCGCACAGCACAGCGTCGGCGCGCCCCGTCTCGATGGCCTCCACGAGGTGATCGAGGGTGCCCGCGCCGCCCGAGGCAATCACCGGCACCTCGACGGCGTCGGCCACCCTCCGGGTCAGCTCGAGCTCGTAGCCGTCCTCGGTCCCATCACGGTCCATGCTGGTGAGCAGGATCTCTCCGGCTCCCCGCTCAACACCCTCTATCGCCCATTCCACGGCCTCGCGGCCGGTCACTCGGCGTCCGCCCTGCACGACGACCTCGTAGCCGCCGTCGCTCTGGGGAGTTGCAAACGGGCGCGGTGCCCCCTTTTGATGACCCTGGGGGGTTGCAAAGGGGGGCGGTGCCCCCCTTTGATGCCTCCCTCGCGCGTCGATGGCCAGCACCACGCACTGCGCCCCGAACACCTCGGCCAGCTCGCCGATCAGCTCGGGCCGGGCGACCGCCGCGGAGTTCACCGAGACCTTGTCCGAGCCCGCGTCGAGCACGGCCTGAGCGTCGCCCACCGAGCGGATGCCTCCCCCGATGGTGAAGGGGATGAAGACCTCGTCGGCGCACCGGCGGGCCAGTGCGGCGGCGGTCTCACGGCGCTCGTGAGACGCGGTGATGTCGAGGAACACGATCTCGTCGGCGCCCTCGTCCTGGTAGCGCGCGGCGAGCTCGACCGGGTCGCCGGCGTCGCGGATGTCGACGAAGTTGGTGCCCTTGACCACGCGGCCCTTGTCCACGTCGAGGCAGGGGATGACCCGCTTGAGGAGCACCTCTAGGCGCTGGCAGCGTCGCGGCGCGAAGCCGGCGACTCCAGCTCGGCCCGGGCTTCGATCACCGTGAAGCGTCCTTCGTAGAGCGCTTTCCCCGATACCACCCCGGCCAGATTGACCAGGCGCAGGTCGCGGAGCGCGCGCAGGTCCTCGAGCGTTCCGATCCCGCCGGACATGATGAAGCGCCCGCGCACGGCGCCGGATATGCGGCGCACCTCGTCGGTGTCCACGCCCTCGAGCATGCCGTCGCGGTCGGCGTTGGTGTAGACGAAGCGCTTGGCGCCCTGCTTCTGGAGGCGCTCGATCAACTCCTCCGGGCGCATCTGGGTCTCGCGCGTCCATCCAGACACCGACACCTGGCCGCCCCGCACGTCCACGGCCACGAGCACGCGCGGGTCCCAGGTCTCGAGCGCCTCCTGGAGGAAGTCGGCGTCGGAGTAGGCCGCGGTGCCCACCACCACCCGCTCGGCGCCCGCGGCCAGCGCCTCGCGGATCGACATCAGCGACCGCAGTCCGCCGCCGTACTGCACGGGCACGCCGGCCTCGCGGGTGATGCGCCGCAGGTGGTCGAGGTTGGCCGGCTCGCCCTCACGGGCGCCGTCGAGGTCGATCACGTGGAGGAACCGCGCCCCCGCTTCGACAAAGGACATCGCGGCCTCCAGCGGGTCATCCGCGTACACCGTCTCCTGGTCGAAGTGACCCTGACGCAGGCGCACGGCCTTGCCGTCGCGGATATCCACGGCGGGCAGGAAGATCATGCGTGCGCCCGGGCGCAGAGGGTGGCGAAGTTGCGCAGCAGCGCGAGACCGTCGGGGCCCGACTTCTCGGGGTGAAACTGGGTGCCGTATACCGGCGGACGGGCCACGACGCTGGCGAACTCGCTCCCGTAGACGGCCGAGCCGGCCACGTCGCTCTGGTCCAGAGGCCGCGCCGCGAAGGAGTGCACGTGGTAGAAGGCACAGGGGTCGGGCAGCCCGGCCGCCAGGCCAGGGCCCCCGTGCCAGCTCACCGGATTCCAGCCCATGTGGGGCACCTTCAGGCCAGGCGCGTCGAGCAGGTCCACGTCGCCCTCCAGCAGGCCGATCCCAGTGGCGCCGCCCAACTCGGTGGTGCTCTCGAACAGCAGCTGCATGCCGAGGCAGATGCCGAGGATCGGCACGTCGGCGTCGCGGCGCTCGTGCAGCAGCTCGTCGAGCGCCAGCGCCCGCACCGCCTCCATCGCCTTCGGGAAGGCGCCGACGCCGGGAAGTACTACGCCGTCGGCACGACGCACCCGCTCGTGGTCGCTGGTGATCTCCGCGCGCACCCCTACGTGCTCGAACGCCTTCTCGGCCGAACGCAGGTTGCCCATGCCGTAGTCGAGGATGGCCAGCGTCGTGCTTGGCGCGAGTGGCGGGCCCTCGCGACGCGAGGCGCTCACAGCAACCCCTTGGTCGACGGCACGCCGGTCTCGCCGGGATCGATGCTCACGGCCTGCCCGAGCGCGCGCGCGAAGGCCTTGAACGAGGCCTCGATGATGTGGTGGGTGTTGGCGCCACGCTCGATGACCACGTGCACGGTCAGCTTCGCCGTACCGGCGACCGCACGGAGAAACTCCTCGGTGAGGTCGGAGTCGAAGTCGGCCACCGCCTCCGGCCGAAGATCGCCCTCGAGGCTCGCGTAGGGCCGCCCCGAGACGTCGATCGCACAGGAGGCGCGCGCCTCGTCCATGGGCACGACGGAGTGGCCGTAGCGGCGGATCTGCGAGCGGTCACCCAGTGCCTCGTCCAGGGCGCGCCCGAGCGCGATGCCGGTGTCTTCCACCGTGTGATGGGGACCGGTCTCCAGGTCGCCTGTCACGCTTACCTCGAGATCGATGCGCGCGTGCCGCGCCAGGGCATCGAGCATGTGGTCGAAGAATCCGACCCCGGTCGAGCGTTGCCCCTCCCCCGTTCCGTCGAGCGTCAGCGAGAGCCGGATGTCGGTCTCCTTGGTGGTGCGTGAGATCTCTGCGGTGCGCGTCACGCGCGGCGCTCCATGGACTCGGCGTGGACTGGAAAGCCCTCGGCCCGGGCGAGGGCCGCACCGGCCGGGGCCAGGCGCGCGGCGGCGCCTGCGGGCAAGGACACGCGCGCCATTCGGCGCCTGAACGTGGCCGCCGAGAGCGCCGACTGAAAGCGCGCCGCGCCGCCTGTGGGCAGGACGTGGTTGGAGCCGGCCACGTAGTCACCGAAGGCGGTGGCGGCGCCCTCGCCCACGAACAGGCAGCCGGCGGTCCTCACCCGGTCTGCCAGCGCCTCGGCCTCGGCGCCCACCAGCTGGAGGTGCTCGGGCGCCACCCGTTCGGCCATCTCCAGAGCAACCAGGGGGTCCTCGACCTGGGCGACCTGGAGCTCGGCCTCGGCCACGCTCGCGCGCTCGGGGGCCATCTCCTCTACATGAGCGACGATCCTGTCCAGCAGCGTTCCATCGGTCGAGATCACCGCCAGCGGGCTGTCGGCGCCGTGCTCGGCCTGGGCCATCAGGTCCAGCGCCACGAGCTCCGGATCGGCGCCTTCGGAAGCGATCACGACCAGCTCACTCGGGCCGGCGATGCCGTCGATGCCCACCTGCCCCACCACCTGCCGCTTGGCCTCCTGTACGTAGGCGTTGCCGGGGCCCACGATCACGTCGACCTTGCGCACGGACTCCGTGCCGTAGGCCAGCGCGCCGATGGCCTGCGCCCCGCCCATCCGGTAGACCTCGGTCACGCCGCACAGGACGCAGGCGGCGAGGATCACCGGGTGAGCCCGGCCGCCGGGTCCGGGTGGTGCGCACACCGCGATCTGGTCCACGCCCGCCGCCTTCGCCGTAACGGCGCACATGACTACGCTCGAGGGGTAGGCGGCGCGCCCCGCGGGGGCGTAGACGCCCACCCGGTGCACCGGCAGCTCGGACACCTCCACCGTGTGGCCCTGGGGCAGCTCCACCGATACCGAGCCACGAAGCTGGGCCTCCACGACAGCGTCGACGTTGGCGATGGCCGTACGTAACCCCCTGAGGACGGCAGGCTCCAACGCACCGATCGAGGCATCCAGCTCCTCGGCGGAGACCTCGAGCTGCCCGGGTGCAAGCTCGGCCCGGTCGAACTCGGCGGTGTAGCGCAGCACGGCGCGGTCGCCGGTGGTGCTCACCGCACGCAGGATCTCGCCCACGGCGCCGGCCACCTCGGGCGGCTGGCCCCCGCGACTCACGCCACCACGGGTGATCTTCACGCCGACTCCCGGATCCGCTCGATCAGCGAGTCGATCTCGTGCGCCTTGAGCTTGTGCGCCACGGGGTTGGCCACCAGGCGTGCGGTGCAGGTCACGATCTGCTCGACCGCCTCCAATCCGTTCTCAGCCAGCGTCTTGCCGGTGGCGGTGAGATCCACGATGCCGTCGACGAGACCGGTGAGCGGAGCCAGCTCGACAGAGCCCTTCACCGTCACGATCTCCGCCTGGCGCCCGGTGCGCGAGAAGTGGTGCGCGGCGATCAGGGGGTACTTGGTGGCCACGCGCACGCGGCCAAGGCGGCGCAGGGACTCGCCCAGAGCGTCGTCGCCCGCGCGGCTGGCCACCACCATCTCGCAGCGTCCGAAGCCCAGGTCGAGCAGCTCGTAGACGTTGCGGTCGGGTGCTTCGAGCAGCACGTCCTTGCCCGTGATCCCGATGTCGGCCGCCCCGTGCTCGACGTAGGTGGGCACGTCGCCGGGGCGCATGGTCACGATGCCCACGTCCTCGAACAGCAGCTTGCGATCGTTGGCCCGAACCTCGGCGGTGTCGACCCCCAGTCGCTCGAGCAGATCGAGGGTCGGACCGAACAGGGCGCCGCGAGGCACCGCGATGGTGAGTGGTCCGTCCCGCGAGCGGCCGGTGGCCGCGAGCCTTTCCGCTCCCGGCGAGCGGCCGGTGGCCGCGAGGCTCTCCCCTCCCGTCATCGCAGGCTCTCCTCTGCCGCCTGCGCAATGTGCACGCGCTGCAGGTCGAGCGTGAGGCCACACGCGGGGCGCGGCGCGCCGAAACGGCCGATCAGCTCGTCGTAGCGTCCGCCGCCCCCGAGCGTGAATCCCACGGCGGGGTCGTACACCTCATACACCGCGCCCGTGTAGTAGCTCAGCTCGCGCACCAGACCGAGGTCGAGGATCACGCGATCGGTCACGCCCCGCTCCTCGATTGCCGCGTAGAGCGCCCGCAGCCCCTCGAGGGCGTCGTGGGCGGGGCCGTCGGCGCGCTCGAGCACCTCGGGGCCGCCACGCAGCTCCGGCAGGCGTACCAGCATCTCGCGCGCGTCACGAGCCAGCCCGAGCTCCGAGACCCGCATCTCGAGCGTCACGAGATCACGCTGTGCGAGGCAGCTCAGCAGCTCGGCGCGGCGCTCCGGGGGCACCTCGAGGGCCTCGAGCAGCGTCCGGTACAGGGCCCCGTCACCCAGGCCGACCCGGTGCCGTGCCAGCCCGGCGGCTTCGAGCCCGGCCAGCGCGAGCGCGATCACCTCGGCCTCTCCCATGGCGTCCGAAACGCCGATCAGCTCGAGCCCGCCCTGCAGGAACTCCCTCTGCTGGCCGGTCGTGTGCTCGACCGCGCGGTAGGCCTGGCCGAAGTAGCTCAGCCGCAGCGGACCCTCGTCGCCAAAGCGGGTGGCGACCATGCGGGCGATGGGGATCGTCATGTCCGAGCGCAGGGCCAGCACCTGGCCCTGCTCGTCGAACATCCGGTAGCCGGCGTGGCCGGCATTCTCGTCGCCGGTGCGGAGCACCGCCTCGTACTCGAGCGCGGGAGTTCCCACCTCTGCATAGCCCGCACCCTCGAAGGTTTCGCGCAGTCGGTCCTTGATCGCGCGCAGCTCGCGCATCTCGTCGGGCAGCACGTCGCGGGTGCCCGGAGGTATCGGGTGGATCACGGCCTGCTCCCCGGGGGCGCCGGTCTAGGCCGGCAGCTCAGATTCCACGCGGTCGATGCGGGCACCGAGCGAGCGCAGGCGCTCGTCGATGCGCTCGTAACCGCGGTCGATCTGGCGGATGTTGCCGATCTCCGAGGTGCCCTTGGCGCAGAGAGCGGCGATGAGCATCGCCATGCCCGCGCGGATGTCGGGGCTCTCCATGCGTTCGCCGTGAAGCCGGCTCGGGCCGCTCACGACCGCGCGGTGCGGGTCGCAGAGCAGTACCCGAGCGCCCATGGCGACGAGCTTGTCGACGAAGAAGAGGCGGTTCTCGAACATCTTCTCGTGGATCAGGACCAGCCCCTCCGACTGGGTCGCCATCGCGAGCGCGATGCTGGTCAGGTCGGCGGGGAACGCCGGCCAGGGTCCATCCTCGATCTTCGAGATGGCGTCGCCCTCGTCGTCCTGTACGCACAGCTTCTGCCCGGCGGGGACGATCACGTCGTCGCCGTCAGCCTCGATCACACAGCCCAGTCGCTCGAATCCGAGCCGGGTCATGCGCAGGTCGGCGTGCACCACGTCCTTGATCCGCAGGTCGCCCCCCGTGCAGGCGGCGAGCGCGATGAAGCTGCCCACCTCGATGTAGTCGGGGCCGATGGTGAAGTCCGCACCGCCGAGCTCCGAGGCGCCGTGCACCAGCATCACGTTGGAGCCGATGCCCTCGATCCGGGCGCCCATCTGCAGCAGCAGCCGGGCGAGGTCCTGCACGTGGGGCTCGGAGGCCGCGTTGTGGATCACGGTGGACCCCGGAGTGAGCGCGGCGGCCATCAGGGCGTTCTCGGTGGCCATCACCGACGGCTCGTCCATGAAGAAGTCACAGGCGCGCAGGCCGTGGGGCGCGCTGAGCCGGTAGGAGCGGTCGGTCTCGACCTTGGCGCCGAGCGCCCGGAACGCGTCGAGGTGGGGATCGAGGCGCCGGCGGCCGATCACGTCGCCCCCCGGCGGCGGCATCTGCGCGCGACCGAAGCGCGCCAGCAGGGGCCCGGCGAGCAGGAAGGAGGCCCGGATGCGCTCCGAAAGGGCGGGATCGACGGCGGTGCTCGTCACACCCGCGGCGCACAGGGCTACGGAGTTGTCGTCCTGCCACTCGGCGGTCGCACCGAGGCCACGGAGCAGGTCGAGCATGGCGTCGACGTCTCGGATACGCGGGATGTTGCGCAGCACCACGTGCTCTCGGGTGAGGAGGGTCGCCGCCAGCACCGGAAGCGCGGCGTTCTTGTTGCCGGCCGGGACGAGCGTGCCCGACAGCGGTTGACCACCTTCGATGACGAACTTTTCCATGCGGGATGCCGAGCGGTTCGGGGGGACGAGCGGCTGGGCAAGGGTATCGAAGGGCATTTCAGCCCAATCCGGGGAGGCACCGCATCGCTCCGTGTTCGTTTCCTCGCGGCGATACCCTGCCCGACGCGATCAGAGGTCATCACGGGCGGGCGAGCGCTCGGGTACACGGTCGGGCGTCATCTCCGCGCTCGCATCACTCCGCCGGCTCCTTCGCCTTGAGGTGAGCGGCGGAGGCCTTTCCGGGTGAGCCGCGGCCGCTGCGTCCGATCGGCAGGCCCGCGGCCCCGCGCGCGGGATCACCGAGGTGACGAACGCGGCGCATCACGTACCAGCGGCGCTGCAGGAAGAGGGTGACCACGCCGGCGATCACGATCGCTGCCAGGTTGACGCCCAGCTGCGCGGCCGCCCCCGACGCCTCCCGCCAGTCCCCGAGCGCTCCCGCCAGCCCGACGTTGGCCGCGGCGGGGATGGTGGTCACCGAGATCAGCACGCCGATGAGCGCGCCTGACTTGGCGCTGGTCAGCGACAGCACCCCGGCCGTTCCCGCGACGTAGGCGACCAAGAAGGAGAAGAAGTCGGGATTCGAGATGAAGCCGGTGAGCGGGTGGTCGTCGGTCTTGAAGTCGACCGGGATGAGGCCGGCCGCGTCGAGCAGGAGGCTGACCATGACCGTTACGGCAACCCCCACGGGAAATCCCACGCCCAGTGCCGCGAGCGACCGGTGCACGAGCTGCCTGCGCTTCTCGACAAGCGCCACGCAGAGCCCGGCGAGCGGCCCGAACTCGGGCCCCACCACCATCGCTCCCACGATCAGGATCGGCTGGTCGAGCAGGATCCCGATCGCCGCGATCAGCATGGCCAAGACCATGAAGGCGACGAAGAAGAACGAGAGTTGGGTCAGCTCCTCGGTGCGCTGCTCCACGTCCTCCCAGATGACGGCGTCCGAGGGGAGCCCCGGCGCGTGTTTCTCGGCGCGGTCCGCTGCGTCGGAGATCTGGGTGTCGATGTACTCCAGCGCGATCGAACCCTGGGCTGGAATGTCCAGCTCCTTGAGGTCTTCGACGATCAGGCTCGCGTCCTCGCGCGCGACGTCGCACAGGATCACGTCCCCCGCGGGTTTGAGGGCGGCGCCCTCGAGAAGGATCACGTTGCAGACCGACCCCGACCCCTTCAGGAGCTCGAGCGCCTGGCCGGCGATCTCGGGCGGCGCCACGACGCGCAGGTGGACCATCTATTCGTCGATCCCGGTCATCCCTGAGGCCTCCGGGCCAGATGGGGCGCCTCGCTCACCGGTGCCAGCGTACTGATCGAAATGGCGCGGTCGGGCAAGTGCGCCTGCCATCATTCGCCCCCGCGCACGGACGCGCGACTTTGGTCGCGCCCCTCGGTTGTATCCCTGCCGGGCCGTGCGGCACCGGCCTATGCCAGCGCCATGACCCCAAACCGCAGCTCTATTCCCTCCCCCGCCCACCGCCTGCTTGCTGTGGCGCTGGCCGCCTGCGTGCTCGCGGCCTTGGGTGTGGTCGCGCCGGCGAGCACCGCCACGGCCGCTGCCCCCCGTGGCGCCGAGGTGTCGATCATGGACGACCAGCTGCTTCTAAACGCTTCCGAGGCCGAGATCGACGAGGAGATGGCCCTCTTCCGCGCCATGGGGATCGACCGCCTGCGCGTCTCAGCGTTCTGGAACCAGATCGCGCCCGACCCCCTCTCACGCGACAAGCCGGCCGGGTTCGACGCCACCGACTCGCTCGACCCTCGATACTCCTTCCGCCCGCTGGACCGCGTGATCGCCGGAGCGAACAGCCACGGGATCAGGATCATGGTCACGATCTCGACCCCGTTTCCGGTCTGGGCCAGCCGCGAGCCCGAGCGCGACAACCCGCTCTGGAAGCCTCAGCCGGACGAGTTCGCCGCCTTCACAACCGCCCTGGTAACGCGTTACGCGGACTATGTCGACCACTGGGGCATCTCCAACGAGCCCAACCGCGCCGCCTGGCTGCAGCCGCAGGCCGACCGGCGCGGCCGGTTGATCTCCCCACACCTCTACCGCTCCCTCGTGCAAGCCGCCTACCCCCGCATCAAGGAGCTCGATCCCGACTCGGTTGCGCTGGTGGGCGAGCTGGCCGCTACCGGCTCCCGCGAGGCCCGTGGGGCAACTGCCCACCAGCGCCCGCTGCGCTTCCTGCGCGCCATGGCCTGCCGCGACCGCGCCAACCGTCCGCTGCGCAGCGGACGGTGCACGGGGTTCCGGCCCGTGCCCGTCGACGCGGTCGGCCACCATCCCTACCAGCTGCTGCTGCCACCCAGCCACCGCTCCGAGGACCGAGACGACGCCGCGATCAACGACGGCCCGCGGCTGCTGCGAACCCTCGACCGGCTGACCCGGGTCGGCGCGCTCAGCACGCCGGATGGCCAGCCACTGGACGTCTTCTACACGGAGTTCGGCTACCAGACCAACCCCCCCGATCCGTTTGCCGGTATCTCGCTGGCCGACCAGCGGAGCTACCTCCAGCAGGCCGCCTACCTCGTGTGGCGCACGCCGCGGATCCGGGGCCTCAACCAGTTTCGCCTCACCGACGGCGCGCTGGACGGATTTGGCGCTGAGCGTTTCAGGGAGTTCCAGTCGGGCCTGCTCTTTCGCAGCCGCCGGCCCAAGCCCGCATTCCGGATCTTCCGCCACCCCTTCGTGATCACCGGTGATCGCTTCTGGGGCCAGGTGCGGCCCGGAGGTGCCCACACCGTCCAAGTCGAGTACCGCAGGCGCCCATCGGACGGCTTCCACGTGCTCGCAAAGGTGCTGACCAACGAGCTGGGCTACTTCAGCTTTCCCCTGCCGGGCCGCAACCCGGGCCAGTACCGCTACCGGTACACCGATCCGGCGGGGACCTCCGGCGTGCTCACCGTCCGCCGCTGAGCGTCCGCTGCAAGCCCGCTTGCAGCACGGGGGTCTACCGTCCGCGGGTCGCCCTAGCTTTACCGAACATATGTTCCCGCGCTTCAAACAGCTGTTCGGAGCCTCGATCCTAGGACGCCTGGACGTTCTCGTCGAGCTCTCGACGCTCGGCGAGTACGGCCTCGACGAGGCCGGGCGACCGATGGTCATCGATCCCGCGCCCGCGCCCGCCGCGGCTCCGGTTGCCGCGGCCGGAGCTCTCCTCGAACGGCCGACGCCGATCGTCGCGGCGCGCCCGCTTACCGCGCGCAGGCGAGACGACTGCCCGCAGGGCGGCCGGCCTAGTCCGCGCCGTTGCGCTCGGCGAGCTCGCTCCTGACCCACTCCACCGGTTCGGGGTCCTTGCCTTCAGTGGAGCCATCCAGTTCGACGAAGCTCAGAAACAGCCCGAGATCGGGGATCCGATCCAGCATGGCCCCGAGGCGCTCTCGTTTGGCCCGCGGTGAATTGCGCGTCTTGCGCCAGATCCCGTAGGGGCGGTCGTGCAGTTCGATCGTGGACAGGAGGCGTTCGTCGTCGGTGTAGGCCTCGGCGAAGCGCCGGGCGCGCATGGCGTGATGGTTCTCTCCCGTGCGCGGCAGCCGCTGGTCGACCTCGCCCTTCATCGCGTCGTGTACCAGCGAGATCAAGCGCAGCTCCGCGCGGCGCCTACCCGTCTCAGCCCACGAGTCGACCGTTCGCAGCAGGTCCGCGACGTGCGCGCCCACCGCGCCCTCCGGGTGTCCGCGCCGGGGCTTGCCCCAGGCCAAGCCCTCGAGCAGGACAGCATCGTGAGCCAGTCGCAGCTCGACTTCGTTCTCAGGCTTGAAGCCCGGGACCAGATCGCAGACGCGAAGCCTGCCCTCGTCAGGGCTCATGCGGCTCCCCCGCCCGCGTCAGCCGACCCGGTCAGCCGACCAGCCCGCCTCCGCACGCGACATGACTACGGTCACCGAGCGATCCGCGGCGTGGGCTTCGAAGTGAGCGCGATCCTGATGCACGCCGGGCCGGTCATCCACGAGAACGAGGTCCAAGCGCTCGAAGGTCATGCCCGGATGTGCACCCTCGAGGGCAGAGCGTGCCACGGCTTCCATCGCCTCGCGGTCCCAGCCACGATCGTGCGCGCGAGCCTGCTCGAGCGCACGATCCGCCTCGCGTAGATGCTGCTGATACAGGGGCGCCAGCTCGCTGTCGCGCTTGCGAGCACCGAAAACGCCACCGAGAAAGAACAGAACCAACAGCACCGCGAGGACGAGGATGACGATGGCGACGATGGTCATAGTGGCGGGCTGGCGGGGTGCAGGGCGGCGGCTCGCGGGCCGCCCCTTCCCGGGCGGCCCGCTCACCAAATCAAGAATCCGGCGGCGACCTACTCTCCCAGGCCCTTTCAGGCCAAGTACCATCGGCGCAGAGGGGCTTAACTGCTCTGTTCGGAATGGGAAGAGGTGTGACCCCCTCGCTCATGCCACCGAAAAGGTGCGAGACCGGCCCTCCGCAGGGCCTTCAAAACCGCACAGTTGGCCTAAAGCCGATTGTATAGGCGCCCGGAGGCGACCTGCCCAATCAGAACCTGTGCCTGGATGGCACAGGGGGTAATCATTCAAGTATCCGTCAAGCCCTCGAAGCATTAGTACCGGTCTGCTAAGTACGTCACCGAACTTACACATCCGGCCTATCACCTGGTGGTCTTCCAGGGCTCTTACTCCCTTGAAGGGATGGGAGAGCTCATCTCGAGGTGGGCTTCCCGCTTAGATGCTTTCAGCGGTTATCCCGTCCGGACGTAGCTAACCAGCGGTGCCCTTGGCAGGACAACTGGTACACCAGAGGTCCGTTCATCCCGGTCCTCTCGTACTAGGGACGACTCCTCTCAACTCTCCAGCGCCCACGGCAGATAGGGACCGAACTGTCTCACGACGTTCTGAACCCAGCTCGCGTGCCGCTTTAATGGGCGAACAGCCCAACCCTTGGGACCTACTTCAGCCCCAGGATGCGACGAGCCGACATCGAGGTGCCAAACCGGGCCGTCGATGTGGACTCTTGGGCCCGATAAGCCTGTTATCCCCGGAGTACCTTTTATCCGTTGAGCGACGGCGCTTCCACTTGC
>JAABUS010005759.1_pt1 | contig 15863 bp, 16 predicted proteins | sample 5560161 | NCBI WGS metagenome assembly JAABUS01 (sample SAMN10711885, study PRJNA513376) | rock metagenome | isolation source: Antarctica rocks | place: Antarctica: Victoria Land, Trio Nunatak nord | collected 2016-01-04
GTGACCCACCTGACCTACGCAGTCCGGGAGCGGTAACTGTCTCGACCTCAGCGCTCCCCGCCGAGGTCAGCAGCGCGGTGAGATCCTCGACGCTCTGAGTGTCAGGAAGGGCGAGCGTTCGGGCCGCGAGCTCGGCCGCGCGCTCCTTCCGGGAGGGACCTCACGGCGTTGTCGTGGAACTTCCTCGCCAGCTCCTCGTCGGACAGGGGGTTGCCGGGGCCGCCGCGGTTGACCTCGACGCGGGCCTCGAGTTCCTCGCCCGTGCGGGTGCTCACGCGCAGGACGGCGGGGAAGGCGTGCGGGGACGACGCGCTGCAGCGCTCGTCCTCGACGCAGCGCACCAGGGCGGCCAGGGCAAGGCGGCGGGGGTCACGGGCGGCGGCGTCGGTGAAGTCCTCGTGGGACACGCCGAGGCCGCCGCCGAGCAGCGCCGCGGCGACCGTGTAGGGGCCGCTGAACGCCGCGTGGTACCCGGAGGCCGGCCGTGCCTTGGCCTCGGGTGGCTCGGCGATCGTGCGCAGGACGGGCTTGGCGACGCCCAGCTCGATCGCTGTGACGTCGGCGGGGGCGAGCCTCTGGGCGCGCAGCCGCAGGGCGGCGTCCACGCCCGCGTGGGTGAAGTGGTTGCACGGGTACGGCTTGAAGACCACGCGCGGCAGCTCCCAGTCCGTGCCCAGGCCGCCGGACGACGGCGTCCGGGTGGGCGCGGTCGCCGCAGAACGCCTGCAGGAACCCGAAGCGGCCCTCCAGCACGGTCGGCGGGCCGGTGAGCCCGTGCCGGGCCAGGTCGGCCGCTGCCACGCCGCAGCGCGCGGCCCAGCCGCAGTGGACCCGCTTGACGGTCCCGCCGGTGCGGTTGGCCTCCAGCAGGCCGGCGCCCATGCTGGCCGCGATGCCGGCGGCGGAGGCGATCCCCGCCTCGTCCTGCCCCTGCAGCATCGCCACGGCCACCGCGGCGCCGACCGCGCCGCAGATGGACGTCGCGTGCAGACCACGCTCGAAGAACACCGAGTTGCGCAGCTCCTCGTCGTAGCCGGGCGCGGTATTCAAGAACGGCAAGCTCATCGAACGACCCGACGAATCAGAGTGTGGTGATCAGCAAGTCGCGTGACACGCCGATCCACAGGTCTTGGCTATTCCTCGCCTTGCCTTAGCCTTTCAGACGGTCCGCAGGGTTTCGCAAGGCATCGGTGCGTTCTGTGTTGAAACGGCGCGGGCGGGGCGATGAGTTTCGGCCCGACTCACGGTCAAAGCTTTAGATCCCATAGCTTCCGGCGAGATCCATTCGACCAGCCGGAGCGGGTCGAGCGCGAAAGGAGCGGTGCAGATGCCCGATCAGAAGACCGGAACCCGTGAGGAGTGGCAGGCGGCACGCGATGATCTCGCCGAGCTCGAGGCCGAGCACGCGGAACGGAACAACGAGATCAAGCGCATGCGCCGTGAGCTGCCCTGGGTCGCGGTGGAGAAGGAGTACGAGTTCGACACCGAGGAGGGCAGGAAGACGCTGGCTGAGCTGTTCGACGGCCGCTCACAGCTGCTGGCCTACAACATCATGTACGGGCCCGACTACGAACTGGGGGCGTGTCCGGGCTGCACGAGCCTCGCCGACGGGTTCGATGGGACGCTGGTTCATCTGAACCACGCCGACGTGACGTTCGTCGGCTTCTCGCGAGCCCCGATCGATCGGCTGGTCGCCTACAAGGAACGGATGGGCTGGGAGTTCCCGTACGTCTCGACCTACGAGAGTGACTTCCCCTTCGACTTCGGCCTGGCCATGACCGAAGAGCACGCCCGGCAGATCCCGGAGGTCAAGCAGATGGTCGACGATCCGCCCGAGTGGCTCGAGTTCTGGTCGACCCAGGTCGGCGCCGAGTTGAAGGACGGACTCCGGGAGGCCCCGGGCTACATCGCGTTCGCGCGCGAGAACGGGACCGTCTACCACACCTACACCGTGACCGCCCCGGACCCCTTTGTCGCGCCGTTCTTCGCCTTCCTGCTCGACCGCACACCGAAGCCCCAGCCCGACGAGCCCCGGAGCTATCGCAAGGACGAGTACCCGGACTGACAGGAGGAGCACGATGCCCGCTAGTCCCGGGGATCGGCTCGAACGGGCTGTACGGCGCTCCTCCGGCCACCGGGCTGGGACTCAGCCCGAAGCAAGCAAGCAGTGGAGTTGATGGGACGACTATCGAACCCCGCGGCGCCGCCAGGAGCAAGGTGAGGGCCCGCTTCAAGCGCGTCGAAGCGGTCAGTGCGGCGAATACCCGGTCCGGCGCGGAGCTGATGACTCGGACGGCGGTGTCAGTCCGGCTCATCGCGGGCGCACTTGTAGCGCTCGTAGATGACGCGCGAGCCGAACGTCCTGGTCTCGATCAGATCCAGCGGGACGTCTTCGATGACCGGCGGCAGGAACGGCGTGCCGCCACCGACGACGACCGGATCGCGGAACATGCGCAGCTCGTCGACGAGGCCGAGCTCGATCGCCGCCGCGGCCAGGCCGGCGCCGCCGATCGAGACGTCCTTATCGGTCGCAGCGAGCGCCGCTGCGGCCTCCTCGGCCACCGACGCCTCGGCGAGCCGGGCGTTGCCCTGGACGCTGTCGAGCGTGCGGCTGAAGACGACCTTCGGGATAGCGCACCAGGCGTCGGCGAACGCGGCCCCGAGTTCGTTATCGCGCATCGACGGATCCGTCTCCCAGAGCAGCATGGTCTCGTAAAGCCTTCGGCCGCACAGATAGCCGCCGAGGTCGCGTACCTGCGCGATGTGGAAGCGAAACTGCTCCTCTTCAGGGGCCGTCCACGCGAACGCGCCCTCGCGGTCGGCAATGAAGCCGTCCACCGAAACGCTCATCGAGTAGATCAGCATGGCTTCAAGCTCATCATCACCGAATCGACGTTCGGCGCCGACCAGCCGCCGTGCTCGAACCGGTCCGGCCGTCCTCCCCAGGGCGTCCGGGCGCTTGCATCACGCCGTCCAGCGTCACGTGGTTAATGACGACCACTCTGCTCGTGCGACCGCGCTAGATCGCACTGCGAGCGCCCGTCAAGCAAGCAAGCATGGAGTTGATGGGACGACTATCGAACCCCGAAGGCGGTCCTGTCGCGCAAGAGGCCCGCTCTCTGAGCGGTGATTCTTCCTAGCGTTCGGGTAGCGGCAGTTCGGCCCCGTCGCCCCTCGCCCGACGGCTTGCCACCGCCGTTCCGCAGTCCGCGCAACTCGCTCGGCTCGGCTGGTTCCCGATCGGCTCCCACCCGCGCTCGCGGGGGCGCCATCGTAGGTAGTCGATCGGCGCGGTGTCCCCGATGAAGCCGCCGAGCATGAGCAAGAAGTCGGTCGCCGCCTGCGCGGCGACCGCGGTGTTGAAGGTGATCACGCTCGGCGCGGGCACCTCGTCGACATAGCGGTTGCGCTCGCGCTCACGCGCGTCACGCGCCTCGTCCTGGAGCCGTCCGGCCGAGATTAGGTTGTTGCAGCGAAGGCAACCGTGCGGTGGCGTGACCATGCGGACGTTGCTCCGGATGTCGCCGACGACGCCCGACACGGGATCGACATCGATGCGGGTGCCGAGCTGGATGCCCGGGATTAGGTACTGCTGCGTGATCGCGCTGAAGACGAGGCGCGCCTGGTGGGAGTCGGCCGCGAGGAAGATGAAGTCGCAGTCGAGCAGGGCTCGCGCGGCATCGGGCTCGATGACATTCATGGCCAGCCCGGTGAAGCGCGCCTTGCCGTTGGCACGGCGGACCGCACGTCGAGCCAGACGGACCTTGCGCGTCGACAGTCGCCGGGCCAGGCTGTGCAGGCCAAGCTCGTGCAGCCAGGTCATGGCGTCGAGGCGGCGGGCGTCAGGTAGACGCGGCAGGTTGACTGGCTCCACTCCGTCGGGGTCGATGACGACGTGCTCGCCGACGCCCAGCCTGCCCAGCATGGTGACGAGCGGGAGCGCCACGCCGCCGGCGCCGATCACGCCGACCTTGGTGCGGCCGAGGAGTTCTTGGCCGCGGTCACCGAACCAGCGAGCCTGCCGGTCATAAGTGGGATCGGCCGCGGGCGGACGCGGCGGCGGTACGGGATAGAACCGCCGCAGGTTGCGGCCCACCACGCCCGTCTCCTTGATCTGGCGGCGCTGGCGGTCGGGTGTCCAGATGTCGCCGGCCAGCGCGCCGCGCGCCAGCACCAGCGCGCCGACCGGCTGAGCGGAGATGTCGAGGAGAGCGGGGTACCCACGCTCGTGCGAGCGGTCGTCGTCGCCGCTGAAGCCCACGTGGTCGAAGCCGCCGTGGTTGTGGACGGCAAGGTAGGCGAGGCGCTGGTCGCGGCAGTGCTGGATCCCAGTACGCACGAATTCAGCGGTGAGCCGGCGGTAGCCACGTACTCCCGGAACGAAGTCGATGCCGTCACTCGCCAAGAAGAGCTCACGGCCGAGCAGCCTGGTGCCGCGGTCGGTGGTGGCGACGCCGGCGGCGATGACGGCGCCGTGCTCGTCGTTGTCGCCCGGGAACAGGTGCGCCATGAGCTGTTCGTAGAGCGGCTCGTCGAGCGTTAGCGTCCAAGGTGACGTCATCACCGGCTCCTCATGAACTCCACGACGCGCAGGAGCTTGTGCAGCGCGGAGTCCGTCTCGGAGTTGCGCCTGTTCGAGCGCCGCGAGACTTGGATGGCTGGTCGGTCGAACCCAGGCGCGACCGCGCTCCGGGTCATCGACGTGGGCAGGTTGCCGTCGGCGTGGACGTTGGGCGCGGCGCCCGAACCGACATAGGTGACCTCCGGGACAATGAAGTGCGGGTAGCAGTCGGCGTCGGGGTACGACCAGACGATCTGGAAGGCGATCCAGCTCGTCGAGGGCTCGAACGCCGAGCTGATGTCGACGCCGTCCACGAGGACGTAGGCGCCGCCGTCGGGATCCTCCTTGACCTCGACGTTCGCGCCCACGCCCGCGGCCTTGATCTCCTCGATGGACTGCTGGACCGCCTGCTTCATGGCCTACGAGTCGTCGTCGCCGTCGTTGGCCGTGAACTCGTCATGCTTCTCCACGGTGATCGGCTGGTCGTCGCCGATGGTTCGCGCGGGGTGATCCTTCGAGGCCTCGAAAGTGAGGAGAAAGTCCTCCTCGATCCCGACGCCCTGCGCGATGGCCTGGCGCTTGATCTCGAGCCCGGTAAGGGTCGTCGGCTCAAGCTTGACGGGCTTGGTGTTGATCTTGACCGTGACGTGATCGGGCTTGTTCTTGGCGGAACTAGCTGCGTGCTCGTGCGACGTTTGCGTCATTGCCTTTCTCCTGTTCGTGGGTGATCTGCACCAACACGGTACCCCAGCGGCGGCGGCGATGTCAAGTTCGCTTGGCCACGAGGAGCGGCGATGTCAGCCGCGCAAACCGTCAAGGTCATTGACATTCCTGGCCTAGGGGGGCATACTGCGGGTGTGGAGCTCCTCTATAAGGAGTTCGGGCGCCTCCTCCGGAAGAGCCGGAGCGACGCGAAGCTGACCCAGGGTCAGGTCGCAGAGCGCGTAGGCCTAACCCGAACGTCCATCACCAACATCGAGCGCGGCCGGCAGCATGTCGGGCTGCACCAACTATTCCTGCTCGCCGCGGCCGTAGGGGTCCAGCCAGCGGACCTTCTGCCGAGCGGATCGGCAGCGCTGGAGGAGCTCATCCCCGAGCGCGTGCTCAGGGCACTACCAGACGACCCACAAGATCGTGACTTCGTTGCGCGCGTGCTCGGCAAGAGTCACGCCGCAGCACCTGAAGCGAAAGCCGCCGGATGAGTCGCGCATCAACGGCGGAGAAGAAAGCCACCGACCTTCTCGAGGAGTTCGGTATTCGCGAGGCGCCGATCCCCGTAGAGGACCTCGCGCGACATCTGGGAGCGCAGCTGACCTACGAGGCGTTCGATGGCGACGTATCCGGAATGCTTTATCGGGCGGACGACCGCGCGATCATCGGCGTTAACTCGCACCATGCCACCACCAGGCAGCGATTCACAGTTGCGCATGAGATTGCGCATCTACGGTTGCACAAGGGCCAACCGGTCTTCGTCGACAGCTTCGCTCGTGTGAATTTGCGAAATGGCAAGTCGACTCGCGAAGAGGTTGAGGCAAATGCCTTTGCAGCGGAGCTGTTGATGCCGGAAGCGCTTGTGCAACACGAAGTCGACCGCGTCTTGACGCGCGATCGCGATATCACCCCGCTTCAGCTCGTAGGCAAACTCGCTAATAAGTTTCAGGTGAGTACAGAGGCAATGACCTACCGGCTATCGAATGTCGGTGTTCTCGATCCTTACCTCTAATCGGATCCCGACGTCCCGCGAGAACATCTGCGTTAGCTTCTGCGCGACGCGAGGATGTTCTCGACCAGTCTGCTTGGTCTTGTCAGCTGGTCCCTATGGAGGGCGGATCGGCCCCCGGCCGAGCGGGCCCTAGGATCAGTGATGCGGTTGCGGCGCGCATGCGTGGTGTCTTGATTTGGCCACGCGGCTATCGGTCCGCTTCATCCATCGCCGCCGATGTCGCGGCGGCCTCCGACTGCTCTGTTTCCTCCGCCGTAGCAGGATCTGCCAGAGGTTCCAGCACGACTGGATCCGCATCCTCCCAAGCATTCCGGAACGCTAGGCGGATTGTGCGTACCGGGTTCGCTCCATCCGGGGGTGGGCGTAGCTTCGCGGCGTGGCTCGCCCGGACTTTCCGCTGACGATCTTGGAGTTTCAGCAGCGGTTCGGGACCGAGGAGGCGTGCCGCGCCTACGTGTTCGCGTCGCGCTGGCCTGAGGGGTTCGTTTGCCCGGGGTGCGGGGCGCGCGACGTCGGCGGCGAGACGCGTCGGCACTTGTGGATCTGCACGAGCTGTGGGCGCCAGACGTCGGTGACCGCCGGCACCGTGATGCACGGGACGCGCCTGCCGCTGCGCACGTGGTTCTGGGCGGCCTACCTGGTCTCGACGTTTCATCCGGGGATCTCGGCCAAGCAGCTTCAGCGTCAGCTCGGGATCGGCTGCCATGAGACGGCATGGGCGATGCTGCACAAGCTGCGCGGCGCGATGATCGCCCCCGAGCGCGAGCTCCTCAAGGGTGAGGTCGAGATCGACGAGTTCTTTCTCGGCGGCTACGAAGAAGGCCTCAATGGCGGCCGTCAGCGCGGCAAGAAGGTGCTCTGTGGGGTCGCGATCGAGGTCCGCGGGCGCGGCTCGGGGCGGCTCCGCCTCGAGGTCCTGCCCGACGCGTCGAGCTCTTCGCTGCTGGCGCTGACCAAGGCGACCACGGCCTCGGGCGCGATCGTGCACACCGACGGCTATCAGGCCTACAACAGCCTGGCCGTGCACGGCTATGACCACCACCGGCGCCCCAAGCAGAGCGCCGCGCCCGGCGAGCAACTGCTCCCCCGCGCGCACCGCGCGATCAGCAACCTCAAGGCCTGGATGCACGGCACCCATCGCGGGGTCTCCCCCGACCACCTGCCCGCCTACCTCGACGAGTTCGTCTTCCGCCACAACCGCCGACGCACCCCGATGGCCGGCTTCCAGACGCTGCTCGGCCTCGGGCTCGCACACGAGCCGATCACCTACCGCAACATCATCGACCGAGCCGCCTGACGTCACTTGGAGCGACCCCGGTACGCACTAGGCGGATAGCGTTGCTCATGGTCTCGTCGTCCATACGTACCATGACGGAGAGTCTTCTGCCCAAGCCAGTAAGTGACGTTCCAAGGAGCCACACTGGTCCTGTGTGCGGGATCAGGAATCGGTCGTGAAACACGTCGCTCTTCCGGATTGCAAAGGGGCGGTCGATGCTCAAGTCCCTCAGTGCCACCTTTAGACCAGTAAGCTTGCCCTGATCGCCGGTACCAGTCAGCACTTGCTCGACTTGCGTGTGGTAGACGATGGGCAAGAGGCTGGTATAGGAGAAGAAGCGATCCACGACAGCGCAAGGCCCGAGCTCGGCGATCTGAGCCATGACGCGAGCCTCTGCAAGCTCATCGCCCTGATCTAGGAGGACGGACACCGGTATTTCCTCCTCAAGACTTGCCTGCTCGAGGTGGCGTAGCACGGCGTCGCCGAGGGCCGTCGTACGGACGTGGGCGTCCTCGACTCGCAACCATCTCAGACGCGCAAGCCACTCAATGGCCGTTTCGGCGGGAGCGTCAGGCGTGCCGGGCGTCCCCTCGATGTGCCGCTCACGAACATCGAGAGCCGTTTGCACGGTCCGAAGGGTCGGCTGAAGCGCCTGCGCGGCGATGTTCACCAACGCGCGGTCCAGCTTCGTAGTTCTGACTACGTGGTCCGGTGTGCCCGGTGTCCCTGGCTTCCCCGACCGGAGACCGGGGCGCGCGATATACGCCTCGAACTCTTCGACGGTCATCACGTAGCCCTGACGCCGCATCGCCGCGACGTAGGCGAGGCCACGATGTGCTGTCGGGTCGGCTAGCTCCACGTCTCCAGTTATAGCTGGGTGCCCGGACCCGTCAGGCCGCCTTGTAAGCTAGACGAGCACCTCGCTCTCGACCTCGGGCCACTTGTAGTAGAGGACGCGAGCTTGATCCAAGATGAGCTTGGTCGCACGCTCAAGGGTCAGACGGCCACCACCGTTCCCGCCTTTCGGCGCCGGCGGTCGGTACTTGTACTTGCGCAGAAGACGTTTAATCTTCCGCCGGACTGCCGCCTCTCGACTCTCGTGGCTGGTCCAGTCCACGGTGAGGTCGGCGCGGATTCCTTTGACGAGATCGCGGGCGATCTCGGCGATCTGCGGATCGTCGACGAGATCCTCGGCATTGCCAATCAGCGCGTCGTAGAAGGCGGACTCCTCTTCGGTCAGGCCGAGCTCCTCATGACGGCGTTTGGAGTCGCGCATCTTCTTCGCAAGATCCACGAGCGCTTTGACAACCTCGGCGCCGGTGACCTGACGGTTGCGATACCGGGCCAGCACCGCATCCAGCTCGTCGCCGAAGAGCTTCGCCTGCATCTGGTTTCGCCGGCCGCGTGAGCGGATCTCGTCGTTGAGCAGCTTCTTGAGGAAGGCGACGATGAGCGGCGGCTCGCCCATCTTCTTCTGGAGGTCGTCGAGGAACTCGTCGGAGAGGATGGAAACTTCCGGACGATCATCGTCGGCGATTCCGAATACCTCGGTGATCTCGCCGGCGGCGAGTCCTTCGGAGAACACCTGCTTGACCGCTTGTCGGGCCGCCTCGCTGGGTTCTCCCTCCGGTGGGGTGTACTTGCGGACAGCGCGGGCGATGTCGGCGAAGAATGCGGCGTCCCCGCGGAACTCCTCCACGACAGGGTCGGGGTTCACGAGCGCGAGGAGGCGCGAGAAAGCCGACTGCTCGTTGAGATACCGCTTGGTCTGCTCGTCGTCCTCGACGATCTTCGAGTGGGCTTGCACGAGCAAGGTGGCGAGGGCGGCGGGATCGAGCCCGTCGCGATGCTGCCAGGGGAGGCCATGGAAGAACTCGGCCAGCACCTCGTGCTTCTCCCGGAGTGCAGTGATCACGCGTGCCACGGGCACCATCGCGTCCTCGACATCCTTGGCTGCATAGGCGGGCAGTGCTGTCCGTAGGTCCTCGCCGATGCCGATGTAGTCGACCACCAAGCCCGCAGGCTTGTCGCGGAAGACGCGGTTGACGCGCGCGATGGCCTGGAGCAGGCCGTGATCGTGCATCGGCTTATCGATGTACATGGTGTGTAGCGGCGGCACGTCGAAGCCGGTTAGCCACATGTCCCGCACGACGACGAGCTTGAGGGGATGCGCTGGATCCTTGAAGTCGTCGGCCACCTGCCGCATCTCGGACTTGGAACGCCGGTACTTGTTCAGCTTTGGCTCGGTGGCCTGGGCGGTGATCACGCAGGTCACGGCGTCCTTCCCCAGCCGTTCGGTGAGTCGCTCGGCCAGGCCGACGCAGATCTCACGGGACATCCCGACGACCATCGCCTTGCCCTCGAGCAGCTCTTGACGCTTGATGAAGTGCTCGGCGATGTCGCCTGCGACCTTGTCGAGGCGCGCGTCTGACCCGACGACGCGCTCAAGCTTTGTCTCGGCCCCGACGAGCTTGGTGACCGCCTCCGTGTCTTCCTGCGCGAGGAGCTTCTCGGTTTCGGCCACGAGTTCTTCGTCGGAGATGTCGAGCGGCACGATCCGGCTCTCGTAGTAGATCGGGACCGTGGCCTTGTCCTCGACGGCACGCGCGATGTCGTAGACGGAGATGTAGTCGCCGAAGGTCAGGCTGGTCGAGCGGCGATCCGACTCAATCGGTGTCCCGGTGAAGCCGATCCGCGTGGCGTTCGGCAGCGCTTTGCGGAGGTTGCGGGCGTAGTCCGCGTACTGCGACCGATGCGCCTCGTCGGAGATCACGATCACGTTGTTCCGCTCGCTCAATACCGGCATCTCGGCTACGCCCGTTGGCGGCGCGAACTTCTGGATCGTCGTGAAGACGACGCCTCCGGCCGGCACGTCCAGCAGCGCGTGCAGGCTGCCCCTCCCGCCGGCGACCTCCTCGGCCTGGTTCACCGCCTGGGCGAGCTCCTCCTGCTTGGCGAACGTCTGCATCAGCTGATCGTCGAGGTCGATCCGGTCCGTCACACACACCAACGTCGGGTTGCCGAACCGCGCGTCGCGCCGAAGCTTCTGCGCATAGAACACCATCGAGTAGCTCTTGCCGGCTCCCTGCGTGTGCCAGACAACCCCGGCGCGGCCGTCCCCCGTCATCGCTTCCGCCGTAGCCTCGACTGCGCGGTTGACGGCGTCGACCTGGTGGTACTTGGCCAGCACTTTCGTTGTCCGGCCTGCGTCCACCTCGAAGAGCACGAAGTTGTGGATGAGATCGAGCAGGCGCTCCGGGGCGAAGGCCCCGCGGAGCATGACCTCCAGCTCGGACTTCCCCTGGGTCGTCTCACGGTCCATCGACTTCCACTCGGCGAAGTGCTCGGTCGGCGTCGAGATCGTCCCTACGCGCGCTTGGATCAACTCGGAGACGCCGACGATCTCGACAAAGCGATACAGCGGCGGGATCGTGTCCACGTAGTGTGCGACTTGGTTTGCGGCCGCCTCTGGGGTCGCCTTCTCGTCCGCAGGGTTCTTCAGTTCGACCTGACCGAGCGGGAGGCCGTTGATGAACAGCAAGACATCAGGCCGGCGGTTCTTCGCGCCAACTATCAACGTGAACTGATTGACCGCTAGGAAGTCATTCACGTCCGGATCGTCGAGGTCGACCAGCTTGGCGCGAGCGGTTCGCTCCACGCCACCAGCGTCCGCGTAGGTGACCGGCACCCCCTCGACCAAGAAGCGATGAAACCCCGCGTGATCCTCAATGACGTTCGGTGACGTAGTCGTCAAGACATGCCGGATGACGTACTCCACGGCGTCGTCTGAAAGCTCTGGGTTGAAGCCTCCGACCGCGGCCCGAAGCCGACCGATGAGCACTACGTCACGGAAGGTGTCGCGCTCAGGAGCGGATCCGCCGGGACTGATCTCCGGCCCGCTTCCGATCGTCCATCCGAGCTCCTCGAGCCATTGGAGCGTGGGCTGCTCGGTGTAGACGTCCTCCTTGGACATACCTAGTGAAAGACCATCATTCATGCCACCTCCGCCGACGCGACATCCGGCGACAAAACGCGGATGGCGCCGGAGATCAGGCGAGGAAGAAGGCTGTCGCGCAGCTGCGCCAGCAGGAGCACTTCCTCGCGCAGGTGTTCTGCCTTCGCAAAGAGAGCACCAATCGAATAGCTGGCTTCCGTCTCTCCGCCGGGATCTGGAATAGCCAATTGAGCGCCGAGAAGTTCTCTCGATCGAACGCGCTGTCGCGAACCCGTTGTACCGGTGGCGTACGCGAGAATGTGCTCTCGTATACGCGGATGGAAGCGGGCAACTGCATACAGGAACGCGTGAGAAAGGCCGGGCCGCGGACGTAACACGACAAACTCAGCCGAACAGATCCCGAACTCCCCCTCCGAAGGCCGCGGCCACCAAACTCGCTGCCAGTGCGGATTCAGCTTTGAGATTAAGACACACTCCGCATCGATTCGCAGCTTGGCACTCTTGAGTTGCGCCCCCGCGGTCGGCTCCGGGCTACGGCCAGCGTCAAAGGCCGGGATGCTGTAGTGCTGGACGAGGCGGTCGGGTTCTGCCTGCGGATCCCACAACTCCCGCAGTTCCATAGCAACATCACCGAGCGTGACTACTCTCCACCCCCGAGGAATGGCGCCGAGGTCGCTGTCGACGAGATCGTCATAATCGACGAAGTCCACGAAGTGGGCCTTGAACAGCGTCGCGGCTATCTCCTCGAGCGTCTGCGCCAGGCAACGGTTGTTCTCGAGCTTGGAGTCGAGCGCTTCGTACGCTTGCACTAGGAGCTTACGATTTGTGGTTAGTGGCGGGACCTCGTACGAAAGGAAATCAATGCGTGGGAGCCCCAAGTTAGTCGTGCCGGTGGCGCGTGCCCGACAGTACGAGCGGTAGTGTGGAGTCCGTAGGAGCCAGTAGAGATAGGCCAAGAACAGCGCATCGCCGTCGACGTCGAGCCGCACGGTGTCTTGTGTGAGTCGGCCAAGAGGTACGTCGCGCGGGACTCGTGCCACTGCGCCGAGCAGGTCTGCTGACTGAGTCACGTCCTTCAGTGACACGTAAAGCGAGCCCGGGCGCAGCAGTAGCTTCTCCGGAGATTCACCGCCGTACGTGCGGAGGCCGTCACGTCGAAACCCGCCATTTCGAGCTATCGAAGCAAGGCCAAGGAGCAGAGGTCCTGGTCGATCCAGGAGCGCGCTCTTATACGTGGTTCCGCGCTGCAAGGAAACGTAGTCGCCGAGCGCCGCGCTCCCTGAGCTAGACGTCATATCCAACGGCCTCCAACGCCTTCTTCACATCGGCCGTCAGTCGTTCTGACTCCGTGAGATCGTCGGCGAGTCGGTCCGTCAGCTCGGCCATGCGCTCTTCGAACGCGATCTCGCTCTCCTCCGACTCCGGAGCACCGACATACCGGCCCGGCGTGAGAGCGAAGCCATGCCGCTCAATCTCGTCGAGCGTCATCGGGGCGCAGAACCCCTTTACGTCCTCATGCGCGCCGCCGCCTGTGCCGCGCCAGGCGTGGTAGGTATCGGCGATCCGCTGGATCTCATCCTCGGTGAACTCGATCTGCGTCCGGCTGATCTTCCGGCCCATGTGGCGAGCGTCGATGAAGAGCACTTCGCGGCGGCGGTCGCGATCGGCACCGGACTGCTTGTTGCGGTCGAGGAACCAGAGGCAGACCGGGATCTGGGTGGTGTAGAAGAGCTGAGCGGGACAGGCGACGATGCAGTCGACGAGGTCCTCGCGGACCATCGCCTCGCGGATCTTGCCTTCCCCGGACTGGTTGGAGGTCAGTGAGCCGTTCGCCATCACGAAACCGGCGCGTCCGTTTGGGGCCAGATGGTGGATGAAGGTCTGGATCCATCCATAGTTGGCGTTGCCGTTCGGCGGCGTGCCGTACTTCCAGCGGGCGTCGTCGGCCACCTGGGCGGCGCCCCACTTGTCCTGGTTGAAGGGCGGATTGGCGAGCACAAAGTCGGCCTTGAGGCCGGGGTGCTGGTCGTTGAGGACGCTGTCGCCGAGGCGAATGTCTCCCGAGAGCGCGTGGATCGCGAGATTCATCCGCCCGATCCGCCAGGTGGCCTGGTTGTTCTCCTGGCCGTAGATCGAGATCTTGCGGGTAGCGCCGCCGTGGCGCTTGATGAACTCGGCCGACTGGATGAAGAGTCCGCAGGAGCCGCAGGCAGGGTCGAGCACGCGACCCTCGTAGGGCTCGAGCATTTCGACGAGGAGCTGCGTGATCGAGCGCGGCGTGTAGAACTCGCCACCACGGTGGCCCTCTGACGCCGCGAAGCGCTTGATGAAGTACTCGTAGGTTCGCCCGAGAATGTCGCGCGCCTTGTCCGCGTCGTCGCCAAACCCGACCTTCGCGATGGTGGTGACCAGTTCGCCAAGCTTCTGCGCCGCGATCGGCGCCCGCGCGTAGATCCGGGGAAGCACGCCGCGGAGCTGCTCCTCGTTCTCGCGCTCGATGGCTTCGAGGGCGGCATCGACCCGTTGCCCGATGTCAGGCTGGTTCGCTGCCGCGAGCAGCGCATCCCAGCGCGCCTCGACCGGCACCCAGAAGACGTTCTCGGCGACGTACTCGTCGCGATCTTCGAGGATCTCGGCACGTTCCTCGTCGTCCTCGGTGAAGAGCTCCGAGTCGGGGTCAGCCGTGGCCGCTTCGAGTTCCGTTCGCCGGCGCTCGAACGAGTCCGAGATGTACTTCAAGAAGACGAGGCCCAAGACGAGGTGCTTGTACTCGGCCGATTCGACGCTCCCGCGCAACCCGTCGCACGCTGCCCACAGCTCCTTCGCGAAGGGGAGGTCGTGATTGCCCGCGCCGTCGTTGATCTGATTCGTCGCCATTAGCTCCAGCCTACGTCTGTCCTGGGCCTCTCGGCAAGCCGCCGCCGCGCGGCCGGAAGCGTGCATACCTGCTCGCGCCCGTGAGACTCGTTCGCTACAGGCTCGCATTGAAGACGAGCGGATCAAGGCCGCGTGCGAACCAGCCGAACGGCCCCGCGCATGGCGCGACTTCCAATTGGGGCCTGCGCTTTACACCACTTATAGACCGTGGGATATTAGTCAGGTCAATCACTAAGCAGCAGGAGGTAAGTGGGCGGAGATCCGGCGAGACAAGTGGAAGCATCAATCACTGACGAGGCTCGGCGTGTTCTGGACAGTGGGCGCGCCTGGGACTTGGAGGAGCGGTCACTGGCTCAGATCGTCGACGCCTACGTCGTCATGCTCTACGACCTTGAGCAAGACCCTGAGTTCTCGGCAAGCCCTGACGGACCGCTCTGGCGCGAGGAGGTGGTCGCCTTCGAAGAAGGTCTGCGTATCGAGGTCTCCAAACAGGCGGGTGCGCCGGACGATCAGCCGCCGGGCGCCGTAGGGGGTCTCGGCGATCTGCGCCTCACCTTCTTCGGGGTAGTCGATGCGCTGCCATGGGACAAGACCCGGAGCTTGCAGGAGCTGAGGAACAGGAGGTAGAAGTAACAAGTCCTATGAGCTCCCCCCAGAGTACAAGGTGACCTCTGAGGGGAAGCACAAGCACCTACCGCTATTTCTGGCCGCGCTGGCTGGGCTGCTTGTTGGTGCTGGCGTGACTGCGACCGGCTTTGTCGTGGGCTCGCACACGACGCGTCCGAGAACGGCGGTGGCTTCACTCGCGCCATCTCCTCGTCTATCCCCGGCTCCGAGCGCGCCTGCGCCCGGTCCTACGCCCGCCTCCATCACTCCCGCAGCGCCGCCTGCTGCCGCGCCCGCGGCCGCGGCAGCACCCGAATCCGACCAAGACCAGATCACGCGGATAGGGAAGTCCTTCTATCAGGCCTACGTGCCGTCCCAGAGCCCAACGATCTTTCGCATCCTCAAGCTTGAGGGCCCATTCACGTTGACATACGTGGGACAGGACCGCACCGCTGGCAACCCCGAACAAGTTCTGAAGAAAGTCGGGGATCCGCTGTTCCAAGGCAACGGCGGCCTGGACGAAACCGAACGCAAGGCCTACGGGATTCCGGCCAGCCATCTTCAACCTACGATAGCCAGCGCTGCCTGCCGCAGTTCCCTGGAGCGCCTGGTCAAATCGAGACTGCCCGAGGTGACTCGCACCTCGACCAATCTCGCCCGTCCTACCGCTTCTCGATCGGCACCCAAGTTGACTGGTCGGTGAGCCATCCTCCGCCTGCGAGCGGCCCGTCGACCACCGGGGTGAAGTACTCCCTATACCTTCCGGGAGCCAGACCGCTCATCACCTTGAGACCGAACCCGATGCTCACCGTGTCGCCGGGCGCCACCGTGGTACCGGCAGACATCGCGATCCGGTTGAGACTGA
>JAABUS010005760.1_pt1 | contig 15863 bp, 16 predicted proteins | sample 5560161 | NCBI WGS metagenome assembly JAABUS01 (sample SAMN10711885, study PRJNA513376) | rock metagenome | isolation source: Antarctica rocks | place: Antarctica: Victoria Land, Trio Nunatak nord | collected 2016-01-04
CGGCAAGGGCGACAAGATCGCCGCCGACCAGGCCGCGGTCGACGCGATGCACATCGTCCTGAAGACGGTCCGCATGGACGGGGTCGTCGTCATCGGCGAGGGGGAGAAGGACGAGGCGCCGATGCTGCACAACGGAGAGCACATCGGCGACGGCTCCGACCCGCAGGTCGACATCGCCGTCGATCCGCTCGAGGGCACGACCCTGACGGCTCACGGCATGCCGAACGCGCTGAGCGTGATCGCGCTCTCCCCGCGCGGCACGATGTTCGACCCCGGCCCCTGCTTCTACATGGAGAAGATGGCCGGCGGCCCCGAGCTCGTCGGCGTGCTCGACCTCGACAAGTCCATGACCGAGAACCTCGGCAACCTCGCCGAGGCGAAGAAGAAGGACATCCGCGACGTCGTCACGATCGTCCTCGATCGGCCCCGCCACGAGGAGGGCATCGAGGAGATCCGCGCCGCGGGCGCCAGCGCGCGGCTGATCACCGACGGTGACGTGAGCGCCGCCATGCTCGCCGCCTCGGAGAACGCGCCCGTCGACCTGCTGTGGGGCATCGGCGGAACGCCGGAGGGCGTCATCGCCGCGGCCGCGCTGAAGTGCCTCGGCGGCGGGATGATCGCTCGCCTCTACCCGCGCAGCGACGAGGAGCGCGAGGCCGCGATCGCGGGCGGCTACGACCTCGAGGCGCAGCTCACCCAGGACGAGCTCGTCAAGGGCGAGGACTGCTTCTTCTCCGCCACGGGCGTCACCGACGGCGACGTTCTGCAGGGCGTCCGCTACCGCGGGCGCGGCGCCTCGACCGAGTCGCTGGTCACCCGCTCGCGCACGGGCACGATCCGCCGCATCCACGCGCGCCACAACCGCGACAAGCTGCGGGAGTACGAGGCCGAGCGCAACAGCTGAGCTGAGCCTGAGCGTCAGGCGGGCTCGGGTCGCGCGGGGCGCCGCGCCACGTCGACGGGCCCCGGCGTGAGCGCCGCCGCGACGATGACGAGCGCGAGGGCGAGCAGGCGCACGGCAATCGCGGCGTCGCCCTCGGGCAGCGGCTCGCCGAAGACGATCGTGCCCGAGGCGATCGTGCAGAGGTTCGCGGCGGCGCTCGTGACCGCGATGACCGGCACGGCCTCGCCCACCTGCAGGGAGCGCGCGCTGACGACGAGCCCGACGAGCGAGAGCACGAGGATCGCCAGTGCGAGAGGCGCCACGACGAGCATCGCGCCCTCGGTCAGCTCGCCCGTCCCCGCCTTGATCGCCACGTCGGAAGCACCCCACTGCAGCCCGGCTGCCGCGGCCAGCAGCGTCCCGGCGTAGCGCCGGTTGTGCGGGCGCGACGCGGCGAGCATCAGCGGCACGGAGACCAGCGCGAGGCCGCCGACGTAGAGCGCGAGGGTCGCGGCGTCGTAGTCCGAGTGCTTCTCGCTGCCCGTCTCCCCGAGGGTCGCAGCGAGGAACGCGAGGCCCAGGGCGGTGAACGCCACGCCGATCCACTGGCGCCGGTTGACGGGGATGCCGAAGAGCTTCTCGGCGACCACCGTGAGCAGCACGAGGCCGCCCGCGATCGTCGTCTGCACGAGCGTGATCGGGGCGAGCGCGAGCGCGCCGGTGTGCAGGAACCACGAGCCCGTCGCGACGACGATCCCGAGCGTCCACCACCTGTTCCGAAACAGGGCCGCGGTGGAGCGGACGGGGTGGCGGGGGTGGACCGGCGGAGCCTCGGCGGCGCCGCGGTGCTTGTAGAGGAAGCCGAGGATCGACACGAACGCGGTGGCCACCGAGAGCAGCAGCCCGAGCTGGACGCTCAGGGGCACGGCTCAGGCCGCTCCGACGCGCGCCGGCAATCCGAGGAGCGCGGCGGCGGCGTGCCCGAGCGCGTGCTCGGCGGCCAGGAGCGCCTCCTCGTCCAGGCGGTCGCCCACCGCGTCGCTCGTGACGGCCAGCACGGCGCCGCAGCGAAGGCCGAGTTGCCGTGCGACCGTGATGAACGGCGCGGTCGTGCGGTCGGCGACCGGCGCCTCGAGCGTCGGCCCGGGCGAAAGGCGGTCGCGCGAGACCACCACCGCGTCGCCCGCCAGCTCGGGGTCGGGCTGGACGCGAGTGACGTTCGCCGAGATGCTCACGCCGTCCTTCGCGATCGCGTGGCCCACGGTGAGGATCGTTCCCAGCGCGGTGGCCGAGCCGTCGGCGCGGCAGGTCCCGACACGCAGCGCGACCTCGAGCCCCAGGCCCGCGAGATCCTCGAGCACGGCGGCGGTGCTCGCTCCGCCGATGCCGGTCGCCTGGACCGTCAGCGGCTCGCCGTCGGCCGCGGTGCCCGTGTAGCCCCAGAGCCCGCGCGCGTGGTTGAACATGCGCGGCTCCTCGAGGAGGAGCTGCGCCAGCGCGAGGGCGCGCCCGGGATCGCCCGGGAGCAGCGCCCGCGGCGCGAGCTTCGCCGTCGGGTGGAGGTGGATCGCCACGTTGCCAACAGGATAGGGTCGCGCCTATGGCCAAGAAGAAGGACGCCAAGAAGGACAAGAAGGCAAGCCGCGCCGAGACGGTGCGCGCCGCGGTCGACCAGGCCTTCCAGGCCACCGCGCAGGCCACCGTCGACGCCGGGCAGCTCACGCGCGGGCGCGCCACGGAGATCGCCGACGAGCTGGTCGGGAACATCGTGCGCCTGCGCGACGCCCTCGAGGACGTGCGCCCGGCCACCGCCGAGGACATCAAGGCCCTGCGGACCGAGATCGCCGCCGTCGCAGAGCGCGTCGGCCGTCTGGAGATCGCCCGCGCCGCCGCGGCGATCACGGGCGAGGATCCGGCCGCCAATCGGATTCCCAGCAAGCCGCCTCCCAGGAAGCCGGCGGCCAAGCCGGCGACCGCCGCCAAGCCGAAGCCGGCCGCTCGGGCCAAGCCGGCGACCGCTGCCAAGCCGAAGCCGGCCGCTCCGGTCAAGACGGGCGCCGCACGCAAGTAGCCCGCTGCCGGCTGCGGCGCGGGCACCCACATTCAATCCCCAGGAGCGTCTCCCTGATGGCCAGTCCCCAGTTCGCGTCACCCGAGGAGTTCCGCTCGGTGATGGACCAGATCTTCGAGATGATGAGCACCGACGAGGAGATGGGACCCAAGCTGCGCGACGCGGACGTCCCGCAGCGCTTCGAGTTCGACGACTTCGACCTCGTCGTGAACATCCGCGCCGCCGAGGAGGGCGAGGACGGCAACCTGCACTGGGAGTGGTCCGACGACGTCGCCTGGGAGTCGCGCGTGCGGATGACGATGTCCTCCGAGACCGCCAACAAGTACTTCCAGGGCAAGGAGAACGTCGCCCTGGCGATCGCCCGGCGGCGCATCAAGACCGGCGGGGACGTCAAGGCGGCGCTCGAGCTCATGCCCATCATCAAGCCCGTCTTCGCGCGCTACGCCGAGCTCGTCCGCCGCGAGTACCCCCACCTGGAGGTGTGACCGCGGGCGTGGGCGTGCGGCTCACCACGCAAGAGGTCGCGCGCCGCGCAGGAGTGACGCCCGCGACGCTCCGGCGCTGGGTGCGTGCGGGGCTGGTCCCCGGCGCCGACGGCTCGGCGTGGTCCCACGCCGAGGCGGCACACGCGCGGATCGTCGCGCGGCTGCGCGACCGCGGCCACTCGATCGAGCAGATCCGCACGGCGACGGCCGATGGGCGCCTGGCGTTCGGCTACCTCGAGGATCTCCTGCCGGGCGCCGAGGGCGAGCGGACGCTCAAGCAGGCGGCGAAGGAGGCGGGCCTGAAGCCTGATCTCGTCAGGCGGATCTACTCCGCGGTGGGCTTCAGCACCCAGACGCTCGAGCGGATCTCCGAGGACGATCTGCGGTTCCTGCGCCATGGCGCCGCGGTGCTCGCCGCCGGCTTCCCGCTCGTCGCGTTCCTGCAGCTGTGCCGCGTCTACGGCCAGGCGCTCGCGCAGATCGCCGACGCCGAGGTCCGCCTCTTCCACCTCTACGTCCACGAGCCGCTCATGCGCGAGGGAATGCCCGGCCTGGAGATGGCCGAGGAGATGGAGGGCCTCGCGCGCGAGCTCATGCCGCTGGCCTCGCCGATCATGGACCATGTCCACCAGCGCTTCCTGCACCACTTCGTCGAGCAGGACGTAGTCGGCCACATGGAGATGGACCTCGACGGCACCCCGCTCGACCTGGGTCGCGTGCGCGTCGCGGTCGCCTTCGCCGACCTCGCCGGCTACACGCGGCTCACCGAGGAGCAGGGGGAGGAGGAGGCCGTCGGCGCCGTCGAGCGCTTCGTCGAGGCCGTCGAGCACACGCTCCCCGAGGACGCGCGCGTGATCAAGACGATCGGCGACGAGGTCATGGTCGTCAGCTCGGACGCCGCCGGCCTCGTCGACTGGGCGGTCGGCTTCCAGCTGCTCCACGCGGGGAGGCCGCTGCCGCGCATCGGCGTGCACTACGGCGAGGCGCTCTACCGCGACGGGGACTACTACGGGCGCGCGGTGAACCTCGCCGCCCGCGTCGCCGCGCGCTCCGCCGGCGGGGAGGTCGTGGTCACGCGCGCGCTCGTCGAACTCTCGGGCCGCCACCTCGAGTTCGAGCGGATCGGCGAGGTGCGCCTGAAGGGCTTCACGGAGCCGACGGAGCTGTACCTGGCGCGGCAGGCGGGGGAGGAGGAGTGAGGTAATCGTCTACGACGCCAGCCCCTTCTGACTGATCACACGGCCTGAGCGCGCTCGCACGACAAGGGGGATGCCGAGCACCCGGCGCGCATGAAGGGAAATGGGTCTGCTGTTGTCGCTCCCGGCATTCTGGCGGTAGGCGCGACCAAGTCGAGGACGATGTTCCGGGCTCGGCTACGTCGCTGGGCCATGAACGATCCGGGTGCAGGAGTTAGCGGCGGACTGCGGCCTGGTTCGTCCGGGGATGGAAGACGGTCGGCGGTTGGTAGCCAACCAGCGTCGGATCGGTGCGGTGACGGTGCGCGAAAGCTCTGTGCCGACTCGCATGGATCCGTTTCGGCCCGTATTCGGCAAACATCAGCTCGCCGATCGAGCGCGGCTGGCCGCTCGAGGGGAGCGGAGGATGCTCGAGCGACGGATGCCAATACAGCCGCCCTCGGCCTGGTTGCGGATTGCAGAGTTGACGGCTTCGGCGACGCGCCGCATCCCACGCTTCACGGCGGGAGTGTCCCCCTTGGTCGCGCCAGGCCAGCACCAGCAGCCGTCGGCTGCTCACCGGGAACCACACCTCTCCGACATTGTCGGTGAGCGCCCCTAGATCGTTGGAGAGTTCCGCTTGGTTGAGCGGGAAGATCGCAACCGGATGGTCTGAGGTGCTCAGCTGCGCCGCCTTGAACTCGACGAGCGTCCACTGCATGGCGGTTAGCAGAGTCATGGTGTGGTCCTTGATGGCGTACATCGCCCGCATCCGCAGCGAGTCAAGACCGGCATCCGCCTCATGCGGCGTCCCATGTACCGCTTTGGCGACGAGGCGTCCGTGGCGCCGTAAGGAGTCTGGGGTCCGGGACATCTGCACGGCGAGGTACTCGGCGACCTGCACGCGGTCGGGTCGGGCGAGTGGCCAGTGGTCGGGGAGCTCCCGGAGCATCGGGAGGACCTTTGTCTCGAGCGTGCTGAGGCTGCGCTCGACCGCGTCGGTGACGGTTCCGTCCTTCAGGGTCACGACGTAGGCGTTCTTCACGACGGCGGCGTGCGCGACTGGCACGAGGTTCACGGTGCCTTCACGGCGCAGCATCCCGTCGTCGTCGGCGAAGCCTCTCAGGTAGCCGCGCGGTACGACGTGGTTGCGGCGGCTGATACCCACGACGCCGACACTAGAGAGCCGGCCGGACGACCGATGTCCGGTGAACCCTTTCCCTTGGTAGCTCAGACGGTGGCGTCGAGGACGAGAGCCTCGGCAGCAGTCAGCACGCGGGGAAAGCGGCCCGCCGGTCGGCTAGCTAATGGCGTCGCTTTATGTCGAGGCGATACTCGGGACGCTGAGCATCTGCGACAGCAGCCGCGGCCTGCGCGCGAGCTGCCTTGGCCTGGGCCGTCAGAATCGCCGCGGGGCGACGAAGTCTCGTGAGCTCGAAGCGAACCCCGCCGCTTGATAGCTTAACGCAAGCATGCCGAGCGTCCTCGTGCGCGACCTCCCGCCCGACGTCCACGCCGGCCTCGTCCGGAAGGCGCAGGCGCGGGGGCAGTCGCTCCAGCAGTACCTCGCCAGCGAGCTTGCGCGACTGGCGTCCGCGCCGACGCTGGACGACGTGCTGCAGCGGATCGGTGAGCGCGGCGGGGGTCGTGTCGGCTTTGCCCAAGCGGTCGAGGACCTGGCCGAAGAGCGCGCTGGCGGGTGATCGTCCTCGACGCCTCCGTGCTGGCCAATGTCGTCGGTGACGATGGCGACCCCGGAGCGCGGGCTCGCGTCCTGGTCGGCGAGGCGGAGTCCCTCGCGGGTCCGGATCTCGTGGACGTCGAGACGGTCTCGGTGCTGCGGCGCCGCTGGCTGGCGGGAACCATCGACGATCGCCGCTTCGAGCAGGCGGTGGCCGACCTCGCCGATCTGCCGCTCTTCCGTTTCCCCACCCTCGCCCTGATGCGGCGCGCGTTCGAGCTGCGCGCGAACGTGACCGCCTACGACGCCTGCTACGTCGCGCTCGCCGAGGTCCTCGAGTGCCCGCTGGTCACCGCGGACGGACATCTCGCGCGCACGCCGGGGCTCCGCTGCCCGCTGCGTCTCGTCAACGACTAGGGGCCCGCTCGAGGCCGTCCAGCAGCGGCGCGACGCCCGCGGGCTCTGAGGCGATGGCCTCTGCGCCCGCGGCGCCGAGCTCCTCGCGCGAGCCGTAGCCCCAGGTGGCGCCGATGACGGCGAGGCCGTGGGCGTGGCCGCCGGTGACGTCGTGGTGGCGGTCGCCGACGAGCACCGCGCCGGTGCCCGTGGCCAGCCCGAGCGCCTCGAGGGCGCGGCCGACGGATGCGGGCTTCTCCTCGGTCGAGGGCGGGACGGGACCGCGGACCGCGGCGAAGAACCCGTCGAGGCCGAGGTGCTCCAGGAGCGCGATGGCCATGGGCTGTGCCTTGGAGGTCGCGACGGCCATGAGGTGGCCGTCCGCGCTGAGCCGCTCGAGCAGCCGGACGACGCCGGGGTAGACGCTGGTGCCGTCGAGCATCAGCGTCGCGTAGCGCTCGCGGTAGGCGACGACGACGTCCTCCACCTCGTCCACGGGGCGCTGCAGCAGCTCGGACCAGGTGTCGTGGATCGGCGGCCCGATGCGCGGCACGAGCGCCGCCTCGGGCACCTCGGGCTCACCCAGCTGGCGCAGGGTGGCGTTGAGCGCGGCGACGATTCCGGGACGGGAGTCCACGAGGGTCCCGTCGAGGTCGAACAGGACGGCCGACGGCGCGCTCATTCGGTGCCGAAGAGGCGGTCGCCGGCGTCGCCCAGGCCCGGCCGGATGTAGCCCTTCTCGTCGAGCTCACGGTCCAGCGCAGCGATGACGATCGGGGGCAGCTCCGGCATCGCCGCGCGCACGCGGCGGACGCCCTCGGGCGCGGCGACGAGGCAGACGAGGCGCAGATCGGTGGCGCCGGCCTCACGTAACCGGGTGAGCGCCGCGACCGCTGAGCCGCCCGTGGCGAGCATGGGGTCGACGACGAACGTGGTCGCCACGCCGACGACGTCGGGCAGCGACTCGTAGTAGGCCTCGGGCTGCAGCGTCTCGTGGTGGCGGCGCATGCCGAGGTGGCCGATCGCCGCCTCGGGCACCAAGCGCAGGAAGCCGTCGACCATCCCAAGCCCCGCGCGGAGAATGGCCACGACAGCGATCGTCTTGGCCGGGCACTGCGCCGGGGCCGGCTCGAGGGGCGTGAGCACGTGGAAGTCCTCGCGCGCGAGATCCCGCGTCGCCTCGTAGGCGAGGATCGCCGCTGCCTCGCCGAGCGCGTGGCGGAACTGCTCCCGGCTGGTGTCGGCCGAGCGGAGCACGGCGACGTGACGGGCCAGCAGCGGGTGGTCGACGACGGTGAGTCCCTCCATCGCGGCGCCACACTAGTCTCGGCGCATTACGTGTCGCCCTCCGCCGACGGCGTGTGTATGGTGCGCTCGCTCGGCAACGTGAGAGGGGGTCGCTGTGCACGGACGCAGACGCACGATGGGAAGTCTCCTGGGGGCGCTGGCCGCGCTGGCGGGCCCGTCGGCCGCGGCCTGGGCGGCGGCCGGTCCGCCTGCCGACCCGGCGGCACGGGCGATCGACGCCCGCACCGCGCAGACGTCGCTGCGCACGGCCACCGCACCCGCCCTCGCGACGCGAGCCGCTGCCGCCGCGACGCTCGGGCGCGACCTGGGAGCCCAGGGCGTCGTCCGCCTGGACCCGGCGACGGGCACGCCTCGGCAGGTCGCCCGCCTCGACGGCTTCCTGACGGGCAGCAGCGCGATGCCCCCCGCGAAGGTCGCGCTGGGGTACGTCCGGTCACACGCCGCGCTGTTCGGGCTGGACGCGGGCGACCTCGACGGCCTGCGCAAGGCCCCCGAGTACCGCTCGATCGACGGCACCACGCACGTGCAGTGGCGCCAGGAGTACCGCGGCGTCCCCGTCTTCGCCAACGGGCTGCGGGCCAACGTGGACCGCTCCGGACGGCTCATCAACGTGCAGGGCTCACCCGTCCCGGACGTCGCCGTGCCCTCGGTCGATCCCGCGCTCAGCGGCGCTGCCGCGCTCGCGCGCGCCCGGGCCGATCTGCGCCTGGTCGGGCCCGGCGACGTCCGCGACGCCGACCCGACGCTCACGCTCTTCCACCTGCCCGGCGCCGACCGCCTCGCCTGGCACCTCTGGGTCAAGGACCGCGCGGAGCACGAGTACGAGACCGTCGTCGACGCGACGACCGGTCGGACGCTGTTCCGCGAGGACATCGTCACCAACGCCAGCGCCTCGGGCTCGCGCTGGCGCTACGTGCCGAGCGCCGTGTTCGACGGCGACGTGGGGCTGGCCGACGGCCACACGCCCCAGGTCGTGCAGTATCCCGACTCCTGGGGGCCCGCCGGCGGGCCGCTGCCGGCCGCCCGCCTCCAGGGCAACAACGCGCACGCGTACTCAGATCTCAACGACGACGACGAGGTCAACCCGGGCGAGGAGGTGCCCGCGACCGGCAGCGCCGCCGGCCGCCCGCAGTGGAACCACCCGTTCACGAACTTCGGCTGCTCGGCGGACTTCCCCTGCTCCTGGGATCTTGCCGACCAGGACGCGTCGATCCTGCGCAACCGCGGCCAGAACGCGCAGCAGGTCTTCTGGTTCGTCAACGACTTCCACGACCACCTCGCGGCCGCGCCGATCGGCTTCACCGAGGCGGCCGGCAACTTCCAGTCGGTCAACGGCACGGGCCAGGGCAGAGCGGGCGACGCCGTCGACGCCGAGAACGACGACGGTGCGCTCACCGACCGCCAGAACGGCGGGCCGGACGAGGACCACCTGAACAACGCGAACATGGCCACGCGGCAGGACGGAGTGCCGCCGCGGATGCAGATGTACCTCTTCGCGGACAACGGCCTCGTGACGGGCAACGGCGGCGACGAGGCCGACATCGTCTACCACGAGTACACGCACGGGCTCTCCGACCGCCTGGTCCACGACGCCCAGGGCTTCCCGCGCCTCGACGGCCAGCAGTCGGGCTCGATGGGCGAGGGCTGGAGCGACTTCTACGCGATGGACCACCTGGTCGCGCAGAACCTCGACAGCGACACGACCGCGCCGGGCGACGTGAAGATCGGCTTCTACGTCTCCGGAGGCGACGACCTCATCCGCACCGAGGGGATCGACTGCAAGGCCGGGGAGACCGCCGCGGCGTGCAACGGGGGCCGGACGGGCCATCGCGGCGGGTACACCCTGGCGGACTTCGCCAAGGTCGTCGGCAAGCCCGAGGTTCACGGCGACGGCGAGATCTGGGTGCAGACCCTGTGGCAGATCCGTCAGGCGCTGCAGACCGGCAGCTGCCCGGGGGGCCCGAGCGCGACGTGCTCGACGATCGCTCAGAACCTCGTGACGCGCGCGATGGAGCTCTCGCCGCCCGCGCCGTCCATGCTCGATGAGCGCGACGCGATCATCCAGGCCGATCAGGTCGCCTACGGAGGTGCCCACCTCGCGACGTTGCGGGCGATCTTCGCCCAGCGGGGCATGGGCTTCTTCGCCGGCGACCTCGGGTCGGGGGACGTCGCCCCGGTGGCAGACTTCTCGACGCCGCCGCAGCCCTCGGCCGCCACGGGGACCATCAGCGGAACCATCCTCGACGCCGACGGGCGCGGTCCCGTCGCCGGCGCCACGGTGATGCTCACAAACCACGCGAACCTCAGCGCGAGAACCGACGCGGCGGGCAGGTACACCATCGGCGGCGTCCCGGCGGGCACCTACCCGTACCTCGCGACCTCCTCGCCCGGCTACGACACCGTGCTCCAGCGGAACGTCGGCGTGACGGCCGGACCGAACCCCCGCGACCTGCAGCTCCGCCGCAACTGGGCCGCCTCCGCGCTCGGAGGCAGGGTGGCCGCCTCCGAGGGCCCGGACCTCGGCGCCTTCGGATGTGGTCCCGCGGCGGCGATCGACGGGTCTGACGCCACGGGCTGGGGCAGCTACCGCAGCGACTTCGCCGGCGGCGTGGAGGAGCTGCCGGCGGCGCCGCTCGGGCCGCGGTCGATCACGGTCCAGCTCCCGCGGGCCGTCGACGTCAAGGGGCTCGGCATCGACCCCGGCGCGACGTGCGGCGACGACGCGACGGCCTCGCTCGGCCAGTACCGGGTCGAGCTCTCGCCCGACGGGTCCAGCTTTTCGCCGGTGGCCGCCGGGACGTTCACCGCACCGAACAACTACACGAACAACCAGATCACGCCGGCGGGGCCGACCGCCGGCGTGCGCTTCGTCCGCCTGAGCATGCTCGGCAACCAGGGCGACGACGGCCGCGTCGAGAACCAGTCCTATCAGCGCTTCCTCGACATGACCGAGCTCAAGGTCTACGGCACGCCGAGCTCCCCGCCGACGCCCGCCCCGCCGGCTCCGCCTGACCCGCCGGCGCCCCCCTCCGGGCCGGCGCCACCGCCCACGACGACCCCGAAGCCACAGGCCCCCTTCTCGATCAGCCAGCTGACGAACGGCAAGGGCTCGCTGGCCGCCGCGCTGCGCCGCGGGGTGAGCGTCAGGCTCACCTGCCGGGCGGCCTGCGCCCCGAAGCTGGTGCTCAGCGTGCCCACGGCCACGGCGCGCAGGCTCAAGCTCGGCCGCAGGGCGGTCGTGGTGGCCCGCGGCTCGGTCACGCTCAAGCAGGCGGGAAGCAGGGTGGTCGTCCTCCGGCTCGCGCGCACGTACCGGCGCCGGCTGGGGCGCGCGCGCTCGGTGAGCTTCTCGCTGAGCGTGAGCTCCGGCGGGAAGACCGTCCGCCGGACGCTGGTGCTCCGCCGCTAGGTTTCGCGAGTAGTGCGATGGCCAGGCCTGGACCGCCGTGCGGTGCCGGCTAGCCGATATCGAGGCGGTCGAGGCCCGATAGTGTGTCGTTGAGCACCCCGGCGGCGGTGGTCGCACCGTCGACGGTGACCGTGAACACGCGCCCACCGCGCAGGTGGAGGCAAAGCCCGTCGCCGGCCCGCACGACGACCGCGGCACGGCCTTGCAGGCGCAGGCTGCCTCTGTACCCCCAGCCGCCCCATGCTGAAGGCGTGACCTTCACGACGCTCGCGCGGCGGATGGAATCCATGCCGATGCGCGTCGACGGCCACTTGAACCACCCGTAGGCGACGTGCACGCCGGGTGCGCCGACGCTCACGCGCACCGACGCCAGGGCGGCGGTGATGACCCCGGAAACCAGGAGCGGCGCCCCAGTGGCCGGGGCCGTGACGATCAGCGCGAGCCCGGCCGCGGCCATGCAGACCGACACCGTGGCGACCCACCGATTGGTCGCCGCACCCACCCATCCTGCCCGCTCCCCGGGGCCGAGCCCGGCGCTGGGCACGTGCTCGACCCGCGGCGCCTCGCTCTCGAGCCGTCGAGCCAAACGAGCGCAGAAGGCGGCCACGCCCATGGCGCCGGCGGCGGCGATCAGCGGCGCGGGGAACGGCAGGCGTGCCTGGCGCCAATCCGATAGGTCCAGGTTGGCGGCCACGATCATCAACGTCAGCAGCGCCGTCAGCGCGAGCACGAAGGTCGCGCCGGCCAGGCCGGGGCCGAGCTCCCCCGGGCCGACCGCGCGCCGGCGGGACAGCGCCATCATGACGGCGGCGGAGACCAGGCTCATGAGCAGCGTCACGACCAGGAAGGTCGAGAATCGCATGCTCTCGTTCGCCGCTCCCGCCAGCCCCCAGTGGGTCGCGACGGGCTCCGGCAGCCGCGACCGCAATCCGACGACCGGAAGGACCGCGACGCCGGCGAAGCCGATGGGCACGAAGATGCCGAGCGCGAGACGGGCCCGGGCCTGGGAGCCACGCGGCTTCAGAGCTGCTCCTTGACCAGGGCGAGCACCTGCCGACCGTCGAGCCCTGAGCGGCGGGCCGCGTAGACCAGCCCGGACGCCATCTCCACCAACCCAGCCCTCGCCGGGCTGCCGCCCAGGACGGTCACCGTCCGACCGCGGCGCATCTCGACCAGGCCCTCGTCGCGCAGTTGGGCGTACGCGCGCAGCACGGTGTGCATGTTGATCGCCAAGACGTCGGCCAGCGCGCGAGCGGGTGGCAGCCGATCACCCGCGTCCAGGTCGCCGCGGGCCATGGCGCCCCTCAGCTGGTCGGCGGTCTGAACGTAGAGGGGTCGCGCGTCGGCCTCGTCGATGCGCACCAGGAGATCGTGCCTGAACATTGTTTGCAGACTACTAGAACAAATGGCGGTCGCCGACCCTTACTGAGCCCGGACGATCGGTCGGCTGGCCCGCTAGCGTCTCGACCCTTGCCGTCCAGCGCCGCCCCGCACCGCAACGTCGAGCTCAAGGGCCATGACCCGGACCCCGCCGCGACCCTCGCCGCCGCACTCGCGCTCGGAGCGACCGACCACGGCGTGCTGCGTCAGCGCGACACGTACTTCAGGGCCAGCAGCGGGCGCCTGAAGCTCCGCGAGCAGGAGCCCGGCGGGGCGCAGCTCATCGCCTACGAGCGCGCGGACGACGCGCAGGCGCGGCAGAGCGTCTACCACCTCGTCGACGTCCCCGACCCGGCCGCGCTCACCGCCGCGCTCGACACCGCGCTCGGCGCGACCGCGGTGGTGGAGAAGGAGCGCCGGCTGCTGATCGACGACGGCGTGCGCATCCACCTCGACGACGTCCGCGGCCTCGGCGCCTGGATCGAGCTCGAAGCGATCGCGGGGCCGGGCTCGGATCTCGCCGCGGAGCACGCGAAGGTCTCGCGGCTGCGCGCGGCGCTCGGCCTCAGCGACGACCGCGTGGTCGCGGAGGGCTACGCCGCCCTGCTGCTCGCCGGCGGCGCCGCGACCGAGCGCCTCGTGGCCCTCGCGCGTGGCGTGCGCGCGCGAGCGCACGCGCCGTACTCCCGGTTCCCGGTCGGCGCCGCAGTGCGTGACGAGCGCGGCGGGCTGCACGCGGGGGCCAACGTGGAGAACGCGAGCCACCCGCAGGGCCAGTGCGCCGAGACGAGCGCGATCGGCGCGCTGATCGCGAGCGGCGCGCGGCGCGTCGAGGAGATCGCCGTGCTCGCCGACACGGCGCTCGTCACGCCCTGCGGCGGCTGCCGCCAGCGCCTCGCCGAGCTCGCGGCGCCGAGCGCCCGGGTGCACCTGTGCGGACCGGAGGGCATCCGCCGCACCACCACCGTCGGCGGGCTGCTGCCGCTCGGCTTCGGCGCAGGAGACCTCCCCGCGTGACCGCCGCCCCCGACGCCGCCGCAGCGGTCGAGCACATCCGCGCGCGCACCGACCTCGTCCCGCGCATCGGCATCGTCCTCGGCTCGGGACTCGGCGCGATCGCCGACACGGTACGCGACGCGGTGGCCTTCCCCTACGCGGAGCTTCCCGGCTTCCCGCGGGGCAGCGTGACCGGCCACGCGCGGACGCTCCACCTCGGGACGCTCGCGGGGGTGCCGGTCGCGGTCTTCCAAGGGCGCGCCCACCTCTACGAAGGGGTCGACCCGGCCGCGCTCAGCGTCCCAATCCGGACGCTGCGCGGCCTCGGCGCCGAGGCGGTGCTGCTCACGAACGCCGCCGGCTCGCTCGACGCGGAGGTTCGGCCGGGACGCCTGATGGCGGTCACCGACCACATCAACCTGATGGGCACGAACCCGCTCGTCGGCCCGAACGACGACGCCGTCGGCCCCCGGTTCGTCTCGATGGGCGCGACCTACGACCCCGAGCTGCGCACGCGGCTGCACGCCGCGGCGCGCGCGGAGGGGATCGACCTCGCCGAGGGCGTGTACCTCGCCGTGACCGGTCCCGCCTTCGAGACCCCCGCCGAGATCCGCGCGTTCAGGGTGCTCGGCGCCGACGCCGTCGGCATGTCCACCGCGCCCGAGGCGATCGTCGCCGCGCACTGCGGCCTGTGCGTCGCCGCGGTCAGCTGCATCACGAACCTCGCGGAGGGCATGTCCGGCGAGCCGATCTCCCACGAGGGAACGCTCGCCGCCGCGGCCGCCGGCGCGCAGGACCTCGCCCGCCTCATCCCCCGCTTCCTCGGAGGGCTGCCCGCATGACGGCCATCGACGCCGCTCGCATCATCGGCCTGATCGACCTGACCAGCCTCGACGAGGACGACACGGACGCGACCGCCAACGCGCTCTGCGACAAGGCGGTGACGATCAAGGGGCCCGTCGCCGCGGTCTGCATCATGCCCGCGTTCGTCGCGCTGGCCTCCGAGCGGCTGGCGGGCACCGGCGTGCGCATCGCCACCGTCGCGAACTTCCCCGCCGGCGAGTTGGACGCAGACGCCGCCGCCCGCGAGGTCGCGGCGGCGGTGGCTGACGGCGCCGACGAGGTCGACGTCGTCGCGCCCTGGCGCACGGCGCTCGCCGGCGACTACGGTGCGGTCTCGGCGCTCGTCGCCGCCTGCGCCGCGGAGTGCGAGCACCTGAAGGTCATCCTCGAGACCGGCTCGCATCCCGATCCCGCCAAGACCCGGATCATCGCCGAGCACGCGCTCGAGGCCGGCGCCGCGTTCCTCAAGACGTCGACGGGCAAGAGCGGCCCGGGCGCCTCGCTCGACGCGACGCGGATCCTGCTGCGGGTCGCGGGCCGCCGCGCCGGCGTGAAGGCGGCGGGCGGCATCCGCACGCAGGGCCAGGCGAGCGACTACGTCGCGCTGGCCGACCGGTGCCAGGGGGCGCCGGCCACGGCGCAGACGTTCCGGTTCGGTGCCTCCTCGCTGCTCGACGAGCTCCTGGCCTGAGGTGCCCCGCTTCGCGCAGGAGCTCATCCGGGCTAAGCGCGACGGGCGCTCGCTGACCGGGGAGGAGCTGCACTGGCTCGTCGGCGGCATCACCGACGGCGGGCTCTCCGACGGGCAGGTCGCGGCCTTCGCGATGGCCGTCTTCTTCCAGGGCCTGGACGCCGAGGAGCTGGCCGCGTTCACGGCGGCGATGCGCGACAGCGGCCGGGTGCTCTCCTGGCGCGAGCTCACCGACCGGCCCGTGCTCGACAAGCACTCGACGGGCGGCGTGGGCGACAAGGTCTCGTTGCCGCTCGCCGCGATCCTGGCCGCCGCGGGCGCCGCCGTGCCGATGATCTCCGGCCGCGGCCTGGGCCACACGGGCGGGACGCTCGACAAGCTCGAGAGCATCCCCGGCTACGCGACCGCGCCCGACCACGACCGTTTCCGGCGCGTGGTCGCCGAGGTCGGCTGTGCGATCATCGGCCAGACGGGCGACCTCGCTCCGGCCGACAAGCGCCTCTACGCGCTCCGCGACGCGACCGGCTCGGTCGAGTCGATCCCGC
>JAABUS010005761.1_pt1 | contig 15843 bp, 13 predicted proteins | sample 5560161 | NCBI WGS metagenome assembly JAABUS01 (sample SAMN10711885, study PRJNA513376) | rock metagenome | isolation source: Antarctica rocks | place: Antarctica: Victoria Land, Trio Nunatak nord | collected 2016-01-04
TCATTTGGAAAGACTTCAAGCCATACCAAAATCCGTGACCAAGTTTAAGTACAAAAGCTTAATAAGATTGCTGAAAAACAAATTTAAATTAAAGAAGAAGAACTTTGAACTCATGGTTAGCATTATTCTATGCAGAAAGTTGAGCCGGGGCCGGAAAAAGAAAAACAAAGTTCCGGCCCTGGCTCGGCTTTCAAACCCCCCGCCAGCTGTAAGCTTGTAACGTAACCGGGTTACAGCTGGCCGGGGGGTTGAAAAAGTTGAGCCGGGGTCGGAAAAAATTCTTGACGTCGGGTTGAACTTTAAAATTCGCATATGCCCCGCACATCCAAGATCTGACGTCGGGTTGGAAAAGCTTCGGGCCCTATGCGAAGCATATGCCAAGAGCATTAAGCGAGGCCACAATAAAATTCACATCTGGTCATCAAAGTCTCGTCGATGCATATGCGCAGCATCAACTGAGCACAAAGAAACATCGATAAACGACTTGAAGATGAGTGTCGCACTTCGCATATGTCGCGCATATACTAAGAAGAAACTCAGCTCGCTCAAGACTCGTTCAATGTAAACTGAATGTTGAAGATGAATGTTTTGTGCATATGCTAAGCATACGTAAAAGAATCTTCGCTCGTCTTGCTGTAAAGTAGATTCATAATATATGCGTGCTCTGTGATTGTGCTATTTTCACGATGTTTCGCTCAAGCTGTGCATATGCTCGACTTCAATACTTCGCTCTTGCTGTTTGTCTTCTAGCTACTTTAGCTAAATAACATCAATTCTTGAGCTTATAATTAGCATATGCAGAAAGCTGAGCCGGGGTTGAAATAATTTTGAGCTCATGGTTAGCATATGCACGAAGTTGAGCTGAGATCGAAATCTAAAAAAAAAAGTTCTGATCTCGACTCAACTTTTCCAACCCCTCACCAACTGTAACCTCGCTTGTAACATCACACTGAGGTTGCTCTGAACGAGATAGAGAAGATGTTCTTCTTTATGATTGAACTAGCGCAGACTTACATCATGTAAGCTTCAGTGCAAATAAAGCTTTACAATTCTAGCATCAGTATAATACAGAGCTTTGTCAAGAGTCGTCAAACAGACTGCTCATTTTGTTTATCTTGTCACATCAACATTGCAATATGTCTTCTGATATTTATGATCACTTAAGCAGATTCAAGAGCAGCTTCAAATAGAACGTCAGCGAGTCGAAGAGGCAGAGAGTCGTGCAGAGCAGGCAGAGAGTCGCGCAGAGCAGGCAGAGCGTCGCACTCAATCAATCACTCTTCACAAGTATCTTCGTGAATGTCACGATGATTCTTTTCAGGCTTTCTCTGTTCAGAAGAACAAGTCACTGATCACAAAAGAAACATTGACAAACTCAGAGGGTAAAATATGCTTCACCTATCTACGATCGTGAACCGGTTTCGCAGAACAGCAACAAGAAGCATTCTATCAGCTGTCTTTGACAGAATACGATTCATTCAATAGTTCTCAAGTATTCGCATCTCTTCAGTATCTAGAAGAACTCGAACGCGTCAGCGAGAAGAATTTAAAGAGCTTTAAACGTGTAATTCTAAAGAATTCTATCGTCTATATTATTCAATATCTGTACTCTCAACTAGAGTCAAAATTGTATTAAACATGCTTATTGTCTAATTGAATTAGAATAGTCAAAAAGCATGTTTTATACATGTTTATTGAAATTTGTATTAAACACAGAGATTTATATAAATAGCATCAGTTATTTGAATGCTTTATAGTCATCTAATCATCAATGATGCTATTCAGAATGTTATGAGTCTGCATAAAGCGAATCATATGAGTGTATTCTAACTAGAAGTTCAAAGCTGAAGAAGAAAGAAGATGCAACACGTCATGAGTTTTACTCATGAAGACACGCTAGATTGTTAGCATGTCAACATCAGCTCTATACTAGTCTATGATAGTCTGACAAGATCTATGTTAGATTAATTCAAAGTGCATGATTGCAACATTACTCTTTCTCTTCATTTAACAATGTTTTTATTGCTGCAGTTCAATTGATCTTTCTTAAGTTAATTTCTATCTTGACTTGTTCAAATATTATTCATGAAAGTCATTTATGATCTTTAAGCATTCTTCAAATTTACTTTCATCAACATTGTATCAATGTAAATCAACGTTGTATTCTTTTCAATTAACATGATATTATAATCATTTATCTTGTTCATAGTGTTTGAAATTCAGTATATTCTTCATTTTTCATTCATCTTCGTTGTTGATCACTATAAAGTCAGATAATTCATTTCATTATTCATTCAAAGAATTCTTTAAATTTAATTGCAGCAAATTTGATGCAAATTTCAAATGTATTTTCATAGTCAATGATAATTTCAGTTGATAAACATGTTTAATCTCAATAATAATAATAATAATAAATTCATACATTTTTATGACATTAATTAGATCAACTTATGAGAAACTTTATGCTATGTGTATTGAGTGAACAAAACTCTCTGAGATAGAAAATCGCTCGCTGTTTATACAACTGTTACATGCAATCTGTTAGAGATCAGCATAGAGTGAGTCAATATGAGTGTCATTTAACTAGAAGATAAATGCTAAGAAAGAAAGATAGCTACAGAAAAGAAGCTGATTATATATGTGTATTTCTCAGTCAACGTTAGACTTAATAAAGACTAGTCAAGATGATGAAGTGAGAATAAATCTGACAAGACTAGAAGATTGAGTCTGACAAGACTAGAATCTTGACATTACTCTTCTTCTTCAATGATTGTTGAGATTGTGTCTAGAATCTAATCACACTGCAGCGAGATAGTGCGTAGCTGAATAGAATGTTTGATCAATAGAGGTAGCTTTAACTAGAAAACTAAGAATACAGAAGAAAGAAAACAGTTTTGAGCTGTATTTATAGTAGAGCGAACAAAGAAGCGAAGTAGTCAATTTGCTAAAGCTCGAATAGATGAAATGTTTCAGCATATTTCAATTCGAAACATCATTGTTTCTTGTTCACATATCAAAATTTCTAGAATCTATTGACTAGACTCTATTCAATGTTGACACGCTTTGTAACATTACTTTCTTCTCTTTAAAAGTCATGTCTCTATGACTTGTAATGTAGTTCATAGTACTGACGTAGAGCTCGATGCTCGTCTTTCTATTGATCTTTCTATTGATCTTTCAGATCATCGAAATGTCTATTGTAGCAGACTCACTATGAGAGAAAAAGAGCAATCATTGTAGCAGACTCACTATTTGACGTAGAAACATGAGATAGATCGATTCACTGATAGATGAGGCAATGTGAGTAGGTAGATCATTGCATTGACAGCGTCTTTGTAGCAGACTCACTAGTCAACTTGCTCATTGAAGAGATTGATTCTCATCGACTTGTCTTTGTAGCAGACTCACTAAATTGACACAGAAACACAAGGTAGATCAATTCACTGATAGATAGAGCGATGTGACTAAATCATTGCATTGACGACGTCTTTGTAGCAGACTCACTAAATTGATCTTGATTTGAATCGAGTCGAATTGAATTTGATGACACAGATTATTTTGACTCGACTGATTCACAAGCTTTTTAAGAGAAGATTGAACAGCTTATTTTCACTCGTCTGCTTCACAAGAATGAGTTGATTCTCAAGCAATTCACGAAGATTCTTTATTGTAGATTCTATTAATCGATTTTAAACAAATGCATACTGAATGAGCGATAGATCTTCTAGCAATTTAACAATCATATGTTCTCATTGATTCTATGAATCTTCTGATGTTGTTCTTGTCTTTCAAGATTGAATCATCAGATAAACAAATTTCTTTAGACTCAATTCATCTGTATGAGTGACTTGAATGAGTAATGAAATCAATATCATGTGATAAATGAATTCTTAGTTTAATGTTGAGATCATGTCTAGAATCTAATCACACTGCAGCGAGATAGTGTGTAGCTGAATAAAATGTTTGATCAATAGAGATAGCTCTAACTAGAAAACTAAGAATACAGAAGAAAGAAGACAGTTTCAAGCTGTATCTATAGTAAAGCGAACAAAGAGACGAAGTAGTTGATTTGCTAAAGCTCGAATAGATGAAATGTTTCAGCATATTTCAATTTGAAACATTGTTGTTTCTTGTTCACATATTGAAATTTCTAGAGTTTATTGACTAGACTTTATTCAATGTCAACATGCTTCGTAACAATGATTCATGTTCACATGAATGTATTTTCTGCTTGACTCAATTAATTGCTCAATTTAAATCATGATTGATTAAATTGTTAATTAGCACAATTTGTTCAAGTATTGAATATGAAAATCATCAATGATCTTCTGAGTGTTCATAAATTCATTATCATCAGCGTTGTATCAATTAAGATCATTGTCATAGTCATTTCATTTGACTTTATACTGAAGTCATCTTCAATATCAACGAAAATTTAATATATCATCGATTTTTCACTCGTTTTCGTCGTTTATCACTATTGAATCTGAAGATTCATTCTTTTGATCAGACAAGAAATCGTCAATGACAAAGCAAAGCAGATCAGAATAAAATACATCATGAACATGCATAAACTCTGATAATTTCAGTTTATATGAAGAGTCGATGAAATCTAGATTGATAAAAGAATTGAACATTTTGTCATTTAACTTCTTGAAAAATCGCGCTGTAATGATGTTTCTTTCATTGAAAAACATCTTTGATTTGATCTCATAATCAACTTCTTTTCTATGCTTATTGACTTGTTTCATCATTTGTTTTCATGTTTTGACTAGCGACTTGCGAGCAAACTTCAGTGTTTTGTTCATATGTTCAAATATATTCTCGACTTTAGTCATCTGCAAGCGTTCATGAGAACTTTCATATTTAATGACATTGAATTCAAAGCTCATACAAGAATGAAAGTCTTTGTTTAAAAAGAAAGAGATCGAGAAGATGATTGAGAACAGAGCATTATTGTCAATGAACTCAATCATGAGTAGTAGCTTAGCTCAGTTATTTTGCATGTACAAACAGAAGAATCGAAGATATCTTTCAATGTTCTGATTGACTCGTTCACTTTGATCATTGATCTGAAGATGATAGACTGTGAAGAGTCGAAGATTAATGTCTAGTCTTTTGCAAAGCGACTTTCATAAAATGAAGGTAAATTGAGAGTCTTGATTTGAAACAATGAAATTGAGTAAATTGTGTATTTGATATATTCACTGAAGCATTAGCTCAGCTGTTTTTTCTGTCGTGATCTTCTCGTCATCAGTGAAGCAAGAAATATAATGTCGTTTCTTTGTCAGTTTACATATCATTGTTAGTATGACATTTTTGTCTTTCAAAAGAAATAAGTTGATGATGAAATTCATGACTATGTTCTTTCATTGCTGTTCAAGTATGAGTAGAGAATGTAGTAGTTCATTGAATTTATCTCAAGAAGTCTTTGATCGCTGACAAATGTAGCAGTTTTGAATATATTAATTTATTGTTTTTCACATTGAAGATTAATAGTAGTATCTTCTTATGATCTTCATTGTTCTGAAAATTTCAAGATGCTTAATAAAAGATTGATCATGAACTTCTTGAATTAACTTCATTTGAAGATGCTCATTGAAGAAAACTCATAGAAGATCATTTCAATATAATATTTTATTCTGAACTCGACAATTTCTTAATTTAATATCTTTGTATTAAGCTTCATCTTTTAATATTGCTTCGCGAAGTAACGTACAATTCTCGTCGATTTCATTAGTTTCAAGAATCTGTTTATAAATTGATTCACTGATTTTCTTCTTTAGATCAGCAATTTTCATTCAATTTGAAGTCAGAATAATGATTCATTGATAGTGAATGCACTCATTTTCTGAACTTCTAGAAACTGAATTGACTCAATAAGTCAATGCATCAACTTTGATGTTTTATTTATCTGAATGATACATGATTTTGAAGTTGAAGTCAACGAGCTTTTGTATTCAGCACATTTGACATCTACTTAGCTCTTTATCTTTCATTAATGATGTTAAAGCTTGATGATTAATGAACATTTTTATGAGTAGTTCAGTCAATTTCAGCTCAGATCATCAATGCTTGAAGACACAAATGATTGTTAGTAGTTTCTTGTCATAGATCTCATAATTGCACTCAGCGAGACTCAGATTCTTACTGTAGTAAATCATTGAATGCAATGTTTCTTTGTCATCATACTGAGAAAGTATGTCATCATTGACGTAGTTAAATGAGTCTGTTTCAAGAATAGTCTTTTTATTCTGATCAAAATGATGAAAAATAAAGACTTCAATCATTTGTTTCTTCATATGATCAAAGATTGTTTGACAAGCTTGATCTTATTCAAATATCATCTCTTTTTGAGTTAGTTGAATCAGAGAATGAACAATCTTCGAAAAGTTCTTTATAAAACGTTGATAGAAATTGCAGAAGTTGATAAAGAACTGCATCTAAATAAGATTTGTAAAAGTAAATCATTTGACAACTGCTTGTATCTTTTGAGAATTCATCTTTAGTCTCTTAATGAATAGCAATAGTTCTAAAAAGCTGATTTCTTGAACATGAAACTTGCATTTGTTTATATTCATCTGTAGATCGATCTTGTCACGATTTTAGTCTTCGTCTATTCTTCAACTAGTCTTCGTCTGATTTCATTCTAATCGAGCCTAGCACAGAGCTGAGAAACACACATATAAGAATCGAGTTCTTTTCTGTAGATACTTTTCTTTCTTAGCATTTATCTATTAGTTAAATGACACTTTTATGACTCGCTCTAGACCGATTTCTAACAGTAGATAAATGCTCATCAACTACTCTGCTATCGACGTGTAGATGATACGAAATAATCTACTTCTATTCAGAAAATTCGCAAGAAATTCTTTGAATTACTTTCATCAAAACACATCTTCAAATTTACTTAAATTTACTCAAATTTATCAAATCAATCACTCAACTTTATCACAATCAAATCTATCTATTTATCTTTCTCACAATGACACGCGACTTCGAATCAGTCGAGTCACGAACAGCTCGTCTGCTTAGAAGCACTGCTAGCAGACGCGTTTTCATTAGTTCTTTCAATGTCTCAGCTGAATCTCAGAATGTCGCTATCTCATGAGACATCAACACGAGTCAACAACTACGTCAATGAGCTATCAATCAGTCAGACAAGATCATCAAGATGCTGGTCGAGCTAAGAGATCAACGAGACATGGCTTTGAAACTCAACGAGCAATGAATCGATGTTCAAGTTGATCACATCAAGAGACTTGATGAGCTAGAGATCAATCAAATGACAATAGACACTCAAGAAGAGACTATCGTCGAACTACGAGAGAAAGTCTTGAGTCTAAAAAAGAAACAGCGTTCAGCGAATCAGTCTCAATCTCGTCAGTCTACTGAATCTCGAGCTTTTACGAAATCTCTACCTCGTCAATCTATCGAGAATCATACTCGACGTGACTCGTTCACTCTATTCAATAATGATCATCACAAGTCTTTCAAGTTTTCGAACTCATCTGTATTCATCGACGAAGATGAATCAATATGAGATAGCTGAAGAATCAAGATGAACGACAAGCTTCAGGCAAATGTCAATCACTTCGATAATGAGAATACCTGTATTGTCTATGTGATATCTAGACTAGAAGATGATGCTGCTGAACATATCTTCGCTCGACGTCAACATGACGCTTCGCATTCATACATCTCGATCGACGAGCTATTTGAGCATCTGAAAGAAATATACGATGAACTGAATAGAAATCGATGTTGAAAACAGGAAACAGTACTGTTACCTCTGTGGTTAGAAATCTTCGCATTGATTCGACGAAGCAATCTTCGCATTAATTCGACGCTAGTGAATGAGTATTTACCCTTCGCTCATTTCTTTCCTTTATTCTTCATCTCGTATGTTCAACCTACTAGATAGTTCAATATATATCTACATGTCTATCTGCCCTCTTGTTCTCGTATATCAAGAGGTTATGAGCTCGAGTTAGCGCTATTATCGCTACCGCAAAAAATAACAAAGGGCAGAAGCATCGAACTCGCTGTCATCAAAATCGATGAATATTTCCCCTATCGATCTTCATCTTCTTCATACCTCAACCATCATACAACAATGAAAGGTTCGAATAATTATTGATTCTCTAAACTAAAGAAAAGCGAGAATTACGAGTCATGAAAGGTAGATATAATCAGTATTCTGAAAGTCAAAGATCTCTGATGAATCATCTCGAGAAAGCTGAAGAAATCGATAAATCCGAATTCTGAATTCAAGACAGCAGTCAAAAAGAAGTACGTCAGTACTATTCTTAATTGAGAAGACAAGAACGACAGAGTCTGCGATGTGATTATCTTCAGCATCGAACAGAGACTCAGAGTACATATAGTCAAAATAGAAGACGTCATCAAGATGTGATCTATTCTGAAGACTCAATATGAGCAGTCGAACTTGACCACTCTATATCTGGCGATCAAAGAACTCACTCAATCGAAGCAATCGAATTTCAATTTCATACAGAACTATGCTGACTCGCTCAAGCGAGCTGTCATCAGATGTTCAGACATCGATAATGCAGTAGCATCTGAATGCTTAGCAATCTCTTTCTTCTAGATCTCAACGAAAATCTAGAATCGTACATCTTCGACTTGATACAGAGCGTCAAGATCAACAAAATCGACTTATTCATAGAGAATATGATCATCGCTCTAGTCGATCACGATAAGAGATCAAACGATGAGAAGGGTTTCAGTTTCAAGAGCATGATAACTCAGTTTGGTGGCAAGAAGTCAAAATTCAAGAACTCTCGAAAGAGCTCGGATAAACAATGTTTTCATTGCGAGCAATCGAGTCACAGGCAAGAGAATTGCTGATATCTATATTCTAAGCTTCGTTCAGAAGAATGAAAGTCTAGTCAGGAAAAGAAGAATCTGATCATCGACTTCGAAGTCAGAATAGTCAGAACTATGAAGATCTTCTTCGTCTGTCGAGCAGGCAGTCGTATCAACGCCTGATGAATAGACATCGAAGCTGAGAATCATGTCTGCTACGACGAGAACTTGTTCAATAAACAGTCATATCGAAAGATCATCGATAACAGCATTGTTACTGCAAATAATGAAGCAGTAGCCATTGTCGAAAAAGGTTCAATTATGATCGACATTTTGCTGAACGATCAACCAACCAAAATTCGGCTGATCGATGTTTATCACTGTTCAGGACTACACTATAATTTGATGTCAGTCGATCAGGTGAAAGTCAAAGAATATACGTGTAGTATAAAGAACGACAGATTCCGATTTATGAATTCAAAGGGTGTCGTCGTTCTCACTGGCTCGAGAAATGAAGAGAAAGTCTATTTCGTGAATACATCATTCATTCTTTCAAAATCAGTCATTCTGGCAAGCAGTTCAGAATCAGCCAAGGCGTCATGACGTCAATGACATAAACGATTAGCTCATCTGAATATGACAGACGTCAAACGCCTGGTCAACATGAGCATCGACATCGATGTGAATTCGACAAATAGTCTAGAAAACAAGAAATCTTCAGAAATGATATGTGAGACCTGTGTCATAGACAAGCAACATAGAACGTCAAGTCGAAAACCTCACATCAGAGTCATCAAAGTAGATGAGCTAGTACATACGAACCTCGTTGACGATGATAAGATATCTAAGATCGATGAAGAATCTAAATATGTGACTACTATGATTGATGACTACAGCGAACATACGATCATCTATCTACTAGAACGAAAATTCGAACTAAAAGACGTACTTCGAGATTACCTGAAATTGATGAAGACTCGGAACACTTCGATTCATCGACTGCGTTCAGATAATGAAGATGAGTATGCTGATCATCAAACCATTGAATTGCTCAAAGAGCATGAGGTCAAATGAAAGTCGACGACATCATATAACTCGAGTCAAAATGAGGTTGCAGAGCGATGTTTTCGCACTCTTTTTGAACGAACTCGCGCTATACTGACTAGCGCCAAATTGCCGATAAGACTATGAGAAGAGGCAATAATGACTGTCACCTATCTGAAGAACAGAAGTTCTATCACTGCGTTGAACAATATAACTTTCTATGAGGCATGGCATGACAAGAAGTCTGATCTTAGCTATCTACATACGTTTGAATGCATAGCCTATCATCATGTGAAGAAAGCTCATCGAAAGCTCGATGACAAGAGCTTAAAATGTCAGTTTTTGAGCTACGAGAGAGTCAATCAGTTTCGCTTGTGAAACGGTAAGAAGGTACTAATATCTAGTCATATTCAATGAGACAAGGTAGTCATCGAAGCCGAAGAGTATGATGAAGACCTTTCGATACTATTCTTCGATGATCAAATCGAAGATGAATCTTCCTCGTCAAAACCTTCCCCGATAATAAGCACTGAAAATGCGAAGATCGCGAAAATTCTCGACGATTACTCAGCAAGAACTTCATCTGCTACTTCGAAATGTACAATCGTACCTGAAACATCAGTCGCTTCGCAGAAAGCTAGAAGCAGGTCACCAGAACTAGAATCAAGCGAGTCAGATAGCTCAAGCGATTCTGATGCTTCGAGCGAACGTTTCAAACGAGCTATCGCTGAACCTGTTGATTACAGAGCTCTCAACGATCTCTGAGCCAAAGGTCATAATCGAGGCTTTGTCAGTAGAGCAAATCGAGTTCAAATTGAATCGAATACTTCACAAACAGTGAAACATGCTAGAGCTAGTTCCGATTGGAAACAATGAAAGCTCGCATTCAGAAGTGAGCTCGACGCTCACATCAAAAGTGACACCTTTACTCTGAGAACATCTTCGTCGAACCGATGAATACTGTCGACGCGCTGAGTAACTATCATTAAGCGAGGGCCCAAAGAGAAGGTGATCAAATACAAAGCTAGATGAATGTGTAAGAAATTTCGTCAGGAGCAGAAAATTGACTATGACGAGATCTTTGCTTCGATGGTCAGAGTCACGATCATCAAAATGCTTCTAGCATTGACGATCAAATATGACTACGAAGTCGAACAAATGAACGTCGTCATCGCTTTTCTAGAAGCACATCTAAAGGAAGAGGTCTGAGTGCAGCAATCTTCGAAGTTTGAGCAAAAAGAATCAAATGAAACCTTTTTGACCTGTCGCCTAAACAAGGCTCTATATAAACTAAAACAGACGTCTCGGGAATGGTATGCAACTCTGAAAGTTTACCTCATCTTCATCGACTATCAAAGGGTAGAAATTGATCATTCAGTGTTCATTCATGATAATGACATCATTATCGCTATCTATGTAGACGATTTACTCATTCTAGAACCGAACATATTCGATATCAAAGCACTGAAGCTGCAATTTGCAAAGCGCTTTCAAATGAAAGATCTTGACTCAATCGAGTGATATCTAGAAATGCACATAACTCGTGATAGAGCTGAACGAACTCTTTGAATCAATCAAAGCATCTATATCAAGCGAGTCATCGAGCTTCTGAGCATGAGCGACTGCAGCCCAACTAAAACATCGATGCATCACAGATGTCAGCTTAAAAAGAACGTCTATTGAAAGTTCAAGAAGTGAGTCGAGTATCAAGCTATCTCTGAAGAAATAGAAAGCTATCAATCAATCATCGAAACACTGATGTGAGTAGCCTGTCAAACATGATTAGACATAGTCTATGCAGTGAGCAAATGCAGCAGATATTCGACGAATTCTACTCTCGATCATGACCTAGCTGTCAAACAAATCATTCGTTATCTAGTCGAAACTGCTCAGCTGAGGCTTCGATACGAATCTTTCAAAGTGAAGAGAGTTGAAAGAGCTGAATTCTTTGAATATATCGATTCAGCTCACGCGGATTGCTTGAATTCCCGAAGATTCACCTTCGGCTATATGTTTTTCCTATGAAATGAACCAATTAGCTGAAGCTTCAAACATCAGCAATGCGTTAGCACGTCATCTGCTGAAGCTGAATACGTCGACGAATGTAATGCAGTCAAGAAATTGATCTTTCTGATTCAAGCATTGAAAGAGATGAAATATGATGGTTCGAATACGAATTCAACTACCATTTTAGCTGACAATCAAGCGGCTATAAAAATGGGTAGCAATCTCGTCAATCACTTCCGGGCCAAGCACATTGATACGTCGTATCACTATGTCCGGAACAAGGTAGAAGAGGGAGCAATTAGGTTGAAATACATACTCATCGATCAAATGATGATCGACGATCTCATCAAGCTTCTGAAGTCAGGCAAATTCCTGAGGTTCAGATCAGTCATGAAACTAGCTTCAAGAAGTGAAGCTACCCTCGCCGAGCATGGCGTCGACGAGTAAAAGAGCATGAATATACAGTCAGTAGAGAGTCTGAATAGCTTCATATGAAGCTTCAATTTCTAAGAGAAAGTGTTGAAAACAGGAAACAGTACTGTTACCTCTGTGGTTAGAAATCTTCGCATTGATTCGACGAAGCAATCTTCGCATTAATTCGGCGCTAGTGAATGAATATTTACCCTTCGCCCACTTCTTTTCTTCATTCTTCATCTCGTATGTTCAACCTACTAGATAGTTCAATATATATCTACATGTCTATCTGCTTTCTTGTTCTCGTATATCAAGAATCGAAAGTGTTGTCGCGAGTACAACGCTCTTAGACAAACAGACAAGTCTTTCAATGTCTTCTACTTCAACTTTATGAAGCTATTCAGCTATCTAGACTACGACAATCGCATTCTGATGAACGATCTTCAGAATACGATCAACAATCGCTTGCAGAATGCTCTATCAGTCTGTTCAGAGAACTTTACTTCGCTCACTCGCTTAAGAATCTTTCTTCAAGATGTGAATAATAAACAGTGAGTCAACTATCAGCTACGCAGTCAGCTTTGCACTGTCATCGTCAAAGTCACTGTTGTACCTGATAAACGCGCTGCTACTTCATTGTCAGCAGTGACGACTTCGATAATTGAATATGTCAAGTCGACTATCTTTTCTATTTCTGAGTCAGTCAGATCGTTTATCGTCTGCTATATCTGCAAGATTTCAGATCACTTATTCAAGAACTGCTCTCAGAACAAGATCAACACTTCGACATCTCATGCATTCACTTCTCGTCTACATGAAATCATCATTTCGAAGAATAAAGAGAATGAGAAAATGTCTTCTTTTGAAGATAGCGAGACAAAAAACTAGAAACTTTCATCAAAGACGCGATGAAAAATGTGTTAATTTCTTCAACGACAAGCATGTCAGATGATTCTTTTGCTTCTGAATCTTTGATTACTGAATGTGTACTTTCTAGCAATGAAATTAGTTACTCATTGAAGTCATTGATAGACATCAAAGCTGCTGACTATTCGTTCATTGATGAAGTGATCGCGCAGATTGTTTGTGATCAGTTGCAAATCGAGTCTCTGACTTTGATCAAAGCGAAGTCAATTCGAGAATTTGATGATCATTATGCTAAGAAACTCATTACTCATGCCATCTATTCAAATTCTACTGTTCAAGATCATATGATTGACACAGCTTCTATGTTGATCATTCGATTAGATCAACATCAAATGATTCTCGAAAAAACATGAATGAACAAAATCAATCTAGTAATAGATATGCGAATCGATTTTCGACGATTTTCGAATTTCACTTCTAGTCAAAAATCAATTGTTCTACTCTCAAGTCATAGAACAATCACGAAACAGAAGAGCTTGACTTTTACTCATATACTAAAGAGATCTTTCACTTTCGTTACATCTCAATTCAGTCAGAAATCACTCTCTTTCAGTCAAAAGAAGAGTTCGATCGAACAGTTAAAATCGCGCGACGCGACTTTAACTAACGTCAAAATTCCTAAATCGACGTCAGGTTCAATGAACATAGCAATGATAGAGGCAGCGACATATAGAATGTTAGTCAAACGTTCAGACGTCAAGATCTTTGCTGTTATCATCTTGAAAATCGATCGACTCATAACTACAGCTGAAAACAAGTCTGAAGAAGTGAATCTGCATGAGCTTTCTTACGCTGAAGCTCTCAAGCAAGTCAAGATCAAGCTTTTCTCTGAATATCACGACTATCTAGATGTCTTCGATCGAGCAATGATCAATCAGCTATCATCACATCGTTTCTACAATCACAAAATTGAGTTGATCGATGAAGAAATGTTCTTGCGAAGCAGACTATATCAGATGTTCAATCACAAGCTTCAGAAGATAAAGAAGTATCTGATCAAACATCTGAACAAAGAGTTCATTTTCTTCAGCTTTGCATCATACGTCTCGCTCATCTTGTTTGCTGAAAAGAAAGACGAAAGTTGTTGAGACTGTGTCTAGATCATTCAATCAAAGAGACTCAGAACTGATATATATGTATTGTTCTTTAGAAATAGCTATAACAAGATATTAAGAATACAGAAGAGAAAGAGTGCAAGCTCTTCTATAAATAATGGCTTGAGACTGCGCTAGACTCAATACAGATGTGATGTAATAGATCAGATGTGTTTGTCTAAAAGAATGATGAAAGAAATGAATGAAGAAAGTGCTGAACAACGAGAAGAAGTGCTGAGAATGACTCGAAGAGATGTGCTAGGTTCAAACTAGACATAGCATCATGACTTGCTTTAATCAAATTGATTAGAGTTAGATCTGAACTCTGATCGATTCAGACATGTTCATAACATTATTTCTCTCTTCGAACATTCATGTTTGCATGAATAGAAAAGAAATAAAAGCAAAAAAATTCATCGTGTTTTCAATTTAGTGCGACTTATTCGAGTATAGCTTGTGAAATTCATTCAGAACTTTCTTCGAGTCATCGAATTTTTCTTTATCGACATAGTATCATTCGTCGTCATGATCTACTTCGATTCACTTGATCTTGTATTGTAGTCTTTCTCTATATCGCCTGAAGTTCAATATATTGTCTACTTTTCAGTGCTTTTCATTCTCTTCAATGATCATTGATTTAGAGAGTTCAGAGTGTTGTTTCAATAGAAAGTCGCTTGATGAAAATCGTAGATACTTCGAGCTGAACATTGAATGTATATGCTTCATGCTTCTAAATAGCTGAAGACGATAGAAGATCTCAACTTTGACTGTAATTGAATAGAGATTGAGCTGCTTGTCTTTTAAATCTTTGCATGATCTAATGATTTTGATGTTTTCAAAAACTAATCAAACTTGATCATCTACTTCATAGATGACGTCTCATCTATGCTTGTTTATCTGAGCTTCAGTGATCTGCTTGATCTTTTTCAATTGTTGATGATCAAAGATAAGAAGTTCGCTCATTCAAGTGACAATGTCATCGATCTTTCTAGTTTCAATACGTTGATAAATTGTTTCATAATCAGTTGTATCTGAATCGAAACTCATTCGAGAGTGAAAGTCTTTATTGAAGTAGAAAGAAATCATCAAGATAGTTGAGAATGTATTGAAATTGTCACTGAATTTCATCATTGAAAGTCATTTAGCTCAGTCATTCTGCATGTAATTGCAGTAGATTCAAAGTTTGCGTTCAACATCTTGATTAGCTCGTTTCAACTGATCATCGATCTTTGAATGATAGACTGTTGATAAATTGACTTTAATTTTCAGTCATTTACAAAGACTTTGTCATATGATCAATATGAACTGAGAGTCTCTATTTGAAACGATAGAACTGAGTAGATCATGAAGTCGATAGACGTTTCATAGCATGATTCATACTGTTTCTTCAATTGAGATGTTATTGTCTTCTCAATGACAGAAAACATAGTGACGTTCTTTGAAGAGACGACATATGATCATGCAAATGACGTTATAGTTTTTCGATAGAGATAGCTCAGTGATGAAGTTCATAGCTATATCTTGTCAA
>JAABUS010005764.1_pt1 | contig 15842 bp, 14 predicted proteins | sample 5560161 | NCBI WGS metagenome assembly JAABUS01 (sample SAMN10711885, study PRJNA513376) | rock metagenome | isolation source: Antarctica rocks | place: Antarctica: Victoria Land, Trio Nunatak nord | collected 2016-01-04
GATGCCGGGGGAACCAGCGTCACGATCTTCCTGGCCCAGGGCCTCGCCGCGACGAGCGAGACCCCCAAGGAGGAGTAGCGATCTCAGCTGTCGTCGCGTGCTGACGGTGGATGTGCGACGTCCCGAATCAAGTGGATTGAGACGACACGCAATGGCAGAACACCCTCGCCCTGATGGACGAGGGTGTTCTGCCATTGCGTGTTTCAGACCTACCCACCGAGGGACGATCGGTCGACCCCGGTACCGGCCCTGAGAGATGCGTTAATCGCTCCCACTGTCGCGGTCGCCACCGCCACGGCTATCCCGGTCCGTGCTGCCACTGCCACTGTCGCTGCTGGTGCTGGTGCTGGTGCTGTCGCCATCGCCATCGCCATCGCCTCGGGACCGGCGGGACGAGCGCAGGGAGGCGGACCGCGGGGAGGGGGGAACGCCGGCCGGCCGGCGGGACGGGACGGGGCGCTCCCGCCACAGCAGCACAGCCATCCCGAGAATCATCAGCGCGGCCACGGCGGCGAGGTAGTAGACGGCGCGGGCATCGGTCGCATTCACGATCGAGCGGTCGTCGTCGTACGGCTGGCTGTTGCCCATGATCACCAGCACGTAGGCCAGCGTGACGAGCTGGACCGCGATCGTCAGGGCCAGGAACAGGCTGCGCAGATACCCCACGAGGTTCCTCCGATTGGTCAGATGACAGTTTCGGGCGCGGGCGATACCCAGTGTCCGGACTGACGCCATTGTTCCGGTCAGCGGTTGCCCCGGCAAGGCCCGACCGGTCATCCGGACGGTCGTCGTCAGTTCTCACCTGACTGCGATGTCCGTCCGTAAACGGACCGGACCTAACGACATGGGATATACATCGCCGTTCTGCAACGTTGAAAACCTCACGCGAACGCAATCATCGCCGACCATCGCCGCCAGATAACCTGATGTCGTCAAGTCCGGTCCCTTCAGGGCCGGACATCGCCGGCAAGGCGATAGCGATCCACAACGATCGCCTGTCCAATACGGCACAATGCTCCCCAATACTGGCGTCTACCCCGGCAAGGTGCCCTCGGGTAATCAGGATGGCCGTGCGACGCGGCAAACCAGATGCGGCACAATGCTGGCGGGTCCATGATCCGGAACCTGACCGGCCAGTGGTGGCCCGTACCGACCGGATCGACTGCCGGGCACCCCACTGGTGCCCCCAGTGCGACGACCGACCGTACCGCAGCGACCGTGACGCCCCAGTCAGAGAGCAGGTACCGCGATGACCGACCGCTACGTCCCGACCCCACAGGACAGGTTTACCTTTGGCCTCTGGACCGTCGGGCAACAGGGCCGCGACCCGTTCGGCGACCCCGTCCGCCCGCCGATGGACCCCATCCACGCCGTCCACCGGCTGGCCGAGCTCGGAGCCTGGGGGATCAGCCTCCACGACAACGACCTCGTTCCGTTCGACGCGACGCCGACTGAACGCGACCGGCTGGTCAAGGGCCTCAAGGCCGCCCTCGACGAGACCGGCCTCGTCCTCGGGATGGCGACGACCAACCTGTTCACCAACCCGGTCTTCAAGGACGGCGCATTCACGTCGTCCGACGCGACGGTCCGGGCCTTCGCGATCCAGAAGGCGATGCGCTCGATCGACATCGGCGCCGAGCTGGGCACGAAGATCTACGACTTCTGGGGCGGTCGTGAGGGGTCGGAGACGGACGTCTACCGCAGCCCGGTCGAGGCCCTGCGGTACATGCGCGAGGCCTTCAACTTCCTGACCCGGTACGTGAAGGATCAGGGCTACGACATGCGGTTCGTGATCGAGCCCAAGCCGAACGAGCCCCGCGGCCACATCTACCTGCCGACGGTCGGCCACGCCCTCCACTTCATCACGACGCTCGACGACGCCGACATGGTCGGCGTCAACCCGGAGTTCGCCCACGACACGATGGCCGGCCTGAACTTCACCCACGCCGTCGGGCAGGCGATCGACGCCGGCAAGCTGTTCCACATCGACCTGAACGACCAGGTCCCCGGCCGGTACGACCAGGACTTCCGCTTCGCCTCGGAGAACCTCAAGCCGGCCTTCTATCTGGTCAGGCTGCTGGAGGAGAGCGGCTACGACGGCCCGCGCCACTTCGACGCCCACCCCTACCGGACCGAGGACGAGGACGGCGTCTGGCACTTCGCCCGCGGCTGCATGCGCAGCTACCTGATCCTCAGGGACAAGGCGAAACGGTTCGCCGCCGACGCCGAGATCCAGGGCGTCATCGCCGAGCTCCGCGCCGCCGATAACTTCGACGGCCCATCGGCCACCGGCGGCTACACGGCCGAGACCGCCGCCGCGCTCAAGGGCTACGCGTTCGACACGGCGGCGCTGGCGGCGAAGGGGCGGCGCTACGAGGAGCTGGACCAGCTGGTCAACGAGCTGATCCTCGGTGTTCGGTAAGCTCCCTATGCGGCGCTCGAATCCCTCCGGGCGATCGTCCTGCCTTGCCAGGACGATCGCCCTCCTTTGCCAGTAGATCGATCCAATGACGATTCGGTTTCAGAGCACGGCTGGTTTCGTTGGGAACGACCGAGTAAGTTCTGTCTCCGGCAAAACGACGACTGTTCGCATCTAACTATCAAAAACGAGTATCATATTGCGTCCTGAAAAAAATATTGCGCGGATCGTGATGGCTCTTTTTATATGTATCTTTGGCTACATTGTGCGCAGAAGCTGGCCCGCACTGTGCATCCTCGCAGCCGGACGACACGCGGTGCCGACCGGCTGGGTAGCCGAAGGGCGGTGCCGCACGAGCCCCCTCAAATCAGTTCTGCGCTTATGTTCCGGCCGCAAGCGGCCAGGAAACGTCGGGGGGACAGGTTCGCCGCTGTCGAGACCACACAGGAGAGCACCGCATGACCCAAGACTACACCGACCACTTCATGTCGAAGATCGCCGCCGAGCGTGAGCGCATCATCAGCCGACGTGGAATGCTCGGCAAGACCGCCGTCGCTGGTGGCGCCGCCGCGCTGGCCGTGGCGGCATTTCCAACATTCCACTCCGCTTCGGCGCAGGCCATGTTCGAGCCGGACCCGATGTTCATGGCTGATGTCGACGTCCTCAACTACGCCCTGACGCTCGAGCACCTCGAGTCGGTCTTCTACAGCCAGGCCCTCGACATGTTCACGGCCGACGACATGGGCGGCCAGAACGTCTTCGACCGCATCACCGAGATCAGCGCCCATGAGGATGCACACGTCGAAGCGTTGACCGCAGCCGTCAGCGGTCTTATGGGTGAGCCGGTCATGGAAGGGAAGTACGACTTCGGATACACCGATTTCGCTTCGTTCCTCACGACGGCCTCGGCCATCGAGAACGTCGGCGTCGGCGCCTACGCCGGAGCCGCCCCGTCGCTGGTCGCCCTGACGATGGATCCGAATCTGGTCGTGACCGCCCTCGGTATCCACAGCGTCGAGGCTCGCCACGCCGGCTACGTTACCGAGCTGATCGGCGACGCGGCGACGAGTCCGTTCCCGGAAGCCGTCGATCCCGCTTCGGCCCCGGCCGAAGTGCTCAAGAACGTCACGCCGTTCATCACCGCCTAATCATCCAGCCGCACCAGCCGTCACCTGAACGTGCCGGTCGGTCCGATGGAATCGACCCGACGCCACGACCGCTCCGGATGTCATGTCCAGAGCGATCGTGGCGTTTTTTTCGGGTCGTCTGCAATGAAGCATCGTCTGAACCGGAGCAGCCCCTGCCGCCTGACCTTCCCAGCTCCCCGGTCATGAGAACAGCCCCGATCCTCCCGGCCGGCGTGCCTCGCTCGGGCGGAAGGATTGGGGGCTGTGCGAGTCGGAACGGTTACCCGTTGGACCCGTTGATGTCCACGAAGACGAAGGTCAGGGTCGCGTCGCCATCGATCGGCTCAAGGACCTGGCCGTCGTTGTTCGGCGCGACGCCGGTCGGAGCGCCGAAGGCGTAGGTCGCGGTCACGGCGGACCCGGCCTCGGCCGTGAATGTGACGTAGCCGTTGGCGTCGGTCGTGAAGCCGGTCTCGGACGAGGTCGTCTCGGATCCGCGCGTGACGGAGAAGGTCGCGTTCGGCATCGCCACGCAGCCCTCCAGCGACGCGAGGTCGCCAGCGCGGCAGTCCAGCGCCTGGATCGTCAGGGTCGCCAGCGCGCCACCGGCGACCGGGGTCCCGCCGGTGGACGGGTCGCCGGTCGTCGGGCCATCGGTCGCCGGGACGTCCGTGACCGGGGCCTCCGGCGCGTCGAACACGAGCGGCACCGTCGTATCACCCTCGAAGGCGGGAATCGCGAATGGCACGTTGAGGAGCTCCAGCCCCTCGGGGCCGCCGGTGACGCTGCTGACGGTGACCGGGGAACCGACGGCGACCTCGACCGGGGCCAGCTGGCCCGCATCGTCGGTCACGCCGCCCGCCTCGGCGCCGTCGACGACGACCGAAACGGTCACGCCGGCCAGCGGGGCGCAGGTCGTCGTGTCGAGCAGGGTACCGTTGGAGCAGTCCAGCACCTCGAGCGCGAGCGTCCCGGTGCCCGCGGCGGCGCTGCCGGCATCGATGCCATCGCCACTCGCCCCGCCAGCGACCGGCGTCCCGGCCCTGCTGGCGGCGGGCGTTGCCGAGGCGGGGGACGTTGCCGAGGCGGTGTCCGCCTCGAAGGCCGGGACCTCGGCGCCGATCGTCGCGACCACGACGGTGCCGCCGTCGACGCTGGCGATGGTCAGCTCACCGTCCAGCACCGCGGCCGAACCGGTGGCCAGGGTGATGGTCTCGCCACCGAAGGTGATGTCGACCGAGCCGTCGGTCGCGAACACCAGGGACGGGGTCTGGCTGTCGAGAGCGGGGCTTGTCACGCTCTGGCCCGGCGCGAGGACGGCGCGGGAGAGGTCCAGCGCCCGGTTGCCGGTCGGGACGGCGAAGCCTTCGCCACCCAGGAGCAGTTCGCCGCCGGCCGCGTCGCTGGCCTGATCGGCCGGGACGAGAGCGATCCGGTCGTAGCCCGTCGCGCCATCGACGCCAGAGCGGGTCTCGGTGGCGCCATCAGGAACGAAGGCGGCCGAGCCCGGCAGGAGCAGATCCTGGGCACCCGTGGCTGGAACCTCGACGAGGACCGGGCCATCGGTCGCGAAGGTGAAGCCCAGCGATTGCGCGGTTGGGGTGGCGCCGTCGCGGTCCCCGGCCTGATCGGCGACGACGCGCCAGGCAAGCGGACCGGTCGGCAGCGTGGCGGCGCCGTGGGCGATCGACTGGAGCGAGCCCGCGGTGGCGCCGTCCTGGGCCAGACCATGGGAGGGTGCCGAGAGGAAAGCCGCGACGAGCAGGGCGGTGATCAGACCCAGACAGGCGCCGAGGCGCAGCAACCGGTTCATACGACTCCTCTGATGACATAACGATAGCCACCGGTCGAACGCAAACGGGCGTGACCTGGCCGGCCCGGACCGCACGGGACGCGAACGCACAGCATAGACGATAGCGAAGGGGATCTCACCATGATTCGGCGCAATATCGGGCGTCGACAGGAGGACGCACCGCGGTTGGCTCATCCGGCCGCCGCCATCTTACCGGAATACTTCAGCGGAGGTCCTCTTGTCTGACTCCGCTCCGGGAACCCAGCCATGCATCCCCTGATCGCCGACAACCTGGACCAGATCCGTCGCCTCTGCGCGGAGTTCGGCGTCGAGCGCCTCGAGGTCTTCGGCTCGATCAACACTCCCGACTTCGACCCCGAACGCAGCGACGTCGACTTCCTCGTGACGTACCTCGAGGACTACAGATACGGACCATGGATGGGGCGGTATTTCCGCTTCAAGGAAACGCTGGCGGCGCTCCTCGAACGTGATGTCGATCTCGTCATCAATACGACGTTCGATAACAGGTACTTCGTACGGGCGCTCAATGCCAGTCGAACGGAACTCTATGCCGCCTAGTGGTCTGTCACACGTAACGTGGCAGTGGCAAGGCGCCGGCGGGAGTCGGACAGCAACCCGCCGCCCTGCCACTAGAGTCCCGCCATGGTCACCACGTATCGCGTCGTCCTGACCGAGGAGCAGCGCGCCGGGCTGCGGACGCTCGTCGGTTCCGGCACCGCCCCGGCCCGAACCCTCAGCCGCGCCCGGATCCTGCTCAAGGCCGACCACGGCGACGGCGGCGCGAGCTGGTCGGATGCCGCCATCGCGGGGGCGCTCGACATCCATCCCCATACCGTCCAGCGCATCCGCCGCCAGTTCATCGGCGAGGGGCTCGCGGCCACGCTGGAACGCAAGCGCCCCGACCGCGTCTACGAGCGCTCCCTCGACGGACGGCAAGAAGCGCAGCTCATCGCCATCGCCTGCGGGACGCCTCCGGATGGTCAGGCCCACTGGAGCCTGCGCCTGCTCGCCGCGGAGGTCGTTCGGCTCGAGGTCGTCGACGCCATCTCCTACGAGACGGTCCGCCGCACGCTCAAAAAAACGTCCTCAAGCCGCACCTGAGCACGCAGTGGTGCGTCGCCCCGACGGCCGATCCGGCTTTCGTCTGGCAGATGGAGGATGTGCTGACGGTTTACGAACGGCCCTATGATCCGGCGTATCCGGTGGTCTGTCTGGACGAGACCAGCCGGCAGCTGCTGGCCAACACCCGGCCGCCGCTGCCGTCCGCGCCGGGTCAGGTGGCCCGGCAGGATCCGGAATACGTCCGGGGCGGGGTGACGAATCTGTTCCTGGTCACCGAGCCGCTGCGGGGCTGGCGCCATGTCACCGTCAGCCCGCAGCGCACCCGGATCGACTTCGCCCAGTGCGTCCGGGAGCTGGTCGACGTCCACTATCCCGATATCCCGATGTCGAGCGGATCGTGCTGGTGCTGGACCAACTCAACACGCACTCGCCGGCCTCGCTGTACGCCGCCTTCCCAACCGACGAGGCGCGCCGGCTGACCGAACGGCTGGAGATTCACCATACGCCCAAGCATGGCAGCTGGCTGAACATGGCCGAGCTGGAGTTGAGCGTGCTGGCCCGGCGGTGCCTGGCCCAGCGATTGCCGGATCGGGACGCGATGGCGCGGGCGGTGACGGCCTGGGCCACCCGTCGCAATGCGGCGGACACCCGGATCGACTGGCAGTTCACCACGACCGATGCCCGGACCAGACTCCGCCGCCTCTACCCAACATATGCCCCGTGACAGACCACTAGATCAGCCAAACTTCTGGACGATATCCGGCAATCCGGTCGCTACATCCTGAACGATGTTGCCGGACTCACATTTACAGCATTCCTTCAAAACCGACTGGTCAGGCAGGCCGTCGAGCGTAACTTCGAGATCGTCGGCGAAGCCACTAGGCGGCTGGTCGACGCTGACTTGGCAACAGCCGAGCAGATCGACGGTTATCGGGATGCAATCGGACTTCGGAACGTCATCGTTCACAACTATGATCGCGTCGATCCTGCTGCACTATGGGAGATCATCGACACGACGCTACCGGCTTTGCTGGATGACGTCGAAGCCTTGTTGGCTGAGTTCGACCTTGATGCTTCGGACGGTGAGCCATTCGGTACTGCTGGCTGACCATCTTGGACAGGCGAGGCCGGCAGGGCGTCCCCGCCTTCGTCGAGCCGATATCTTGCACCGACGCACAACGGTGATAGCAGATCGACTGAATCCAACCCTCTGGTCGATCTGCTTGCTGCCGGATCAGGGTCAGGATTCGGCCGGTCATGGGTGACAGGCGACCCATCCACCGATGAGCGCGCTGCCCAGCCGCACCAGGGCCGTGCCGATCATCACCCGAACAGGCCGGCGCGGCTGACGAGGCACCTCAGGTTCGGGAGGAACCCGGCATCGGCTGTGCTCGATGAGCTGTCGTTCGTGGACGACCGCGACGCCTTCGGTCGATGACTGCCAGGGAACCATCGTCACTCCCTATTGCACTTGCGGGAATCGAAGAATGCGGCCCGGTCACCAAGGTTATCTGTACGTGTGGTCGTTGCAGGCGAGCAGACCACGGATGGCGGAATTCACGAGGTCAGGTCGGTCAGGTCGGTCAGGTCGGTCAGGTCGGTCAGGTCGGTCAGGCGACGGAGCAGGAAGCGGCGCTCGGCGTCGGTTGGGGCGAGGTCCAGGGCGGCGCCGTAGCTCTCGGCGGCCTGAGCAAACCGTCCCAGCCGGCGGAGCAGGTCGGCGCGGGTGGCGGGCAACAGGTGATACCCCACCAGGGAACCGGAAGCGGCCAGCTCGTCGACGAGGGCGAGCCCGGCCGCCGGGCCGTCGGCCATCGCGATCGCGACCGCCCGGTTCAGCCGGACGATGTCCGACGGCACGAACCGCAGCAGTTCGCCGTAGAGCGCGACGATCTGCGGCCAGTCGGTCGCGTCGGCCCGTGGTGCCGTCGCGTGGCAGGCGGCGATGGCCGCCTGGATCTGGTACGGGCCGGGCTGCCGCTGCCGCAGCGCCGATTCGAGCAGCACCGTCCCCTCACCGATCTGGCCCTGATCCCAGCGAGCGCGGTCCTGGTCCTCCAGCGTGACGAGATCGCCCCGCGCGTCCATCCGGGTGGCGCGGCGGGCATCGTGGAGCAGCAGCAGGGCGAGCAGCCCAAGCGTCTCCGGCTCGTCCGGCATCAATGTCGCCAGCGTCCGGGCGAGTCGGATCGCCTCGGCGGACAGGTCGATCCGGATCAGATCCGGACCGGCCGTCGCCGCATACCCCTCATTGAAGAGGAGGTAGACGACGCTCAGGACGGCCCGCGTCCGCTCCGGCAGCAGGTGGGCCGGCGGGACCCGGTACGGGATGCCGGCGTTGCGGATCCGGCGCCTGGCCCGGACCAGCCGCTGGGCCATCGTCGCCTCCGGGACGAGGAACGCCCGGGCGATCTCGGTGGTGGTCAGACCGGCGAGCGTCCGGAGGGTCAGTGCGACCTGCGCGTCGAGCGAGAGCGCGGGGTGACAGCAGGTGAAGATCAGCCGCAGCCGGTCGTCCGGGACGCCACTCTCATCACCCTCGGAGTCGGCGCCATCCGCCCATTCCGGGGCAGTCTCCCGCTCGGCCATGAGTCCCACCTCCCTGAGCCGGTCGGCCTCCCGCACCCGGCGCCGGAGACGATCCAGCGCCCGGTTGCCGGCCACCGTCGTCAGCCAGGCGCCGGGGCGGTCCGGGACGCCGTCGCGGGGCCAGCGTCCCAGCGCCGCCGCGAACGCCTCCTGCGCACACTCCTCGGCGAGGTCCCAGTCTCCGGTCCGCCGGATCAGCGTCGCGACGACCCGGCCCCACTCGTCCCGGAAGGCGTCCGAGACGGCCGCTGCCACGTCGTCGGTCACGAGGTCCAGACCGGACGGACCTCGACCATCCCGAACGACGCCTGCGGCGACTTCGCCGCCACGTCGATCGCCTCTTCGAGCGAGTCGCATTCGATCAGGTCGAAGCCAGCGATCTGTTCGCGCGTCTCGGCGAACGGCCCGTCTGTCAGCAGCGTTCGACCATCCCGGACCCGGACGGTGGTCGCCGCGGTCGAGGGGTGGAGCGGGGCTCCGATGTCCAGACGGGCGCCACGGGAATTCATCGCCTCGACGTAGGCGGTCGTCTCGGCCTGGATGTCCCGGTCCGTCGTCGGCTCGCCGCCCGGCTCGGAGCAGATGAAGAGCAGGTATTGCATGACATGCCTCTCCTGTTGGATGACTCGATGTGGAACCGGCAATGGGGTGATCACAGGCGACGCACTCAGCTGGCGTTCATGATCGAGCCGCAGGTCAGGTTGACGATCGTTCCGGTCATGGCGCCGGCGCGGTCCGACGCGACGAAGGCCGCCGCGTCGGCGACCTGCTGCAGGGTGGGCATCCGGCCCAGCGCCGTGCCGTCGGTCATGTACCGGTGAGCGTCGGCGACCGGTCCTTCAGTGATCGGCCCCCAGGTCTCCGGGAGCGCGTCCGGCCGCAGACAGACCACACGAACACCGTAGGGACCGACCTCACCGGCCAGGCCGCGGGTGAATTCCTCCACCGCGGCGCAGGCGGGGCCGAAGCCACCCGATGCGTGGTACCGGCGGTCACGACCCGACAACCCTGAGGTCGAGGTCGACATCGTCAGGATCACGCCCGAGCCGGCGGCGGCCATCCGCCGGGCGGCCGCGGTGCCTGTGCAGAAGTTCAGGCGAAGGGCGTTCTCGGCCGACCGCGTGAAGTCGTCCACCGTCATCTCGCGCAGCGGGATACCCATGACGGCGCCGGGGTGGGTCGCGTTCAGGCTGACGTCGATCCGCCCGGTCGCCGCGACGAGCGCGTCGAGGTGCGCCTCGACGGCGTCAGGGTCTTGGGCATCGACCACGGCGACCTCCGCCAGTCCGCCGGCGGCGTGGATCTCGGCTGCGACCGATTCGAGCGACTCGGCCGTCCGCCCGACCAGGTAGACACGGGCGCCCTCGTTGGCGAAGGTCCGTGCGGCCGTGCGGCCCACGGATCCGGCGGCCCCATAGATGACCGCGACTTTGTCCTGCAACAGCATGCTGTCTCCTTCTCGCAATCAGACGCACTGACCCGGTTCACGATGGGGCACGGTGGGCGGGGACGATTTTCGCTGCCGCCATTCTCGACGTGGAGAGTTACCCGACCCAGAGGGGCCGGATGTCGATCATGCCGAATGACGCGACCGGGTGCTTCGAGGCGACCTCGATCGCCTCATCGAGATCGGCGCACTCGATCAGGTCGAAGCCGGCGATCTGCTCGCGGGTCTCGGCGAACGGCCCGTCGGTGAGGAGCGTCTCGCCGGAGCGGACCCGGACCGTCGTCGCGTCGGACGCCGGGCGAAGCTGGTCGCCCCGCAGCCGGACGCCGCGGCCGTCCATCTCCGCGACCCAGGCGTTGGTCTCTGCCTCCATGTCGCGGCTCGGGTCAGGTCCGATTCCCGGTTCGGTGCAGATAAAGAGCATGTACTGCATGGGGTTGGTTCTCCGGTTCGATCTGCCAGATGACCAGCTCCGTTCGGCCGGTCTACAGAGACGACGAACAGGATCGCCGAAATCGACACCCCCGGCGAGAGATCCACAGTGTTGCTCCTGGCGACCCGCAAACGGGGAGGGTCACGATTCGTCAACGATCGCTGTCCTGCCCGTCGCTATACTTTCCGGAACACGGATTCGCCCCCGGAGCAGCCGGGCGGTGGCCGGGCAAGGGGATGAGGAATGGTTGGCGAGCAGGGTATGGGCAACGGCGGCGAGCGGCGCGAACGGGGCGGGACGCCGGGACGGTTCGCGCCCGGCGGTGCGCTGAGCGGGCAGGCTGTCTCGACGCGGGGCGTCACGACCGAGGACGATGCCAACCTCGCCGTCGCCGGGGTCGACGCGACCCCACCTCCCGGCGCCGGCGCGCCTCCGTTGGCGGCCCAGCTCGGAGCGTCGCCGGGCGCCTCGTCCGGCGACGCCTTCGGCCGGCCGGACGGGCGCTCCCTCGAGACGCCGATCACCGGCCCGGCCAAGCGCGAGGTCGACCTCTACGTCCGGACCTACACCACGCTGCTCCAGAGCTCCGGCGCGATCAGCGTCAGCTCGCTCGAACCGGCCCACATCATGGCCGCCGCCTCGCTCCACGCCGGCGCGACCGAGACCGCCCCGGACATGAACGCCTTCATGTACTCGACCCAGCGCCTCCCGGCCTGCATCGTCGATGTCCGCCGGATCGTGCTGGCCCAGTCCCGGCACGACTTCAACCGGGCCGGCCTCTCGCGGCTCGACAGCTGGGAGATGCAGTCGGCCCCCGGTCGCCGCCGCCGCTGGCTGTACGACGGGGACATGACGCTCGCCGCCTACATCGCCTCGGCCTCCGACCTCGACGACGCCGTCCCGTCGATCGTCGCCTGGCAGATCGAGTGGAACAAGTTCAACCGACTGTTCGCCGCCGACCCGGCCCTGACGGCCGAGGTCGAGGCGCTCGCGGCGGGGATCGGCGTGCCGCCCTCCGAGGAGCGGTTCGCCAGCATCGGCGAGCGGCTGCTGTTGGTGCCCAACGACTGGAACCGGCTCCGGACCGTCTGGGGGGTCCGGCTCTGGCCCAATCTGGCGAAGATGGCCCATCAGCGCAAGCGGTTCTCCATCCAGCTGCTCGGGGGCTCCCACAACGGTTACGCCCGCTCGGCCCGGCAGTGGTGGAACCCGATCGGCGATCGCTTGCAGGAGCTCGGGCTGGCCGACCGGCCACTCTACTTCGTCTCCAGCAACACCCACAGCATCGCCAACGTCCTGAGCGGGACCGCCCAGCGCCGTCGGGACGCGATCGTTGCCTCGATCCGCCGGACCGGTCACGCCGAGCTCATCCCGGAGCTGGAGCGGATCGAGCGGGGCGACAGCCGCTCACCCTGGGAGAACTGGCTGTACTTCGCGGCCCGGTCCTACTTCGCCGCGCCGAGGATGGCCGATGAGCGCGAGCGCCGCAACGCCGAGGAGCAGGCCGGCGGGATCTACACGATCGACCCGCGGGGCGCTGTCGACGTCGGCGTCCAGATCATCGACGTCGCGAAGCTCGACCCGACCTGCTTCGACCCACGCCTTCGCGGCGGGATCGACCGGATCGTCGACGGTGCCGGGCCGAACGGCGCCATCGATGCCGACGGCCTCAACGCCGATGGCTTCGACGGTCAGGCCGAAGGGTCCGACGCCGTCATCATCAACATCAACTACCCGCTCGGCCTGGCCGCCTACTACCTGCTCAGCCAGACCGGGATCGCTGTCGACGCAATCCAGGGGATCTACGTCCTCGGCAAGGCGGCGACGCTCAACGGCCGGATCGGCGACGTCATGATCACCAACGTCGTCTACGACGAGCACTCCAACAACACCTACTGGTTCGACAATTGCTTCACCTACGACAGCCTCGCGCCGTACCTCGTCTTCGGCGACCTGCTCGACAACCAGAAGGCGGTCACGGTCAAGGGCACCTACCTCCAGAACCAGGGCTACCTCGACTTCTTCTACCGCGAGGCCTACACCGTCGTCGAGATGGAGGCCGGGCCGTACCTGAGCGCGATCTGCGAGGAACTGTTCCCGCGGCGCTACCCCTCCGGCGAAGCGATCAACCTGCAGTCGGCAATGCGCGGCGGCCTCGACCTCGGCATTCTCCACTACGCGTCGGACACCCCCTACACCCGCGCCCAGACCCTCGGCGCCCGCGGCATGGACTTCTACGGCCTGGACTCGACCTACGCCTCCACCATAGCTATTTTGAGGAGGATTTTTGATCGGGAGCGGGCACGGTTGAGGGCGTAAGGGAATCCTCCCGACGAATGGACAAACGACCGAGCCGTCCAGCCTCAACAGGCTGGACGGCTCGGTCGTTGAGTTCATCCGGATCGATCATGAGCTAGCCGCGGGCTACTTCACGAAGACGCCCATGACGTAGAGCACAAGCATCCCGGCGGCGAGACCGGAGAAGGCCGTCAGCGGCATCCGCTGCCCGGCCGACTCCTCGCTGCGCCAGACCAGCCCACGGCCGATCGAGAAGGCGACCTGGAAGACCGCGCCAGCGCCGACCGCGAGGAACAATACCGCCGGCCCCGACGAGGTCGTCAGGCCGCCGACCCAGGTCCCGACGACGGCGGGAGCGCCGCCGATCGCGGCCAGCAGGGCGAGCCGCTGGATCGTCGGGCGCTGCCGGGCCAGGGGGATGACGATGCCCATCCCCTCGGTGATGTTCTGGATGATGAAGCCGATGACGAGGAACGTCCCGAGGGCGGCGGCGCCGACCGCGAAGGAGGCGCCGATCGCCAGCCCCTCGCCGAGATTGTGGAGCCCGATCCCGATCGCGATCATCGTCGCGAACCCGAGCTGCCGCGCCTCCGGGGTGGCGGCCGACTGCTGCCGCTGACCGAGCGCCTGGAGCAGGGCGAAGGTCAGCGCGATCCCGATCCCGACGATACCCAGCCCCTGCAGCGGTGCGGCCAGCAGACCGGCCTGCTCGACCGCCTCGGCCGTCGCGTCGATCCCGAGGAAGATCAGCAGTCCGACCGTCGCGGCCATCAGGAACCGGGTCCAGCGCCGACTCAGGCGGCGCAGCACCGGCAGCCACAGCATCCCGAGGATGACCGGGATGATCCCGACGTAGACGCCGACGAGGGCCAGGCTCCAGAGCGTCGAGCCGCCGGTCGACTGCGTCAGCGAGGCGGCGCCGATCGAGGCGTCGATCAGCACGGAGTTGGATGTCAGCAGCGTGATGCCGTAGGCGTCGCCCTCGACCCAGGGGTACGTCAGCGTGATCGTCGCCGTCCCGAGCCGGGGAATCGGGTCCTGGGAGGAGACGAACGGCCAGATCGCGTCGTTGATGTTGATCTGGGCGATGTCGAGCGGTTCCTGGCCGGTGTTGCGGAGATGGAGTTCGATCCGGTTGGCCGTCAGGACCGTCCGGTCGAACTGTACTGTCTCGATCGGAACGACCGGCGCGACGTTCAGCCCGGCCCCGTCCGTGGCCAGAAACGTCGCGATCACCGCGACGACCAGGACCAGCGGCAGGAGCGTCAGCGCGACGACCCGGGCACGGGACGGGAACGGGGACGGCGAGCCGGAGGAGGTCGACGGCGCGGACGGAGAGCGGGTCGGTGCCGGGGACGTCAGGGTGTCGGCCATGTCCGTCTACTCCTCAACCACGAAGACGCCGGTCCAGCCGAGTTCCGCGAACTCGGTCTTGTGGGCGTGGAACATGTAGCGGCCAGGGTACTTGTAGGTGAATTCGAGGATGCCGCGCTGACCCTGCATCTGGGTGATCGTGTCGGTGTACTCCGACGGCGTCCGCATCGTGCCGGTCGGGTAGTAATGGAAGAAGTTGGCGTGGAGGTGGAAGGAGTTGATCGCGTCGTACTCGAGGATGTTGACGAGGAAAATCCGGACCGACTCGCCGACCCTGAGCCGGATCGGGTAGCGGTCGTGGTCGTAGTGGAACGGGATCCCGTTGACCGCGTAGAACTCGTTGGCCTCGGTGTCGAAGTCGATGTTGTAGCCGTGCGTCACCATGACGAACTCGTGGTCGACCGGTGCCCACGGGTCCTTCGGGTCGATGATGAAGACCCCGTACAGGCCGCGGGAGATATGGGCGGCGAGCGGCGCGGTGTGGCAGTGGTAGAGATGTAGGCCGAACGGTTCGGCATCGAACTCATAGGTGAAGGACCCGCCGGGCTGGACCATCCCCGACGCCTCGTCGAAGACGCCATCCATGTTTCCGGGGTGGATGCCATGGAAGTGCATGCTGTGCGGGTGGTCGCCGGCGTTCACGAACGTGATCCGGACGTGGTCGCCCTCGGTCACCCGGATGGTCGGGCCGGGGATGCGGCCGTTGTAGGTCCAGGCCGGGAACGTCAGGCCGGGGACGATCTCGATGTCCTTGTTGTAGGCCGTGATCAGGAACTCGCGCTGGGTCTGGCCGTTGGCGAGGGTCGTGACCGTCCCGCCGTCGAAGTCGGTCAGGATGTCGCTGGGGTTGAAGCCGTTGGCGATGTGGTCGACATCACCGACGACCGTCGGCATTCCGAGCGGGTGCCCACCCGGCGCGGCCGAATGGTCCATCCCGGGCATCGGCGGCATCTCCGGGGTCGATTCGCCCTGCGCCAGCGTGCGGAGCTGCGCACTGGCGACCGCCAGCGCCCCGCCGGCCGAGGTGCCGACCAGAAGCCGGCGGTTGATCCGCCGAATCCAGCCCGACCCGAGCGATGAGCCGATCGCGGTGTCGTCGCCTGTCACCTTGTGTCCTTCCGATCCGGACAACGTCACGCCATGGCCGGCGAAGCGTTGCTCGCCGGTCTGGTCGCCCTGTCCGTGCCATGAATAGCCGCTCTAACTCTGGTGTTTAGTCTAGACTAATCTGTCAATCCCCAAGCAGGGAACGGGGAGAAACCGAACAGGGACGGGCGCGC
>JAABUS010005765.1_pt1 | contig 15841 bp, 13 predicted proteins | sample 5560161 | NCBI WGS metagenome assembly JAABUS01 (sample SAMN10711885, study PRJNA513376) | rock metagenome | isolation source: Antarctica rocks | place: Antarctica: Victoria Land, Trio Nunatak nord | collected 2016-01-04
GCGCGTCGTTCGATCGACATTGGCACCTAGCTAGGGACACAACATTTGGACACATGCTGCAAGTTGGGCGTCGCTGCGTCTCGCAAAAGTTGGCGATTTGCAGCCCTTTACCCATGCGCCGGCCTGGATTCGAACCAGGGTCTGACAGGTTATGAGCCCGCTGCTCTACCGCTGAGCTACCGGCGCGCCAGTAGCGAGGCTATCCGCGCCGCTACTCGACCGCGGCCACGGCCCGCCGCAGCTCGTCCGCCGAGAGTGCGCCCTCGAAGCGGGCACGCACGATTCCCCTGCGGTCGATCACGAACGTCCACGGCTCCGTCGCCAGGCGCCACGCGCGGAGCTGCGAACGCACGCCCTTCTCCACCGCGTTGTCCTTGTAGACCTCCTGATGGACGAAGGCCACGTCGTCGCTGACGGCCGCCTTGACCTGCAGCGCCACGTCGACGACCGGACCGCAGACGCGGCTCTGGCACAGCTGCGGCGTCGCGAACACGAGCACGGCGGGCTTCCTGCCGAGCACGTCGCGGAGGTTCTCGCGGTGCAGCTCGGGGGCGGGCGGGACCCGCGTATCAATCCGGGAGATGTCGCCGCCGACGGAGACCACCGTCTCGGTGTTGATGGGGATCGCGCGGTCGCCGACGCCGGGCGGTGTGGCGCCCTCGGAGCCGACGGACAACGTCTCCGGCGCGGTCTTCATGAGCCGCCCGTCAAGCCGCGCCAGGGCGGTGACCGTCACCCGCCCCGAGCGGGTGAACGGCGTGTCGGCGACGTAGACCGACTTCGCGGCATCAGGGTCCTGCGCGGCCGTCTTGGAGGTGAAGGCACGCTTGACCGCTAGCGACTCGGAGCGCCCGACGTACGGCCCGCGTACGTCGGTGCCGTCGGGGCGGGCGGTGTACAGGGCCACCCGCGCGCCGGAGAGCTCCTTGCGCGCCACGTCGAAGAGCGCGAAGCCGAAGCGGTTGGAGCCCTTCTCAAGCACCGACACGGTCGGGGCGAGGATTGGACCCTCCGGCAGGCCGCGCTCGACGTTGGCGAGCGTCTCGCCGGGCGCGGGCCTCGGGAACTCCGGCGCACGCGCTCTCGGCGCGGACGGCTCGGGCGCGGCCACCACGTCGCGCTCCGAATTGCCGCAGCCGGGAAGCGAGAGACCGAGCACGGCGAGGACCCCGGAGGCGATGGCGCGGCGACGCATGGAGCGCGATCCTAGGACCTCGGTGCGCACGCCCGTCCCGGTCGCTCTGCTTGGATGGTGCCGGGTCAAGCGAGCCGGGAGCGGCACATGGGACTGCGGGCGGCACTGATTACGGGAGCATCGAGCGGGATCGGCCTGGCGATCGCCGAGGTGCTCGGTGAGGAGGGCTTCGGCCTGACCGTCGCCGCGCGCCGGCCGGAGAAGCTCGAGGCCGCCGCCGACGGGCTGCGGGCGAAGGGCTACGACGTCCAGCACGTAGCGGGCAACCTCGGCGAAGAGGACACCATCAAGGCCGTCGTCGCGCAGCACGCGGAGCGTTTCGGGCGCCTGGACGTGCTCGTCAACAACGCCGGCGTGGGAATCGGCGAGCTCGTCGGGGACCTGACGACGAAGAAGGTGGACCTCCAGCTCACCACTAACCTGCGTGCGATCTTCCTCTTCTACCGCGAGTGCGCCCCGCTCCTGAAGGCCGCGGGCGCCGAGCACGCCAACGCGCTCGTGGTCAACACGTCCTCGATCTCCGGCAAGGTCGGCGAGGGCTGGCTGAGCGTCTACTCGGCCACCAAGCACGGCGTCGTGGGCTTCACGCAGGCGATGAACAAGGAGCTAGCGGCGGATGGAATCAAGTCGACGGCGCTCTGCCCGGGGTTCGTTGACACGGCGATGACGGAGTTCGTCAAGGAGCACGTGCCGGCCGAGTCGATGATCACCCCGCGGGACATCGCGGAGTCCGTGCGCTACCTGCTCAAGACCTCACCGGGCTGCGTGATTCCGGAGATCCAGTTCCTCCAGCCGGGCGGCGGGCCGCTGCTGGGCGTAGGGTGATGGCCGCTCCTCTCGACGAAAGGCCGCTGCATGAAGCTCGGCGTGCACCTCGGCTACTGGGGCCTCGGCCTCACTCGCTCAGACCAGCTCGACGTCGTCTTGGAGGCGGAGCGGCTCGGCTACGACTCTGTCTGGACCGCTGAGGCGTACGGCTCCGACGCGGCGACGATCCTCGGCTGGCTCGCGGGCCAGACCTCGACGATCCGCCTCGGCTCGGCGATCTTCCAGATGCCCGGTCGCTCGGCCGCCATGACGGCGATGACCGCCGCGACGCTCGATCAGCTGTCGGATGGACGCTTCATCCTCGGCCTCGGCTCCTCGGGGCCACAGGTCTCGGAGGGCTGGCACGGCGTCCGCTTCGCCAAGCAGCTCGCGCGCACGCGCGACTACGTCGCCGTCGTGCGCATGGCGCTGGAGCGCGAGCGCGTCGCGTTCACGGGCGAGACGCTTGAGCTGCCGCTCCCCGACGGGCCGGGCAAGGCGCTCAAGCTCACGATCTCCCCCGTTCAGGAGCGGATCCCGATCTTCGTCGCCGCGATCGGCCCGAAGAACACCCAGCTCGCGGCGGAGATCGCCGACGGGATCATCCCGACGCTCTTCTCCCCCGAGCACGTGAAGGTCATCCGCGACGAGGTGCAGGCGGGCGTCGACCGTGCCGGGAACGACAAGACGATCGGGGATGTCGAGATCGCGCCGCAGGTGCAGGTGTACGTCTCCGACGACCACGCGAAGGCGCGAGACCTGATGCGCCCGCTCCTCGCGCTCTACATCGGCGGGATGGGCTCGCGCGAGAAGAACTTCTACAACCAGCTCGTCCGGCGCTACGGCTACGATGCCGCAGCCCGGCAAGTCCAGGACCTCTACCTCGCGGGCAAGAAGGACGAAGCCGCGGCGGCGCTTCCCGACGCCCTGATCGACGCGATCGCACTCTGCGGGCCGAAGGCGCACGTCCGCGAGCGCGTCGCCGCCTACCGCGACGCGGGCGTCGGGACGCTCGGCGTGACGCCCGTCGCCTTCACCCGGGACGAGCGCCTCGATCAGCTGCGGCTCGTCGCCGAGCTCGCGGCTTGAGGGTCCTCCTCGGCGCCTTCGGCGACCCGGGCCACGCGTTCCCGGCCATCGCGCTTGCGACTACGCTACACGCGCGGGGACACGCAGTGTGCGTTCAGACCTGGGAGCGCTGGCGCGAGCACGTCGAGGCGGCCGGCATGGAGTTCGCCGCGGCCCCGGAGTACCACGTCTTCCCCACGCGCGAGCGGCCGCTGAAGCCCTACGAGGCGGTGCTGCGCGCCACCGCCGACACCCGCCCGCTCGTGCGCGCGTTCGCCCCGGATGTCGTGGTGGCCGACATCCTCACGCTCGCCCCGGCGCTGGCAGCGGAGCTGGAAGGAGTGCGCGTCGCGACGCTCATCCCCCACGTCGACCCGCGCCCGGCGCCGGGCTTCCCGCCCTACGCGGTCGGCGCGCGGCTCCCGCGCACCGCGCTGGGCCGGCGGCTCTGGGCGCAGGCGGACGGCCTGATGGCGCGGGGACTGGAGCTCGGGCGCCGCGAGCTCAACGAGACCCGCAGGCGGCTCGGGCTTCCCTCGCTGGCGCACGTGCACGGCGGGATCTCGCCCGGGCTCGTGCTGGTCGGGACGTTCCCGCAGCTCGAGTACCCGCGGCCCGGCGGCTCCCCACCCGCAACCCACGTCGTCGGCCCACTGCTGTGGGAGCCGCCGGCCAAGGAGGTGGAGCTGCCGCCCGGCGAGGGCCCGCTCGTGCTCGTCGCGCCGTCGACCTCACAGGATCCTGAGCATCGCCTGCTGCGCGCCGCGCTGGAGGGTCTCGCCGGCGCGCCCGTCCGCGTGCTCGCCACCTGGAACCGCCGCCGCCCGCTCCCCGCCGTCGCCGTGCCACGAAACACACGCCTCGTCGAGTGGGTGTCCTACGCCCGGACGATGCCGTACTGCGACGCGGTCGTCTGCCACGCCGGCCACGGGACCGTCGTGCGCGCGCTGACGAGCGGCTGCGTCGTCGTCGCGGCGCCCGCGGCCGGGGACATGAGCGAGAACGCCGCCCGCATCGACTGGGCGGGCGCCGGCGTGCGGATCCCGCGGCGGCTCGTGTCGCCGCGCTCGGTGCGCCTCGCTGTGGGGCGCGCGATGACCGAGCCCGCGCTCGCCGCCCGGGCGCACGAGCTGGCCGCCTGGGCGGAGGCCAACCCGGCCGGGCCCCAGGCCACGGCGCTCCTGGAGCAGTACGTCGCCGCGGCCGGGTAGTCGGTCACTGCCGCAGCGGCGCGACCACGCGGAGGACCGCCGGGGAGCGGGAGTGGCTCGGGCTCGACCGGCGGGAGCCCGCGAAGACGGCTTGGGCGCGGTAGCGACCGATCGCCGCGGTGGAGACGGAGAACCCGCCGCTCCCGCCGCGCACCCGGACCGTGCGCCGCAGCCAGAACCGCCAGCCGAACTGCGGGTCGAAGCGCTCGAGCGTGACCGTCGCCCGCCCGGACTCCGACGGCGCCACGCCGACTCGCATGCTGCTGGCGCCCCCCGGCCCCTTCTCGCGCGCGTCCCAGCTCACGCGGGTCGCGGTGATGACGCGGGTGAGGCGTGAGAGGCGGTAGCGGCCGCCGGCCGACTGCGCGGCTGACACGACGGCGTAGAAGCGGCCGGGCTTCAGCCGCGTGCGGATCTGCCCGGTGTCGCCGGACACCGAGCGGGAGGTCACGCGCTTGCCGCTCTCGGTGCGCAGCTCGAGGCGCATGGAGCCCTTCGAACGCAGGCGCAGCGAGATCTCCGAGCGCTTGGTGACGTCGAAGCGGAAGACGTCCTGGGCGTCCGGCCCGGCGCCCGACACGCTCCCGCGGACCGTGCCGAAGGCCGAGACGAAGCGGCCCGGCGCGAGGTCGTCGGAACCGACGGGCGTGATCGAGACGCGGTAGGCCGAACGGGTCGCGGTCGCGCCGCCCGCCGCCAGCGCGACGGTCCAGCGGCCGCCGCGGCTCGGCCCGGGAGTCACCACCGTGTAGTCGCGGCAGGTCAGGAACCGGTTCTCGTTGCCGCGCGGGTCGAGCAGGCGGACGGAGACGTCGCAGTTCCGCGGATCACCCGCGAGCACCCGGACGCGATAGTCGTGCCCGGACTCGAGGCGGCGCGAGTACTGCGCGAACGGCCGGCTCAGCGCGTCGAGACTGCCCTTCGCGCTGCCGCCGCGACCGAGCGCCTTGCCGGGCGGCGTCGGCTCGAGGAGGACACCGGAGAAGCGCAGGCGGAACGAGCCCGACTGCGAGCCGGGGCGCTCGGCGACGCGGATCAGGTACTCCCCCTGGTCCAGGGTGCTCCCGGTGAACAGGCGCCCCTTGCGCGTGTCGCCGCAGCCCACGCGCGTGAGCGTCGAGTTCTCACGTTCGTAGACGGCCACGGTCGCGTCGAGGCCGCCGCTGGCCTCCACCAGCAGCCGGGCGGAGCCTGCCTTGGGCGCGACGTAGCGGTACCAGACCGACGGGCCGCCCGTCTTCGGGCACGCCGGTGGCTCGGATGCCTCCCGGGTGGCGCCCACGGTCGTTCCGGTGACGTCGGCCGCCGCCTGGATCGTCTGCGCGGCGGCGCGGTCGTCGTTGGCGGGTGCAGCCGCGAGCGCGGGGGCGGCGGAGGCGACCAGCCCGGCGGCGGTGACGGCGAGGACGGCGCGGGCGAGGCGGAGGGTGAAGGGCATGACCGACGCAACGCCTGCCGGTGGCGGAAGGTGACGCCGGCTTCGCCCCGCCTCACGATGGCATCCGGAACGCGAACTAGTGTTCGTCTCATGGACCGCAACTTGTTGGAGCTCCTTCTGACGGAGGGTCTGTCGCTTTCTGCCATCGCCGGACGCGTCGGACGCAGCCCGTCGACGGCGAGCTACTGGCTCGGTCGCCATGACCTTCGGGCGAACGGCGCCGCGCAGTACGGCTTACGCGAGCCCATCACGCGCGATGCGCTCGAGCGCATGGTGGAGCGAGGCCTCACCGTGCCGCAGATGGCCATGGCCGTCGACCGTTCGCCCGCCGTCGTTCGGCGAGCGCTCGCGCGGGAGGGTCTACGGAGCCGACGAGCCGAGAAGCGCCGTGCGGCTTCGACGGCGATAGCGACGGGGCTCGATGCCGTAGAACTCGAGTGCAAGCGCCACGGCCACACGCCGCACGCGTTGGAGGGACGGGGCATCTTCAGGTGCGGCCGCTGTCGCAGCGAGCAGGTCAGTGAGCACCGTCGGCGCGTCAAGCGACTCCTCGTCACGGAGGCTGGTGGATCGTGTTGGAACTGTGGCTACGCGCGTTGTGTGGCGGCGCTCCAGTTCCACCATCTTGACCCTCGGAAGAAGGAGTTCTCGCTTGCAGTCGCAGGCGTGACCCGCTCACTCGACCGAGTTCGTTCAGAGGCGGCGAAGTGCGTGCTTCTCTGCGCGACGTGCCACGCGGAGGTGGAGGCCGGCTACGCGCAGGTTGCCGAACACCGGGTTCTCCCAGCGCAGCCGGAGCTCCCCGGGGAGGACTCGAACCTCCAAACCTTGATTAACAGTCAAGTGTGTTGCCATTACACCACCGGGGAGTGTATTGCGGTCGAAGCAGACAGCTCCGACGTGGCGGCAGTGTAGCCTCAAGCTCACAAGGCGGCTTCGCGCACCTGCGCGAAGCCTCAGCCCAGCTCCGAAGCCTCAGCCCAGCTCCGCCTCCATCGTCTGCTCGACCATGCGATCGAGCGCGAGCCGCAGCGCCGAGCGCTCGGCGGCGAGCGTGGCGATGTCGCCGGAGCCGGCCGCGCGGATGTCGGCGATGCGGCGGTCGAGCCGTGCCTTGCGGAGCTTGAGCGCCTCGGCCTCGAGGATGGCGCGGGAGCGCAGGTGCGTCGCGCGGTTGACGAGCTCGGCCATGAGCCCCGCCAGCTCCGGGTCGTCGTCGGTCGCGATTCCAGGAGCCTCGAGGTGTTCGCGCAGATGGGTCAGCGCCCGCCGGTTGAGCGGCGTCGACAGCGGCTGGTCACGATCGACCTCGGCCAGGAACGCGGCGCCCTCCTTCGGAGTCCCGACGCACGCCGCCAGGAACTGGCGCTCCTGGAGGTCGAGCGGATCCGGGGCGCCCGCGCGGATGCCGGGAGCCGCCGGGTTCGGCTCGCTCGGGGCCCGGGGCGGGCCCGGCGGCGTCCACTTCCGTGCTCCACGCGGCTGGCCGACTCCGAACCCGGTCGGAGCGCTGCCCTGGACGACCGGCCGCGGCGAGTCCTGCGACGGACGCGAGAGCGAGACGCCGACGAGCTCCTCGGAGTACCGCAGCGCGCCGCCCACGCGGCTTATGAGGTCGTCGCGAAGCGCACCCGGCAGGAGATCGGCGAAGACCGGCCGCAGCGCTTCCAGGACACGGTCCTTTACCTCGGGCTTCGCGAGGTCCTCCCGCGCCAGCTCGCGCTGCACCCGGAAGGTCACGAACGGGACGCTCGCGTCGACCAGCGCGCGGATCGCGTCCGCGCCGCCGCCGGCCACCACGTCCGCGGGGTCCCGACCCGCCGGGAGCGGCACGACGCGCAGCTCGAGCTTTCGCCCCGCGGCGACCTTCGCCGCTCGCAGCATCGCCTCATGGCCCGCGGCGTCGGCGTCGAGGGCGAGCGCCACCTGGGACGCGAGGCGTGCGAGTTCCCCCACCTGGTGCTCGGTGAGCGCCGTCCCCATCGAGCCGACGACGTTCTCAAGCCCCGCCTGGTGCAGCGCGATCACATCCGTATAGCCCTCGCAGAGCACCACCGAGCCGGCCTTCGTGGCCGCCGTCCGCGCGACGTGCGCGCCGTAGACGTTGCGTCCCTTGGAGAAAAGCTCGTTCTCGCTCGAGTTGAGGTACTTCGGCTTCTGGTCGGCGCCGAGCGCACGCGCACCGAACCCCATGATGCGCCCGCGCCGGTCGGCCAGGGGGAACATGATCCGCCGGCGGAAGCGGTCGATGAGCGGCCCGGCCTGGGAGCGCTGCGTCAGTCCCGCGGCGTCGCACTCGCGGTTGGAGAACCCGGCCTTGCGCGAGGCGTTGAGCACGACGTCGAAGCGCGACGGCGAGTACCCGACGCGGTAGGCGCGCAGTGCCGCCTCCTGCAGCCCCCGCGCGGCGAGGTACTCGCGGGCTGGCGCCGCCTCCGCCGAGGCCCAGAGGTAACGCTCGTAGAAGCTCGCGGTCCGGTCGAGGAGCTCGTGGAGCCGCTCGACCTGCCTGCGCCGCTCGCCTGCGCGCGGGTCCTCCTCGATGGGCTCGAGCGTCACGCCGCAGCGATCGGCGAGGTACTCCATCGCGGCGACGAAGTCGAGCCCCTCCGTCTCCTGGACAAACTTGAAGACGTCGCCTCCGGCCCCGCACCCGAAGCAGTGGTAGAGCTTCTGGGCCGGGTCGATCCCGAAGCTCGGCGTGCGCTCGTCGTGGAACGGGCAGAGCCCCTCGAGGCGCCCCGCGCCCGCGCGGCGGAGCTCCGTCCGCGCCCCGACGAGGTCGGCGAAGTCGACCGCGTCGCGGATCTGCTCCCGGGCCTCGTCGGGGTAGCGCGGCATCAGAGCGCCACGAGATCGGGGACCCGTCCACCGGCGAGCTGCTCGTAGGCCCGGATGCAGTACCGGTCGGTCATCCCGGCCAGGTAGTCGGTCACGCGCTGCGGGAGATCGGCGCCAGGCGCGCCGACCCCGCCGGGCGGACCCTCCGAGCAGCAGTAGTGCTCGAACAGGCCTCTGACGATGCGCTCGACCTTCTCGTGCTCGCGCCGCGCGACCGTCCCGAGGTACACATGCTCGAACATGAACGCGCGCAGCTCGTGCATCGCCTCCCCCGCCTGGTCGCCCTGCACGATGTCTCCGGCCACGGCCGCGTGCTCGACGAGATCGTGGACAAGGCGGTCGATGCGCACCGACCCCGACGTGCCGAGCACGTCGATCGGCCCCGTGGGCAGCTCACGCTCGTCGAGCACGCCGGCGCGGATCGCGTCGTCGATGTCGTGGTTGATGTAGGCGACGCGGTCGACGAGGCGCACGATCCGGCCCTCGAGCGTCCGCGGCATCGGGGCCCGCCCGGAGTGGCAGAGGATCCCGTCGCGGACGTCGTCGGTGAGGTTCAGGCCCGCGCCGTCACGCTCGAGGTGGTCCACGACGCGCAGCGAGTGCTCGTAGTGGCGGAACTCGCGACCGAAGCGCTCCTGCAGGCAGGCGTCGAGCACCGCCTCGCCGATGTGGCCGAACGGCGGGTGGCCGAGGTCGTGCCCGAGCCCGATCGCCTCGGTGAGGTCCTCGTTGAGCCGGAGCGCGCGGGCGACGGTCCGCGAGATCTGCGTGACCTCGAGCGTGTGGGTCAGCCGCGTGCGGTAGTGGTCGCCCTCGGGCGCCACGAACACCTGCGTCTTGTGCTTCAGCCGGCGGAACGCCTTGCTGTGGACGATGCGGTCGCGGTCGCGCTGCAGCGGCGAGCGCAGGCCGCACTCCTCCTCGGGCACAGCGCGCGTCCCGCCGTCCGAGCGCGCCGCCGACAGCGTGAGGTGCTCGGCCTCCCACGCCACCCGGGCCGCGGCGAGCGAGCGCGCGACCGGTCCGGGATGGGCGTGGGGATCCATGCCGACGATTCTCGCAGCCGACCCGGTTAGGAAGCGTCCGACAACAAGTGTGAGGGTTGGAGTGCCGGATCGTGGATGCCCGGGGCCGCACGGTTCCGCCGTCAATACTGGTTTTATCGACAAGGGATCGGGTGGTTCCGGGCGCCGCGAGAGGGTGCTCCAACCCCACAGTTGTTGATGGACGCTTCCTTACCTGTTACCTGAGACGACGGTGCGCCTGGCGCGCCGGGACGGACCGGACCGGCCGCCTCGATACGGTCGACGCATGCTCGCCCTCACCGCCGCCGCCGCGCCGCCGCACGTCGCCCTGACCGAAGTTCCCGATCCCGAGCCGCTGCCCTTCGAGGCGCTCGTCACCGTGAAGGCCTTCTCGCTCAATCGCGGGGAGTCCAAGCGCCTGGAGACGATGGAGCCGGGCGCGACCACCGGCTGGGACGTCGCGGGCGTCGTCGAGCAGTCCGCCGCCGACGGCTCCGGCCCGCCCGCGGGCACGCGCGTCGTCGGGCTCGTCGCCCGCGGGGCTTGGGCACAGCAGGTCGCCGTACCGACCGACATCCTCGCCCCGCTGCCCGACGGGGCGTCCTTCGCGCAGGCCGCGACGCTTCCCGTCGCGGGGCTCACGGCGCTCCACGCGCTCCAGATCGGCGGGTTCGCCCTCGGCCGCCGGGTGCTGATCACGGGCGCGACCGGCGGCGTCGGACGCTTCGCGATCCAGCTCGCCGCGCTCAGCGGCGCCCACGTCACCGCGCTCGTCCGCGACCGCGGCCGCGCGCCTGCACTCGAAGCACTCGGCGCCGGCGCGATCGTCACCGCGATCGAGGGCGAGTTCGACGTGATCGTGGAGGGTGTCGGAGGGGCGGTGCTCGGCGAGGCGATCCGCCACGTCGCCGCGAACGGCACCATCGTCTCCTTCGCCTCGACCACCACCGACGAGACGAGCTTCCCCACCCGCGAGCTCTTCGGCCGCGCGCCCGGCGCCCGCCTCTACGGCCTCCTGATCTTCAGAGAGCTCGCGCGCGAGGCGTCCGGCACCGGCGATCTCGCGCGCCTCGCCGCGATGGTGGCCGACGGCCGGCTCGACTGCTCCGTCGAGCGCGAGGCGAGCTGGCGCGAGGCAGGCGAGCACGTTCAGGCGCTCGTCGACCGCACCGTCACCGGCAAGGTCGTCCTGCACGTCGATTGAGACGGCTGGAACTATCCCGCCCGTGCGGCGCGCAGGCGGCCGGCGCCGTGGTGCTCCACCGTCTCTCCGATCGCCCGCTCCACCTGTGCGAGGACGCGCGTCGCGGCGGTCGGGCCCTGGGCCAGCGGGGCGCCGAGCGCCGCGGTCATGAAGGCGTGGGCCGCGGGATCGATGGCAAAGGCGCCCGCCTCGCAGCCTGCGCAGACGACACCTCCCTCCGCGCCCGAGAACGCGACGAGGTGGTCCTGCTCCCCGCAGGAGGCGCAAGCCGCCAGCTGCGGCGCGAGGCCGGCGGCCAGCAGCAGCTTGAGGCGGAACGCGAGCTGGTTGGCGTAGGTCGCGTGCGCGCCCGGGTCGGCGTCGAGCAGGCCGAGCTCGTTGGCGAGCAGGCGGAAGACCGCGGGATTCGGCTCCTGGGTGTCGAACAGCCGGCTGACCGCGTCGCAGGCGCGCGCGGCCACATCGAGGGCGGGCCCGTCGACGCGCAGCCGGGCGTGCGCGGCGACCGTCTCCACGCTCGTGACGGTCAGGAGATCCGAGCGGCCCTCGTGCAGGATCAGGTTGAGGTGGAAGAACGGCTCCAGGCGCCCGCCGAAGCGGCTCTTCGTGCGCCGCACGCCCTTCGCGATCGCGCCGACCTTGCCCCGCATCGGGGTGAAGAGGTGGAGGATCCGGTCGGCTTCCCCGTAGCGCAGGGAGCGCAGCACGATGCCCTCCGTCTTGACCGGACCGGCCACTACTGAGGACGCTTCCGAGGCGGTATCTTTTCTGAAGTCATGGCTTCCGTCACGCTCTACACCACCGATCGCTGCCCGTACTGCATCCAGGCCAAGCGCCTGCTCGACAAGCGAGGCGTCTCCTACGACGAGATCAACCTCGCACGCGATCCGGACGGCCGCAGCGAGCTCGTCGAGAAGACCGGGATGATGACGTTCCCGCAGGTCCTGATCGACGGAGAGCTCATCGGGGGCTACACCGAGACGGTGGCCGCCGACAAGTCCGGCCGCCTGCAGGAGCTGCTGGCAGCGTAGCCTCCGGTTCGGGGTTACCCCGGGTCGTCTGGGGTCATTCCGATGGCGGTTCCTGCGCTCCGGAGACGACCACGTCCTCGGCGGCGCCGCCGGCGGCCCCGGGCGCGCCTTCGGCGTCGACGCGATCATCCCTGGCGCATGGTGCGGTCGGCGCCGCACTGCTGATCGGCGCCGCTCTCGCGTTCTGAGGCTCGGCCTGGGCGACCGCCGACGACAGCGGCGTCACCGTCCTCGCGCTCGGCGCTCCCACACCCAGCGCATCTCCGTCTGCCCGAGACGGAGCTCAGCGCGTGCGCACGCTGAGTCGCGATCTGCTCACGATCGCCCGACCGCTGCGATCGCGGCTCGTAACGAACACGTCGACCGGGACGCTCGACCTCGTGCGCAGCGCCGAAGCCGTGCCGCGGGAGACGGTGAGACTCGTGGTGCGGCGCCCGCCGCCCGGGATCTGGAAGGCGCGCGTGCCCAGGGTGATCCGCATGGGCGTCCCGCCCGGCCGCCGCACCGCTGCGGCGGTGCGCAGCTTCACGCTCCCCGAGCAGATGCTCCCCCGCGGACAGCGGAGCTGGAACCGTACGACGCGACCGGCGCTGAGGGTCGCCCTGCCGCTGACCAGGCCGACCCGCGGCGGGACTGCGACGCCCTGAGCGTCCGAGACTACGCCGAGGCAGGCCGAGACCTGACCCAGCCGCGCCCGATAGCTCGTGGTGCGCGACGGGCGGACTGACATCTCGAAGCTGCCTTGGCTGTCGGTGCGCACCTCGCCGAACGTGCGATAGCGCGCCGCGCCGCTCTCGCGAGACTGCAGCTCGACGACCTGGCCGGCCGCGCACGCCTCCGGATTCGCGAACGCCTCCACGACGCCGCTCAGGCGAACGCTGGAGCCGCGTGCGACGATGGTGCGACTCGCCGACAGCTCGATCGCGCGACCGGCGAGCGCGGCGCCGGCCCCGGGCGGACCGGGCGGTCCCTGCGCGCCAGGCGCGCCCGCCGCGCCGCCGCCGGCGCTGCCGCCACCGTTCGGTGGCGCCGGCGAGTTGTCGCTGCGCAGGATGTAGATCCGGCCCTGGCTTCGGCCGGTCGTCGCGTTGGAGTCCCACAGATCGGCGCCGACCGCGAAGTCCAGGAAGCCGTCGTCATCGAGATCACCGAGGGGCGCAAGGGCCGTTCCGAACGAGCTGCCGGGTTGCTGGTCGGGGTCCGCGATGGTCTGCAGAGCCCGTTCGGTGACCGGGTTGAAGATCGTGATGTCGTTGATGATGTCGGGGTTGGTGCCCGGGTTGTGGGGGCCGAACGCGCCCACTAGCAGCTCGTTTCGGGGCGCGCCCTCTGCTTCTGAGACGAGGTTGCCGACACCGGCCGACGAGACGCCGAAGTTGCCGCCCGGCAGCGGGGTCGGGTCGTTGAGCTGGGCGAAGTTCGTGCCGTTGGCGCCGGCCTTGAAGTTGCCGTTCATGATGTAGCCGCGGCCCTGAGCGGTGAAGTCCACGTTCTGGCGCATGGCCGGGATGAACACGTCCGCCAGGGGAGTGCTTCCCAGGTCCCCGGCCGCGGGCTCGTTGTGCAGCGTGAACCCGAAGATCGATCCGGACTGCGGCTCGGGATGCTGGTAGATCGCCAGCACGGAGCCGGTCTTGCCGTCGACGAGCATGTTGACGCCGACGTCGAAGAACGCGGGATCGGGGAAGTCGGCGTCGCTGGGCAGGTCGGTGCGGAAGGCGGAGACGACGACCTCCGGGCTCCCATCCGGCGTCGCGGTGCTGGACGCGTTGGGGCACCGCTCGCCGGAGGGCGTGGCGGCGTTGCAGCTGCCTACGTCGCCGATCGGGAAGATCGCCTGGCCGAACAGCTCGCTGTCGGTGCGAGCGGACGAGGTGGGGTCGTCGGTCTGCGCCGTGACGCTCTTCAGCATGCGCAGCGGCGTCTGGAGCGGCGTTGCCGCGCCGCCGTTGGCCGGGTCCATGATGTCCTCGCCCCGGTAGACGTAGGACCGGCCCGCCTCGTGGCACTGGCCGGGGTCACACGCCGGGTTGCTCGCCTTGGTCTCGTCGTACGTCGGAGCGCCGATCACGAGGTCGGCCAGATCGACGTCGCCGGGACCTGAGTCGAAGGCGCCGTCGACGTCACCGATCGCCGCGGGCCCGGGCAGGCCGTCGCAGGAGCCGATGCCCGCGTTGCCGGCGCAGGGCGGCAACCCGGCGGGCGAGAGTACCACGCGCCCGAAGCTGGGAGTGTGAGGGTTCGGTGGCCCGGCGGGGAAGGTCGCCTGCTCGAGGCGGTCGCCCGCCGGCATGTCGATGCGCTTGAGCAGTGCTCGAGTCCGGCCGTCGAATACGTACGCGCGGCCGATCTCCGCGACTCCGCCGGGTGCGCCCGGCGTCGGCACGTCGACGCCGGCCGCGCCAGCCACGATCTCGTCGACCCCGTCGCGGGTCCGGCTCGGAGCGTCGCAGTTGGCGCCGGCGCTGCCTCCGGGGCAGCTGCCCAGGTCCTTGACCGTGCTGGTGAAGAGCCCAAAGCCCGCGCGGGCGTTGCCGGTGATGTTACGGGGGTTTCCCGGATCGGGCGCGTTGATCGTGTCGAGGAGCCCGCCGGTCGCGCCGCTTAAGACGAACAGCTGGCCGTCTGAGTTGGGCCCGGTTGCGGGCTGGGGCACCAGCACGTCGTCGCGACCGTCTCCGTTGAGGTCGCTGTGACCGACCAGGCCTTGGCCGAAGATGCCGTTCGTCTGGGGGTTGGGGCTGTCCACTCGCTGGACCTGGTAGGTCCGCGGCAGCGCAGCAGTCGCGGAGGCGGCGATGGTGAGCGCAACGAGCCCGACGACGAACCCGACCATGCCCATGCGAACGAATCCCAGCATTGCCACCCTCCCGAACGTTGACTGACCGCGTCCGTCCTACCGCATGGCTCGCTGCCGGAGTAAGTGACAAGGCCACCTAGCGGCCGCCGGCAAGCCCGTCCCCGCCTCGTCGTGCCCCCCCTTCTGGGCGCCGTACTGCTCGGCGTGCGCGCGGCCGCGGTTGGCAGCGCTCGCAGACGTACGTTCCACGCCCGCCCGCCACGAGCTTGACGATCGTGGTCCCGCACGCGCCGCACGGCTCTCCGCGGCGCAGGTGGACGAGGAACTCGTGCTGGAAGGCGCCGGAGACGCCGTCGGGATGGCGGAAGTCGTCGATCGTCGCGCCCCCCGCGTCCAGACCGGCCTGGAGCGCGGCGGTCACCGCCTCCGCGAGCGTCGCGTACTGCCCGGGTCGCAGGGAGCCCGCCGGCCGCAGCGGGTGCACCCCGGCGCGGTGGAGCGCCTCGTCGGCGTAGATATTCCCCACGCCGGCGACGTGGCGCTGGTCGAGCAGGAAGGCCTTGATCGGGACTCGCCGCCCTCGGGCCAGCGCGCGCAGCGCATCGCCGGTGAGCGCACCGCCGAGCGGCTCGATCCCCAGCCGCGGCGCGAAGAACGCCGCGAGCGCCGCCGGCCCGAGGGAGAGCTCCCCCGTGCCGAAGCGGCGGGGGTCGCAGAACGCGAGCTCGTGCGCGTCGCCGAGGCCGAAGGTCACGCGGCGGTACGGCGCGCCGGCCGCGGGGTCGTAGAGGAGCGTGCCCGTCATCCGGAGGTGCATCAGCAGGAAGACGCCGTCCTCGAGCACCATGACGAGGTACTTCCCGCGGCGGTCGAGGCGCTCGACCCGGCGGCCCTCACAGGCGCCGGCGAGCGCGTCCGGGGTCAGCGGACGGCACCAGCGCGGGTCGTGGACCACGAGCGCCTCGAGCCGCCGGCCCTCGAGACGGGGAGCGAGATGGCGGCGGATGGTCTCCACCTCGGGCAGCTCGGGCATCGCCGGTCGAGGCTAACCCGAGCTGACGACGAACGCGCGGCGGTCGATCAGGGCCGCGGCCTCCGAAGCTGGAGCGAGCGCACCAGCGGGCGGAAGGCCTCGGCGTCGACACGCTTGAAGTCTGGCGCGGGGGCGATCGTGTCGACGACGAGCTCCCCACCGAACGCGTACACGTGCGTCGAGCGGAC
>JAABUS010005766.1_pt1 | contig 15841 bp, 12 predicted proteins | sample 5560161 | NCBI WGS metagenome assembly JAABUS01 (sample SAMN10711885, study PRJNA513376) | rock metagenome | isolation source: Antarctica rocks | place: Antarctica: Victoria Land, Trio Nunatak nord | collected 2016-01-04
AAACCTGAAATTATAGCAGCAGGATATTTGCAGGCAGGCCATTCTAAAATAATTAATAATACAGTAGATGTTGCATATCAGGGTGTTTCTTCAATTGGTTGTACCGACATAGAAATATCTGGTAATGTTATTAAGAATACAGTAAATGCAGGTATAGCTGCTTTTACTGCTGATTGGGAGTTTAATGGAAGTACAGCTACGGTAAATCATGTTAATATCCATGATAATACTATTTATAAAGCTTGTACCTCTCAAATAATGAATGGTGTTGTTTTTAACGATTATGGGCAGATAGGAACTGGTAAAGCTGCATTATGTGTTATATCTACAGGAGCAGATGCTTTTTATACTTCTGCAACGCGAAGGTTATCTAATATCACGGTAACTAATAATACAGTTTCTTACTCAGGAGCAAATGGTTATTTAATGAACAATATAGATCACCTCAGTTTTTCATGTAACAAGGCTCTCAACTGTAACAGAGATCAAAGTCCTTATACCGGAACTATTGATGAAATTTTTAGTTGCAATGATATTGCAGTTTATAATAACACAATTACTGACACTAATGATGGTGGTATTAAACATATTGTTGCATATAAAATAGCCTCCTCTATAGGTATAAATGGGAAATGGGATATTAGTGGTACAACTAATTTAAACCAATATAGCATTACTTCATCCACCCTTTCCGCTGTTCCAAAGATAATGCTATCAAATTAAGCGGTAGAATTAACTAAAGAACTGTATATTAACTTAAAAAATTTTCAAAATAAAAATTCAAAGAATTATTTTGGAAGTCTTATTTACGCCAAATAATGCAGATTCTTACATTACTGCTGATTATAATTACAACACCAAGCTGGTGATGAAGTTTAACAAGATAGAGCTTGTTAAAATAAGGTATAAGTATCTTTTACTTTTATTATAATTGAGTTAAGATTAGCCAGAAAAGAACCTATGAGTTTGTTTTGTTAATCTCTTTTACAAATTATATTTATTAAAGATAATAACAAGTTAATAATTTTATTGATCGCTTTGCCCTTATGCCTCAATTAAATTGTGTCACGTTTGCCCAGCAAATAGAATAACCATAGTCCAAGAAGTATTATACCTAACAAAGTAGATATTAAAATAACTATTGAAATTATAGGATAAAAATGAAATGCTGCTATTAAACTGCATAGAATTATAATAAGTAACACTGCCCTATAAATTAATTTAAATATTAAATGTTTATATAGACCGTTTTCAAATTTACCATTTAAAGAATTATCCATAATCTTTTTATAATCTCTGTATCCTTTAAACGTACCTTTTTTGACAAGGTTTAGAAAAATTATTAAAGATTGTGATTAGAGTTAAGTATATTAAATCAATTATAATTTCTATAAATTTAAGTCTAAATTTAAAAAATTATAAGATTAGCGAAAGAGCAAAGTTTGGAAGGAGGTTCTTAAAAATTTTATAATTTATAATATTAAACAGAGCGGATACTGGCAAAAGCATTAGGTATGGTTATTTCATAAAGTTAAATGGGCTAACTTTAATTAACAGGTATTAGACCTGTAAAACTGTAAGCATAAACGAGCGTTATTGCTAATACTATTTTAGTAAAAAATAAACAGTTGATTTTGAGGTACAAGGACATACTATTGAATACTGATTATTCTTGAAGGATTACCTACCACTACTGCATTATCTGGTACATCTTTCACCACAACGGTACCTGCTCCAATTTTTACATTATTGCCAATAGTTATAGGCCCGATAATACAAACATTGGAACCGATATCAACATTATTACCTATTACCGGACATTTAGAATAATAGAAGCCATCACTTAGCTGTTTGCTGCCTATAGTAACACAATGTCTTATTAAACAATTTTCGCCAATAATAGTTCCACCATTAATTACTGTAGCTTGACCATGATGAATAATTAAACCTTTGCCTACAGTTGTTTTCCAAGGCAGTTCAACTCCCAAAAACCATTCTATTAGTATTCTATGCATAACTAAATGAGGCATTAATAAAAAAAAATAAACTCTATTTTTCTTTGCAACATTTGCTAATCTAAAAGAAATTAATATCAGCCTACCTTTAATGTTTTCCTTATTTCTTTTCCAATCGCAGAAAATAGTATTCATAACAAAATTCCTTATTTCTAATTGTATTCATTTTTTAATAAATCCTGTTTCATTTTTTTCAGCATCTTTTGTCTAATTCGAAACAATAGTAATTCTGTCTTTTTTTTGAAAATCAATACAAAAACGAGTTTTCTGACTGAAATAAGTAATATAAATTCAAAGATATAGATTCGAATAAACCCTTAACAAAGCAAACATAATTAATAATATTATTAGAGCCTGTTTAAAATTATATTAATCCTTTGACAAGTTCAGGATTAATAATGACAATGCTTCTTTTACCATATAAAAATTGGTGTTTGTATCAACCTAATGAAATCTAAAACAAAAATATTTAATGTTTTTTAGGTGATAAAAGAAGCATGAAAAATATTTAAATTTTGTTCAATAATAATTTATAGCTAAAAGTTTGACCATTTTTTCTGAGGTTTCCAACAACAGGTCGTAGTTCCTGCACAGTCTCCTGTCGTTGTCGAACCAAGAAAAAGTCCTTTCCACGACCCATCTTTTATGGGTCGGTTTAAACCTTTTGATGCCTTTTACCTTTTTTGTTCCCGTCATAACCGCTTAATGCCCTGTTGTTCCCCCATCTTACGCTTTGGCTGTCCATAATGTCCAAGCCTGCCTGCCTGTTTTACCCCATTGCAGACCGTACTTTTTCCCTAAGCTTCGCAAGCAACAGGTCAGAACATTCTAAACCAAACCTTTTTTTTATAATTGTAATACACCAGTTGCCACTTTGAAAAGTTAGAGGGTAGCATCCGCCACTGGCGGCCTGTTTTGACGATATATAATAATGCGCTCCAAATAGAACACAAAGCAAGTTTAATTGGTCGTAATTTTTCTTTAATATATTAAATTTAAATATATTGCACAACTTTATATTTCGTTTTATTTATTTTATTAAATCGCATGACACATTAAATTCAACAACATATTAAATTCAACAACAATTGAAGGAAATTAATATTTCTTTTAGATTTCAAATATTATGTATTAGTTTTAAAAAATATAGATAAGGATATATGGTAATATTTTCAAGACAAAAACTGACACTAATTATATTTATTTTTGGTTTAAGTCTCTTTTTATTTTCTTGCTCCGTCCCTCGAAACCTCCAATATTTTCGAGATATTCCAGATTCCGGGAAACAGCAGGTATTACCTACGGCATTGTTTACTCCCCCAGTTATCCAACCGGATGATATTTTAAGCATTAATGTGCTTACCGCAGACCCGGCAGCTACACAAAGTATAAATTCTGCCAACTTACCTACCCAAACCATTGGTTTATATGTTCAGCAAACGGCCATTGACCAGGCAATAACTGGCTACTTAGTTGATAAGGACGGAAATATCCAAGTACCAATTATCGGGCAGGTCAAGGTAGGAGGACTAACTACTGTTGAGGCAAGGGAATTACTAACACAGAAAGCAACTGTCTTTTTCAACAATCCAACTGTGATTATGCGTAACAAAAATTTTAAGATAACAGTATTGGGCGAGGTAGCTAAACCTGCCACATATGTAATGCCAAATGAACGTGTTACCATACTGGATGCTTTAGGCCTTGCAGGTGATCTTACTGTTTATGGTAAAAGGGACAATGTATTATTGTTAAGAAAACAGGATAACGGCAACAGCACGTCTATCCGGATCAATCTCAATAAAAGCAGCTTACTTAAGTCGCCGTATTTTTATTTAAGGCAGAACGATGTATTGTATGTAGAGCCTTCAAAGCAAAGGGTGGCTGCGTCCAATGTTACCTTTACCCGCAATATTGCCGTTATCACTTCAGTACTAACCACATTAGTTTTATTAATACAGGTATTTAAAAAATAAAAATGACTCAAAATTCCTTAAAAGATCAGACAAAATTTACCGGTACTGAAGAAGCAAAAGGTATAGGTCTAAAGGCTATGATAACCGGGGTATTACGTTATTGGTATCTTTTTCTAATCAGTCTAATCCTTTGCCTCCTTCTTGCAGCCATTTATGCTTATCATGTACCCGCAATCTGGAAAACAACTGGAAAGATACTGTTAGAGGATGAAAAGAACACTACAGCCAAAGCTTTAAATTCAGGAATGAATGAAGATTTAGGTTCATTGTTGAGCGTGAAAAGTAATTCCGACAACGAAGTAGATATTCTAAAATCCCGAAGCTTAGTAAATAGGGTTGTTTCTCTTTTAAACCTGAATGTCCGCATTTATTCAGTAGAAGGCTTCAAATCTGTAGAAGTATATGAAGAAGCTCCTTTTCAGGTTAGCGTTCATTATAAGAAAGGTTTCTTTAAACCACAGATTTATCAAATAACTATTTCAGATTCAAAGCATATTAGGGTAGTTAATGCTAAAGAGGGAATAAACCAATTGATCGCTTTCGATCATATTCTTAATTTAAAGCAATATGACCTTACCTTCCACAAAGCTATTGCGTTTAAACCACAGGGAGAATATAAAGTGATTGTAGAAACAATTGCTTCTGCTACCAAAACTCTTTCATCCAGCTATTCAGCAGCCTTATCCAGCAAGGAGGCCACAACTATTAACCTGATCTTAAATTATACAAACCCGCAAAAAGGGGAGGTTATTTTAAACAAGCTGATGGAGGTTTACCTACAGAACAGTGTGGAAAATAAGATGAAGATCGCTGACAGTACCATGAAATTTATTAATAATAGGTTGGCAATTGTTGGGAGTGAGTTGGGCAATGTGGAAAAACAGCTTGAGCAATATAAAGAGCATAATAACATTGCTGATATTAGTACTCAATCCAAAGCTTTGGTGGAAGGTGCCAGCGAATTTTATAACAAGTTAAACGAAATCGATGTACAGTTAGCCGTAATAAATGACTTAAATAATTATTTAAGTAAACCTGGTAACCACAATGTTGTGCCAAGTTCTTTAACAACTAAAGATCCGGCTTTTGGTGCTGCAATCAACAGTTATAACCAGCTACTTTTGGAGCGAGATAAGCAAAAATTGTCTTATTCAGAAGCAAACCCAGTAGTCAGAAACTTAGACCAGCAGATCGAGAGAGGGCGTCAGAACTTAATTCATAGCGTTGAGAGCTACCAGCAGGGTTTACAAATTTCGAAAACAGAATTAAACAAGCAGAACACAGCTTTTTCGGGAAAAATTCGTCAAGTGCCAGCAAAAGAAAGGATTTTCCTGGATTATTCCCGCCAGCAAAGCCTGAAACAGGAGTTGTACCTCTTCTTGCTAAAGAAAAGAGAAGAAACAGCCATTTCCAAAACTTCTACAATTTCCAGCTCTCGCATTGTTGATCCTGCCGAAAGTGATGAGGTTCCTTTTGCTCCTAAAAAGCCTGTTATTTATTTAATTGGTTTGATAGCTGGTTTGAGCCTGCCTGCTGCTTATTTATGGTTAAAAAAAGTGTTGAACACAAAGGTGAACAACAAGGCCGCTATTGAAAAAATAACTTCTGTGCCGATTGTTGGGGAAATAGGTCATAATACTATGAAGGAATTTCTTGTCGTAGATGGCAAAGGACAGCAATCGCTTATATCTGAGCAGTTTCGCAACTTTAGAACAAACCTTCAGTATATTTTGGATACTAAAAAATCCAATGTGATCTTGTTTACTTCAAGCATGAGCGGAGAGGGTAAATCGTTTTTGTCTTATAACCTGGGAAATGCTTTGGCTATGACTGGTAAAAAAGTAGTACTGATGGAGCTTGACCTACGTAAACCGAAATTATCAGAAAATATAGGGTTGAATAAGGATAATGGGTTTACTAACTACGCAATTTCCAATACGATATCAATAAATTCTATATTAAAGCCCGTTCCAGATCATGAGAACCTTTTCTTAATTTCCTCTGGGTCCGTCCCACCTAATCCTGCTGAACTATTGGCAACCGAAAAGTTGGAAAAACTGATCGTAGAGTTAAAAAACAGCTTTGATTATGTAATCATTCTTGGTCCTCCCGTAGGTATTGTATATGATGCTTTACTGATCGAAAAATATGCCGATATTACTTTTTATACTGTCCGGCAGAATTACACTCATAAGTCACAATTAGACATTATGAATGATTTGTATAAAACGGAAAAAATCAGGCATTTATACATAGTTATTAATGATATTGAAAATAGGAAAGAGGATTATACCGATTTTCGTAGTTATATCTCCTATAATTATAAAGAGAATAATCGGAAGAATGGTTTACTGGTTCAAGAAGAAGTGATTAGTTGAGTAGGGTTTTATAATCATATCAGTTTTTAAAATATTTTTTTTCATTTTTGAAAATATAAAGAGCTTGTTTAAGTTTATATTAAAGAAATTCACCGTACTTCTTTTAGACCTATAAATTTGTTTTTTTGTATCCTATTGGTACAAAAAACATAGGATCTTTCATGTTTTTTATGCGATAAAAGAAGCATCGAAAATAAATTGAAGAAAATATAACCAGGGTCAAAAATGAAAATAACTTTACAAATAACAACAATTACATATCTAATTATAAAATCGGATATAATGTTGTGTTATTCCCTTTAAAAAGAAAATTTTTGAAAGTACGTGTTTGTTTAATCAAAAATTAATTCGAGCAAAATGCCTTTTTTTAACAGCTTATTACATTTATTATAAACAAGTAATGGTTAAAAAGATAATTGCTTATTCTATTTCATTTTTTTCAAAAGGGCATGAAAGAACACTATTAGCAAAAAAAAATATTTTTTATTCACTGATATTAAAAGGAGGGAGTATTTTAATCGGATTAATATTAGTGCCATTAACCATTAACTACGTAAACCCTTCTAAATATGGTATTTGGTTAACACTTAGTTCTATAATAAGCTGGTTTAGTTTTTTTGACATAGGACTTGGACACGGTTTAAGAAATAAAATTACCGAAAGTAATGCAAAGAACAATTATGAGGATAGTAAAATTTTTATAAGTACTACTTATTGTATTTTAACTATAATTTCTTTAGTGATTTTCCTTGCATTTTGGATAATTAATCACTTTATAAATTGGAATATTATATTAAATACTAAAAATTTTTCAATTATTGAATTACAACAAATAGTAATTTTACTTTTTGGTGTATTTTGCCTGCAATTTGTATTTCAAATAATTAATAACGTTTTAACAGCTTGTCATTCTCAGTCATTAGTTTCTTTAATATATGTAATAGGGCAAGTTTTTGTATTGTTAATTATTTATGGGTTAACAAAGACAAGTTCAGGTTCGTTAATTTATCTAGTATTGGCAATAGGTGGAGTACCAGTATTAATACAACTCATAGCAAGCATTTGGTTTTATAATAATGCTTATAAATTTGTAGCACCGAGTATTAAATTAATTAATCTAAAATATGCAAAAAGTTTGCTTAGCGTTGGAGGATATTTTTTTCTTATTCAATTAGGGGGACTTTTTCTTTATCAAACAGATAATCTTATAGTTACTCAAATTTTTGGGCCTAAAGAAGTAACTACATTCAATGTGGTTTATAAAATGTTTTCGATAATAACAATGGTTTTTGCTATTATCATGACCCCTTTTTGGAGTTCATTTACTGATTCTTACGCTAAAGGAGATATGCAATGGATAAAAAATTCTCTTTTTAATATAGAAAAATTGTGGATTGTAATGAGTATAGCTGCGGTTATCTTATTTTTTGCTTCCCCGTTTCTATTTAAATTATGGTTGCATAATAGTTCTATTAATATCCCTGTTTCTTTTTCCTTAAGTATGGTGTTATACGTTATTGCATTTAGCTGGCAAACAATTCATGCTGTTTTTTTAAACGGAATTGGGAAAATAAGGTTACAACTTTATTTAGTAGTAGGAAGTTCTTTAATTAATATTCCAATGGCTATATTTTTTGGAAAACGGTTAGGCCTTGCAGGAATTACATTATCTAATACTTTTTTATTTTTAATAATGGGTATAACTTTATTTTACCAAACACGCAAGATAGTAGCTGGTACAGCTAAAGGTATATTTAATAAATAATATTGAAATTGCTGAATTATTAATAGATGTTAAAATGAATTTATTCTTTGATAGAATCTTGCTTTCCAATCCTTTCACAAAATATACAAGATGGTTTATAAACAAGGTAAAAATCCAATTCAAATATAGAGAGTCTCATTTGAGAATTGATTATATGGTACAAATCTATAAGTCAATTTTCGGAAAATATAATTATGTAGGTGTGTATAGCATTGTTGGTAACTCAAAAATTGGGGATTTTACTTACATGGCTGATTATTGTAAAATTAATCATCTAACTACAGGAAAATTTTGTTCAATTGGTCCAGGGGTTCGTATAGCTCCTGGAAAACATCCTGTAAATTTTGTAAGTACATCTCCCGTAACATATAATTTGCAAATTAAACTACTTAAGCATTTTGTTAAAGAAAACTCATTTGTGGATTTTGAACCTGTAACTATAGGAAATGATGTTTGGATAGGTGCAAATAGTATTATAATAGATGGTGTAACAATTGGTGACGGGGCTATAATAGCAGCAAACTCAGTAGTTACCAAAAATGTTGGTAATTATGAAATAGTTGGAGGAGTACCGGCAAAATTTATTAAATTAAGATTTACTGAAGAGCAAATAAAGTATTTAATGGATTTTAAATGGTGGGATAAAGATGTGGATTGGATTGAGAAAAATATAAAATCTTTTATGTCGATCGAAGAATTCGTTACGCTTATAAAAAGTGAGTTACATTAGTCAGTATCGTATTTTAAGCATTTACACTTTGGCTAAAACCTTTACAACTATATAAAAATCTATTTATTTTTATATAGTTGCCGGTAGTTTACATTAGGACATAAACTATTAATCGTAAAAATAAAAGCTTATTTTGAAAAATAGTAGGGATGAGAATAGGCGTCCCCTGCTTTATTGATATCGGATTTGAATTTAGAAATCCTAAAACCATAACCATTGGTTATAATTGTTCATTATAATAAGATTTGAGCTTTTAACAAAGTTTATATTTAAGATTTGGATTTGCACAAACAGTTATCGGTCTTACTATAGTATTTGGTAGGCATGATACTAATTTATGGGAATCATTATCAAATAAACAAGAAGTAGTCATAGAAGGAGAAAGCTGGATTGATGCTTACATGACTAACATAAACGGTGTTACCATATTAGGCAGTGCAATTATCTAACAAAAACAGACTGCTATACAATTGCGGGAAGTGTGCCTGCCAAAGTAATTAAGAATAGAATTCTGACAAGATCAGTAATGATGCTATTTAGATATAACGAGCTAAACTTTAATGAAAAATAGAATAATATTTTTATCACATACTCCTCCATTAAAAATTAAAGGATCTGGCTTATCAGTTCTTTTATATAACATTATTTTTTCCTTGCAAAATTTTAATAAAGAAATTATAACATACTGCGGAGAAGTTAAAGTAGGTGAAAAAGAAATTAAAAAGGATAATAGTGCATTAAAGGTTTTAATATGTGATGCCTGGTTCAGTAAACTTTATCAAATTAAAGGTTCAAGGTTTTTCCGTGGGTTATTAATGGGAATATCCTTTATTATCTCGCTTCCGCGAATCGGTAAACAAATCAATAAAGAGAATACTTTGGTTACTGTTGTTATCGGCACGAGTGCTAAGCCTCTATTAGAATTTTTAATTTTAAAATACATCTTTAGAAAAGTAAAATATGGACTTTATATTGTAGATGACCTCGAATTAATTAATTCTAAACTAAATAACAAGTATGAAAGCTTTCTAACAAAAAAACTTTTGCCTGCATCAATAAAAAAATCAGATTATTTAATAACGATAAGTTATGGGCTTAGTAACACTTATTTAACCAAATATGGGAAATCAAGTTATGTATTGTTACCTCATTTTTCTGCCCGCAATTGTTTAGTAAGAACTTCTATTGATAAATCATTTACCTTTTTATTTACCGGAGGACTTAATTTTTTGTATAATGAATCTTTGTTACAATTAGCTTCTGTAATTGATGGGATTAATAGAACAAATAAATATACGTTTGTTTTAAAACTAAAAATTCAAACTTATTCACCCGAAGCAGAATTCAAAAAACTGGGTTTTACATCTTCCCACGTAATCTATTCAACAGTTGATAACAGGAATGAGTTGTTAAATATATACAACAATTGTCAATGTTTTGTGGTTCCATATTCTTTTAATTTGGAGGATAAACAAATAGTTGAAAGTTCTTTTCCACAAAAAGTCGCTGAAATTATTCAATACGGAAAACCAATCCTGGTTTTTGGTCCTGATTATAGTTCTGTAGTCCAATTTTTTAATAACAGTGATTTGAACTATGTATGTAATTCATTAACTGATAATATGCTTCAAAATACGATATTTAAAATAGTAGAAGACTACGATACATTTAATGAGCTTTCCTATCTAAATGCTTACAATAAATTTTTATCTGCCGCAATGATTAATAGCCTTTTTGAACGTATTTGTACTAATTTAATTTAAATGAAAATTAAATATCTGCTATCACAACCACATTGTTTTGGATTTGGAGGATTTGATATACAAATGATTGCTACATCAGAAGCAATAAGTAAATGTCAGGTGGATATATCAAAACTGGATGTATGGAGCAGGGACAATAAATTTGACATATTACATTGCTGGGGTTTGAGTTTTTCGCATTATGAGAATTACTTATGGGCTAAAAAGACAGGTAAAAAGTTGGTTGCTACTATATTAATGCAAGATAATGATACACTTTACGCAAAATTTAAATTTAAAGTATCTTCATTATTATATAAGCAACGGCTATTAACCGAAATGTTACGTTTACCAGATAAGGTAATCGTCGTTAATGAAGATCAGGCTAAAATATGTAATTTAAATTTTAAGATCCCGAAAGACAAAATTCATATTGTCCCACATGTCGTCGGAGATATTTTTTTCAAAGAAGATGATACAATAAATATAAATTCAAATAACCAATATGTGCTAACTGTTGGTAATGTTTGCTCAAGAAAAAATCAGGTAGCATTGGCAAAGGCTTGTATCGGGGAAAATCTTAAGTTGATAATTATTGGTAAGGTATTAGATGGCGAACAAATGTATGGAGATGAGCTAAGAAAATTAGTTGATAAAAACAATCATCTCTTAACCTGGATATATGAGCTAAAAGAAAACTCAAAAGAACTTGTTGAATATTACAAACAATGTTCCATTTTCGCACTGCCCAGCTACATTGAGCAACAACCTATATCACTACTTGAAGCAGCTGCGTTTAAAAAGCCATTACTTATAGCTGATAGAAACTATGCAAAGCAAAAATTTTATAGAAATTCGTGTATTGTAGATCCATCATTAATTACATCAATAAGATCAGGGTTACAAAGAACGCTTAATAACCCTTTAATGTTTATACCTCCGTATGAAACTTTAAAAGAATGTCAGCAATCAGAAGTTGGTAAAGCCTATACAAAAATATACAATTTGTTATGAGTTTATCTTATAATCCTGTTATTTCAATCATTACAGTATGTTTTAATTCGGAAAAAACAATTGAAGCAACCATACTTAGTGTTTTAAATCAAAACTACAAGAATATTGAGTATATCATTATTGATGGTAAATCAAAAGACAATACAGTAAAAATAATATCAAAGTATCAGAATAATTTAGGATACTTTATTTCGGAAGCTGATACCGGAATATATGATGCAATGAATAAAGCTTTGGATGTTGTTACGGGTGATTGGGTTTACTTTTTAGGCTCAGGAGATATAATGTTAAATGTCTTGGACAAAATTGTAACTCGATTAGTTAATCCAAATTTCGTGTATTATGGAGATGTATATAGAAATGATCTCCTCAAGGTTTTTAATGGGTACTTTTCTGCCTTTCAATTTTCAAGAGATAGTATTTGTCATCAGGCAATCTTTTATCCAACTAAAGCAATAAAAAAATATAAATTTAATAATAAATATAAAGTTCAGGCAGACCATCACCTAAATATGTTAATTTATGGAGATAAAAACTTTAAATTTAAATATTTTCCAATTATTATTTGTGCCTACGATGGGACCGGTTTTTCTGCAACGACTATTGATTATGTGTTTTTGAAGGATCGGATAGAAATAGTTAGGTCTAATTTTTCTTTTCCGGTTTATTTATATGCTTATTGTAGAAATAAAATAGCTAAGTTTATAAAAATTGATCACTTTAAAAATATTAAATCATCAAAGCAACTTTTTTAATCTCTATTATATAAGAGCCTGTTTAAATTTTATTCTGTTTATTTTCTATGCTTTTTTTATCATATAAAAAAGCATAAAATTTTCATGCTTTTTGTATTGTCAAATTATCTAAACATAAGATTTATGTGCTTAAAAAATTACTATAAATTTTTCTGATACAAATTTAAACAGGCTCTTATTTTTTAAATTAAATATTATATGAATGCTCCAAAAATTTCAATTGTTACAGTTGTACGAAATGCAGAGCAATCTTTGGAACAAGCCATACTAAGTGTAATCAATCAAACTTACCAGAATATAGAATACATTATCATAGATGGTAAATCTACTGATGGTACAGTTAACATCATTAAAAAGTATGAGCATGAAATATCTTACTGGGTAAGTGAACACGACAAAGGAATATACGATGCTATGAATAAAGCCTTAAAAGTAGCAAATGGAGATTGGTTGTATTTTTTAGGTGCTGATGATATCTTATCAAGTGATCAGATTATTACAGAAATGATTAAGTATTTTACGAATGAAAATGTAGTTTATTATGGTGACGTGTTATTTAAAACAAAAAATTTACGTTATAAATTTAATTTAAGCAATTGGAATATATGTTATCGTAACATTTCACATCAATCTATATTTTATCCTAAGCTTTGCTTTAGGTATAATGATTATGACCTTTCCTATAAAGTATTTGCCGACCATATATACAACATTAAGCTTTATGGGCTTAAGCGGTTTAAATTTGAATACATTAATTTGGTTGTAGCCATATACAATGATGGAGGTACGAGTTCAAATACTTATGATATTAACTATTATAACCACTTACCTTCGATTGTGAGGAAATTCTTGGGTTTGAAATATGCTGTTTATGTGAAATTCAGGGTTTCTATATTTAAATACAAATTTGGTCTAAAATCAAAATCAAGCTTAGCGTGAAAATCAATCTTAAGTTTTTAGCAAACCCGTATTATATATTTACAGTTATCTGGACTGTTGCCCTTTTAATCTATCTGTTGGAATGGTCCAACCTGTTTCCATCCATATCAGGAGACCTTTTAGTCTTTTTAATGTGCGGCATACTTTTTCATTGTTTAATAGGGATCCGTTTTTCGGAAATTACAGGCTTTTCGTACCGGCCTTTACGAAAAATTGAAAATGTTAAAGTAATGTTTTTGTTTAACACATTAATGTGGATTGTAGAGTTTGTACACGGAAAAATCCCGTTAATAGAAATATTAAGTAATAATAATTATAATTATCAAAATTTTGGTGTCCCTACACTTATTGTTGTCAATCTCACATTCAATAGTTTCCTGTGTTTGTACCTGCTTCACTGTTACTTAAGTACAAAGGAAAAGATGTATATTAAATACATTGTTTTTTGCATTGGATATTTTATTTTGTGTTTCTCGAGGGGCATGCTCGTACTCACATTAACGAATATGCTTTTTTTATGGTTGTTGGCAAACAACAAAAACATAAGCTTGAGCAAAATATTTTTTTTCATGCTTTTTTTGTTTGTGTTTTTCTTTGGGTTTGGGTATTCGGGAAACATAAGGACGGCCCAGCAAATTTCTATTGATACAAAAGGGCATTCCGGCACCGAGTATTCAAGTGAGCCAATAATGGAGCTAGGGTCAGCGACAGCAGAATTTAGGGAAAGTATGGTTCCTAAAGAATTTTTTTGGACCTATTTATACATAGCCTCTCCATTGAGCAACCTACAATATAATGTTAATTCTGGTGTAGAAGGTGATCCAAACATGCACAATTTCTTTATACTTACAATTAATGAATACGTTTTTGATGTACTGTCTAAACATATAAATAAAATTTTCAATATTGAACGACCGAGAACAAAGGTAATTGTAGAGAACCTGTCTGTATTTACAACGTTTTCAGAAAGTTATACTGCAATGGGTTGGTTTGGTTTAATCATTACCCTTTTTTTTATGTTAATATTCCCTTTTGCTTACATTGGCCTGCTTGGTATAAACAGCCCGTACCTGCCTTTGGCACTTAGTATAATATGTTCCATCTATTTGCTTTCATTTTTTGATAACATGTTTACTTATGCTGGTTTGGGCCTACAGCTCATATATCCCTTATTGTTAAAAATCAAGGACAAGGTATAATTTCTAATACACACATAAAATGAAGGTACTGCAATTTGAGGGTATTAGAGGTTTTGTAGCGGTATATGTTGTGATACAGCATTATGTGTTTTTTACTCCTTTAGCTAAGGAGCTACCACTTTTTGTTTCTAGTTTTTTTAAATTTGGCCAGGAAGCAGTAATCATTTTTTTTTTACTATCAGGCTTTGTAATATATTTATCAAGCTCTCAAAAAAATAATTTAACATTTAAAAAATATTTTTTAAAGCGGTTTATTAGAATTTATCCTATTGCTATTGTTTCTTATATATTATCAGCAATAATTTTCTATTTAAATAACTATTTATATAGTCTAAAAGATATTTTTCGTTTGTTAGGAAATCTTTTTATGCTTCAGGATCTCTCCAATCAACCAGGGATAATAGTTGTACCGTTCATGTATAATTTTCCACTATGGTCCTTGTCTTATGAATGGTGGTTTTATATGTTGTATTTTCCATTAATAATCATTGTATCAAGATTTAACAGCAGGAAAAACATTCATGATATATATTACATATTAGCTGTGTCTGTAATTAGTTGGCTTTTTTTCTTGCAATGGCCTAATCATATTTTCATGATTCTAACCTATTTGCTTTTATGGTGGACAGGTGTTGAAAGTGCAAAAGTTTATTTAAAATATAAAAGCTTTACTTTTACAAATATGTTTCCAATATACGGAAGTATAGTTATGATGTTGTTTGTTCTTTCGATAAGCGGATTTAAAATATATATGAAGGGTATTAATTCTTTTAATGATTTAAATAAAGACTATCCATTAACAACTTATTTACATCACTACGTAGATGCATTTATTTTTATAATTATTGGTATTTTAGTATGGAAGTTTAAAATTTATAAGTTTAAAATTTTATTCAATGTTTTTTCTATAATTTCTCCTATTTCTTATGCATTATATATAATTCATTTTCCTTTTATATTTTTGAAAATTCCATACATATCAAATATTTATATTTTAATTTTAGTAAAACTTACGGCTACTTTTTTATTAGCTTACATTTTAGAAATGATATTACAGCCCCGATTAAATAGATTAGTTAATTTTAGTAAGTCAAAGAAATAATTTTATTTATGAAATTACAATTACTAAATGAATCAAGACCCTTTGTGGTATTAATAGTTAGATACAATGGAAGCACTTATTAGAGAAGTTAATTTAAAGTATAATCAGCTAAACTTATACCTATACAGTATTTGCCGACCATATATACAACATTAAGCTTTATGGGCTTAAGCGGTTTAAATTTGAATACATTAATTTGGTTGTAGCCATATACAATGATGGAGGT
>JAABUS010005767.1_pt1 | contig 15837 bp, 14 predicted proteins | sample 5560161 | NCBI WGS metagenome assembly JAABUS01 (sample SAMN10711885, study PRJNA513376) | rock metagenome | isolation source: Antarctica rocks | place: Antarctica: Victoria Land, Trio Nunatak nord | collected 2016-01-04
CTTGTCAAGAGGATCTGGCAACAGTACCAGGGGGCGTTATAGGGGTTATGCTTTTACTAACAACTACTGGAAATCTGCTGACGACCCTGGCGACGGTGTAACACCAAGGCCTAATAACTCGCCTACCGGTGGTGTACGCGAAAACAGCCAGGCATTTTTAGATTTTGGCTCTTATTTGCGTATTAACAACATTACATTGGGTTATGTACTGCCTGAGCCTCTCATTAAAAAGATCAGTTTTACATCTGTAAGGTTTTATGTTACAGCAACCAATCCATTTATTTTCACCAAAAACACAGCATTTAATCCTGATGTAAGCACTAATGCAAGCGCGCTTAACCCGGGCTTGGAAGCGAATGATTATCCCATTGCAAAAAGCTTTGTGCTGGGTATAAATTTAGCATTTTAAGCACTTTACTATTTAATAGAAATCAATATGAAGAAGATAATCAGCATACTGGCTATAGTTTCTGTAATTATGGTATCATGCAAAAAAAGTTTTATAGAAATAAACCCGGTATCGGCAGTAAGTGTTGATGCAGTGTATAAAACAGATAAGGATTTCCAGGACGCAACAACCGGGGTTTACAGTACTTATGAAGATCAGTACCAAAACTTTTGGATGTTTGGAGATGTGCGTGGAGACGACTCCTGGCAACAGGTAATCAAAAATTCAACCATGTATTTTATGGATGTATTTACAACAAACAGCTCAGACGCATTAATGAGCAGTACCTGGCTTAATTATTATAAGATCATTTACTCAACAAACACTATCCTTGCAAAAATTGAAACAGCCGATGCTGCTGTTGTAACTAACAAAAAGCGTTATATAGCCGAAGCTAAATTTTTACGCGCGCTGGCTTATTTTGACTTAGTTAGAATTTTTGGCGATGTGCCTATGCTTACCAAACCGGTTACCATAGAAGAGTCGTATAAAATAGGACGTGAAAAGGTGGAGACCATATACACCCAGGTAATTATTCCTGATTTAATTGCAGCTGAGACAGATCTGTCTGCAAAATATACTGGTACAGATGTTGGCAGGGCTACAAAAGGTGCAGCTGCTTCATTGTTAGGCAAAGTGTATTTATATCGCAAGGATTTTGTAAATGCCGAAACTAAATTTCAGCAGGTAACCACAATGGGTTATGCACTGGTTACCAACTACAATGATCTTTTCAACTACACAAAAGACGAGCACCATAGCGAGTACATATTTGATATTGAGTATGAGCAGGGAATAGGAAGAGGAAGCATTTTTACTAACCAGTTCTTGCCAAATTCGGGTCCTATGGCAACGTTTTATGGCGTTAACGGTACCTTGCAGGAGGCTAACTCTCCTACCCAAAATCTGATAAATGCGTTCACTGCTATAGATCTGCGTAAAGATATTACGGTGGGCGTATCAGGTGGTTTCATAAACGGAGCCGGAACTTTTGTGGCTCTTCCGCCTCAAACTTCACAAACCTATACCAAAAAATATCTTACTCCGGTACTAACTGGTAACGATAGCCGCGCTAACTGGAAAGTGATACGTTATGGCGATGTTTTGCTGATGTATGCAGAAGCTTTAAATGAAAATGGTAAAACTCCCCAAGCGTTAACCATTTTAAACCAGATACGAACACGTGCAGGTGTACCAACTTACAGCGGATTAACACAGGTAGATACCCGCGAAAAGATTTACCTGGAACGCAGACTTGAATTATCTTTTGAAGGTTCACGGTGGTTTGATCTGGTACGCACAGGACGGGCATTTACTACCATGAAAGCAACCGGTATGCTGGAGTATATGACTGTTTTTCCTATTCCGCTTACACAGATACAGCTAATTAATAATCCGTCCATTTTCCCACAAAATCCGGGATACGGGCAATAAGCCTCTGACTTTGTAACACCAATTATTAATTAACCTCATTTTAAATTAAATATCATGACAGATCAACCAGAAAATATAAATAATACCGGCGATAGCCGTCGTTCTTTCATAAAAAAAGGCATGCTTGCAAGTGTTTTAGTAGCAGCAAGCGATGTTATGTCTTTTGCATCAGTACCAAATACAATAACTAACCCGACTGTCAAACCTGCAAAAATGCCTTGGTATAGGGAGCTAACCCGATGGGGACAAGTGAATATTTCTGAAAAAGATCCTGCCCATTATGATATTGCCTGGTGGCGCAAATACTGGAAACGCACTAACATACAGGGTATAGTAGTAAATGCTGGTGGTATAGTTGCTTATTACCCAAGCAAAGTACCCTTACATCATCCTGCAGAATATCTAAAAGGCGGCGATCTTTTTGGAGATCTGTGCCGTGCTGCTCATGAAGATGGCATAGCTGTTTTTGCGCGTATGGATTCCAATCGTGCTTATGAAGAAGTTTACACTGCTCACCCCGACTGGTTTTGTGTTGATATTAACGGTAAACCGATAAAGGCCGGGGATCTTTACATTACCTGTGTTAACGGGCCGTATTATAATGAGCATATCCCGGCCATACTACGGGAGATATACACTTTGTACAAGCCCGAAGGTTTTACTGATAACAGCTGGAGCGGCTTAGGCAGGGAGACTATTTGCTATTGCCAAAACTGCCAGAAAAGCTTTAAGGCTAAAACCGGTAACGACATCCCTAAAGTCAAAAACTGGGAAAGTAAAGTGTACAAACAATGGATCCGCTGGAATTATGATCGCAGGCTGGAAATTTGGGATCTGAATAATAAGACAACAAAAGCAGTTGGTGGTCCTGATTGCACCTGGTCTGGTATGAATAGTGTCTCTATAAGCGGGCAGAGCAGAAGTTTCAGGAATGTTAAAGAAATATACAAACGTGCTGATATTGTTATGCTTGACGACCAGGCTCGTATAAATGCTACAGGTTTTCAGCATAATGGTATCAACGGCAAACTCATCCACGGCCTTTTAGGCTGGGATAAATTAGTACCTGAGAGTATGGCCATGTACCAGGCAGGCAGGCCATGGTTCCGGCTGGCAGCTAAACCTGCTCCTGAAGCCCGCATGTGGTCATTAAACGGTATTGCTGGCGGCATACAACCTTGGTGGCATATACTGGCAGCATCACATGATGATCGACGTATGTACAAAACATTTGAATCGTTGTTCTACTGGCATAAAACTAACGAGAAATACCTCATAAACCGTAAACCTATTGCAAAAGTAGGTGTAGTATGGTCGCAGGAAAATATCGACTACTTCGGTAAAGATGATGCTGAGGCTTTAGTAGAATTGCCTATCCGCGGTATGACGCAAGCTTTGCTAAAAGCGCGGATACCTTACCTGATGGTACATGCTGATCATATTGAAAGAGATGCCGCACAATTTTCTGTGTTAGCATTGCCCAACCTTGCTGCAATGTCTGATAAACAGGTAGCAGCAATAAAAGCGTTTGTTAACAGTGGCGGCAGTTTAATAGCCAGCGGCGAAACCAGCAGGTATACCGAGTGGGGTGATAAACGTGAAGATTACGCGCTCGGTGATATATTCGGCGCGCATATTAAAGCAGGCGACTATAAAGCACCGACAGAAAGATTGGCCGGAGAATCTTATCATACTTATCTACGCCTATTACCCGAAATGCGTAAAGTTGTAGATGGCCCCTCATCAGGTAACGAGCCTGAAGTTAGCGGTAAACGTCACGATATTTTAAAAGGATTTGATGAGACAGATATTGTTCCTTTTGGTGGTTTGCTTAACCCGTTGAACTTGGATTCGGGGACTGAAGTATTGTTAACTTATATTCCGCAATTCCCTGTTTATCCGCCGGAAACCGCCTGGATGCGTGTACCAAAAACAGATGTCCCCGGACTGATCCTAAACACTAAAAAACAAGGTAATAGGATTGCTTTTATTCCTGCGGATATTGACAAGCAATACGGTCGCGATAACTTGCCGGACCATGCTAATTTATTGGCAAATATTATAAGATGGGCTGCTAAGGATGATACAGGCCTTAATATTGAAGGTGCGGGTATGATTGATTGCCATTTATACCAACAACAGGGCCGCATGATATTGCATATAATTAACCTTGCAAACTCAGGCGCATGGCGCGCACCGGTTGATGAATATACATCTGTAGGCCCGTTTAAGATACGTGTAAAACTGGCTGATGGCGTTAAAGGGCGCACGCTAAATACGCTGGTAACTAATCAGTCCATACCTGTAGAGGTAAAAAACGGGTACAGCTATTTTGAAGTAAAATCAGTTTTAGACCACGAAGTAATTGTGTTAAGCTAAATATCCATTTAGAGCTTGTTTAAATTGCTATCGGAATAATTTATAGTGCTTCTTTTATGCTTATAAATTGTATGTATGAATTTTATCTCCCATACAAAAAAGCATTGAAAGATTATGTTTTTTAGGTGATAAAAGAAGCATATAAAATATGCTAAATAAATTTAAACAGGCTCTTGGTTGATAAATATTTTATTTGAGATCCGGATATTGAGGGAAATAAATCCACCTTGCCCATTCGGGTTCTTTTTTGGTTAACCATTAATTTTACAGCTTTAGATGAAACGGAACACACGGCTATTAAGCACTTTACTTTTACTGTTTATAACAACTGCCTCCCTTGCACAACAGGATACCAACCCCGAAAAATGGACAGCTAAACAAGTATCCAACTGGTTTGCCAAAGGCAAATGGTATCAAAAAACCAAGCTTCGGCCCGATCCATCTATCAACACAAAAGAATTTGCAATAAGATATTTTAAAAATAAAACCCTTTGGGATCAGGCATTCGCTTTTCTGCGCGACTCTGACCTTGCAAAACTTACATTAGGAGTGCATGAGCTAAAAGGGAAAGACCTTTTTGTTAAAGTTACCGATTATAAAACCCGTGAGCCCGGTTATGCTGATTTTGAAACGCACACAAGATATACTGATATTCATACAGTAGTTTCGGGGATAGAATATATCCAGTTATCAGGCCGCCAAGGTTCAACCATTAAAACTCCTTATAATAACGATAAGGATATTGAGTTTTACACCGTTACCACCAGTCGCAATCTTTTAAGCAAACCAGGCAGGTTCTTCCTGATATTTCCGGATGATCTGCACAAACAGGGGGTTAAGGTTGATACCAGCTTAATGGTCAGGAAAATAGTTATTAAAGTAAAAAATTAAGCGCTTGTTTAAATTTCATTTAGTGTATTTTATATGCTTCTTTTATCACCTAAAACAGGAAGATTTAGAGCCTGCTTAAATTTATACCAGAAAAATTTGCAATGCTTCTTTTATGCATGTAAAGTCTATGGTTGTAATCAATATAGATAAAAATTTAATGTTTTTTAGGTGATAAATGAAGCATAAGAAAAAAATCGAACAAAATTTAAACTGGTTCTTATATGCTTCTTTTATCGGTATAAAATACAAACACAAAATCACAGGCATAAAAGAAGCATTATAAATTAAACAGGCTCCTAATATCAGCGTAAATTGTTATAAATTCATCCTAATGGACATTTCACTTCTACGCGTTTTAATATGCCTGTTAACCGGCATAGCGGTTATAGTTTTACTTACCGCTAAATACCGGGTACACGCTTTTTTTGCATTAATTATTGCCTGTTTTTTGGTAGGCCTTGGTGTTGGCATGCCTTTAAATGCTGTGCTAACTGCAATTAAGGATGGCTTTGGTAATATCCTTAAATCATTAGGGTTAATCATAGTTTTAGGTACTACCCTGGGCGCTATATTAGAATATACAGGCTGCACCCGCGTAATGGCGAACGCCATACTAAACAAGGTTGGCAAAAAACACGCCGATCTGGCTATGAGCCTTACCGGTTTAATTGTTGGGCTGCCTATATTTTGCGATTCGGGTTACATTGTACTTAGCGGGTTAAACAAATCAATAGCTCGCAGCACAGGAATATCAATAGTGATTATGTCGGTTTCACTGGCAACAGGTTTGTATGCGGTTCACTGTCTTATCCCGCCACATCCCGGTGCTTCGGCTGCCGCAGGTATTATTGGAGTTGATTATGGTAAACTAATTCTTACAGGCACGCTGGTTGCCATCCCGGCAATGTTGGCCGGTTACTTATGGGCCAACTATGCGGGTAAGAAAATACCGAAACCAGTGATACCTGAAGAGCCGTTAATAGCAGACCAATCCGAACTGTCATCTACAATAAAAACTTTTATACCGGTTGTGGTTCCCATTTTACTCATCGCACTAAAATCCTTTTTTGTAATCGATCCCGGTGCTGCTAATAAATGGATTGCCTTATTCCTTTCTTTAGGCGACCCGGCTATTGCATTAACCATAGGTATATTGCTTGCTTTTAATGCAGTACGCTCTTGGACCAAAACAACTGTATCCAACCTATTGCAGGAAGGTGCCGAAAAAGCAGGCGGAATATTAGTAATTATTGGTGCCGGCGGGGCCTTTGGTGCAGTGTTAGCCGCGACTAAATTAGGCGACCATTTAAGTACTGCTTTGCCATTAGCCAGCATGGGCATCTTCTTCCCTTTCCTTATCACCTTTATTATAAAAACAGCACAAGGTTCATCAACCGTAGCTATAATAACCGCTGCTTCAATAGTATTGCCTTTGCTTGGGCCGCTACATTTAGATACGGCAACAGGCCATCTGCTTTGTGTTTTGGCTATGGGTGCAGGTTCCATGATGATATCACATGCTAATGATGCCTATTTTTGGGTGATTGCTAAATTCTCTGGATTGGAAATGAAAACTATGCTAAGCGTTTATTCCGTAGCAACTGTATTTATGGGTTTAACATCTTTTGCCATCGTTTATCTCCTCTCCTTTATACTCTGATCTTTATGATGCATATCCTTATTGCGCCAAACGCTTTTAAAAACAGTATAACAGCACAGGCAGCCGCCGAATCTATCCGGGAGGGATTTGAACAAAGCTCACTTAATTGTACAACCGAATGCTTCCCTATTGCTGATGGTGGCGATGGCACAGCAGAACTTATCGTTGATAAACTCAAGGGCAAGCGCATATCAGTACAGGTTAAAGACCCTTTAGGGCGGATCATTAATACTTCATTTGGATTGATAGATAACGACCAAACCGCGGTTATTGAAATGGCTGATGCATCGGGGTTAAGGCTGTTAAAACCTGAGGAACTAAACCCGCTGCTTGCCACATCCTATGGTACCGGCCAAATAATGAAAAAAGCCCTGGATATCGGGGTAACAAAGATTATGATAGCGATGGGTGGTTCTGCCACTGTTGATGGTGGCACTGGGATTTTATCTGCTCTTGGTATTAGTTTTTTAGATAGAAATAGGGTTCCGCTAAGTATCCTGCCAGAAAGTTTGACCCAGCTTGAGTTTATTAATTTAGAGAATCTGGATATCCGTATAGCAACTTGCGAAATAATTGTGCTTTGCGATGTGGATAACAAGCTGTTAGGAAACCAGGGAGCTGCGGCTGTATTTGGACCGCAAAAAGGTGCAGGCTCTGATGAAGTAAAACTACTGGATGCAGGTCTTGCAAAATTAAACGAAGTAACATTAAAAGAACTGGGTAAAGATATGGCAAGCATAAAATATGGAGGTACAGCCGGTGGGGCATCAGCCGGAGTATATGCTTACCTAAACGCAAAGCTGGTAAATGTCATTGAGTATTTCATGGACATAGCCCGGTTTAATGAAGCACTTGAAAAAGCTAACCTGGTAATTACCGGCGAAGGCAGTATTGATGAACAAACCCTGCAGGGAAAGGGCCCTTTCGGTGTAGCCAATAGAGCCAAAATAAAAGGTATTCCCGTGATTGGCATAGCAGGTAAAATACTGCTGGAGCCTAATGAAAAACTGAGCCAATATTTTAAAGTACTATTGGCAATAGGTAACGAACCTACAGATATTCCAACCGCCCTGAACCGTACAAAAGGTAACTTAACACGTGTTGCAAAAGAAATTGGTGAACTGATTAGCCTTTATTAGGAAACTGTCCTTGATATATAGGTTAAATTGCCCATTAAATTAAGATACATCTTAAGGATTAACACAAATGTCATAATTAATTTACACTAAAATATAATGAATTTAGTGACTAATATCTAAACAAGGAACACGCATGTTGCGCGTTCCTTGTTATGTGAACCCTATGGTACATTTTTCGAACCAATTTCTAATGCAATTGAAGAACCTGGGAACGTTAACCACTTAGCGGTTCGAGTCTTATTTGGGCTCGCTTGCTGTCGCGGCAAGTCGCAATCGGACTAACCTCAAACAGATTTGCGGAAAAAATCAGTGATTTAGCCAACCTAATCTGAATGGTTCGAATACCGTTACCACTTAATAAAAATTGTTTAACCACCAGTCAGTCCTTTAAAATCAGGATCTTCTAAAAGTTGATTAAAATCTTCTTTGAAGCCGGTGTTTTCCCATTTGTTTTTTCCGGTAGACAGCCACCTACCGATCCAATCGAGCGTTTCCGACTTATCACCTATTAAAGCATAAGCCCGCGCAAGATCGAAGGTACTAAGGCCGGGTACCAACGCTTCAGCCTTTGTTAAGTCATCGACACCCTTTTTCAAAAATTCTTGAGTGTTTTTTCCTCCGTTCCGTTTGGCCTGCTCTATATGAAGCAAACCAAGGTTATACCAGGCAGTCCCGTGTGTCGGATTAAGCTGTAATAATTTTTCAAGTTTTACCGCGATAACAGTTAGTTGCTCAACAGCAACTTCATCCTTTTCTTCGTACAAGCTTAACGCGAGTTCTGTGTGCGCGACATTATTCATTGCCTGGATGTGTGAGGTATCCAAAGAAATAGCTTCTTCAAACATTTTTACTGCTGTCTTTAGTATTTCCGCATCCTGCAGAAAATTGCCTAATTGAGAATATTTATTACCCAGCCGGTAGCTGATGTCGGCACTATTACCAAATTTCTGCTTTGCTCTTTCCAAAAGGTCGATAGCTTCCCTGGTCTTTTCTTCAGTTAATGCATCGAACGCTTCACCATATTCACCGATAAATGTAGCTAGGGCTAAGGTCGATTCTAAACTAGGATCAAGCTTTGCGGCCATTTCATATGCGCTGACCCCTTCTTTGAACAAGTTTTCTTTGTCCTCTGTTAGGTGCGACAAACGTCGGTAAAGCCAGCCTAAATTTTCGTAAGCCAAATGATCGTGTGGATATATTGCGATGGACTTTTTGTACCGTTCAATACTTTCATAAAAACCTTCTACCTGCTTCTCCTTATTAGGTTCATAATTGTTTAGGTCCGCCAGAACACGGGCGGAATTAAGCCAAGCTTCATACATGTTTGGATTGAGGTCCAAAGTTTTATCAAACAAGCCTAATACTTCTTTCTTTATGTCAGCTGAATAATTATCCTCTAGTTTAGCCAACTGAATTATAGCCGTTCCTTTATTGTGGTAGGCTCGGGAGAAATTGGAATCGGTAGCTAACGCAAGGTCGTAGCGCTCAATGGCCGATTTAAGAATCGCTACTTGTTGACGTAGAGGTCTACCTATTTTGCTGGCCGACGCGTTATTGCCGTGGTTGTAATAAACCATAGCTAGATTCTTTAACAGGGTGGCATCACCGGCAACTAAGACTTCCTCACGGACAATATTGAAATCCCTCCCGTGAGGTGTTAACTTTTCGATGTAAGCTTCTAAACGTGCATTCAGTTCAGGATTTTTAACCCTTTTATCAAACCTTATGTTCATGGCTTGCGCAAACTGAGTTGAGCCGAAGCCAGGTTGAATCTTGATCCAGCTGCCAATAAAAGTTTGAAAACCGATCAGGCCTTTTTCAGGATCTCCAAGGATCACGACAGGCTGTAGTTCAGGCATCCGGGCCTGTATAATCTTATTGTTTCGATACATCATTTTGCTGTCGTCGATCAATTTGAAAAAGTGATCTATAAGATCTATCGCACGTTCGATGAGTGGTAAAAGGAATTGCGTAATATTAACGGTTTGGTGTTTGGCATCGCCGATGGGTATACCGTTTCCTCTTACAAGGTGAAAGTCGTCTTCGATTAGAGAGTAGGCCGAATGTACAAAGGAATTACGAATCTCATTCAGGTAGAGTGATTCCAATCCTGCGACAAAGCTTTCAAACCGGCCCTGCTCCGCCAAATCAGTTAGCTTTTGAAACTTCTCTGTTGGCGTAAAATATTCATCACTACCACTGTAAAGCTCAGGCAAATAGCGCAATTGCTGGTTAACGGAGATCCGTAACAAGTTACCCATAATATTATAAAGTTCATCCATTTCGAAGATATGGCAATAGATGTGTAGGCCAATTCTTGCTTTGGAATGAAGCGTTTCAGCCGCCTCATAACGAGCTTTCATATCGAAGATATAAGCCCGGCTTTCATACAGATGCGTTAAAGCCCGCTGATCACCCATGCCGTTAAAGCTAATCAGTACATTGATAAACTCAAACTCATCAATATTCTTAGCATTATCAAAAAGTCTTTTTAATTCGGATAGTAAATCAGCCTGTTCCATGAGTTATGATTGATTTCTACAAAATTAAGGAAAAGCGGGAGCAGAACTAAGCTCGAACCGCTTGATGGAAGATTTGAGGTAGTTTGCCAAAATTTAATTAGTTTGATCCTGTTTCAGGCTGATTTTAATTAGAGCCCGAGTAGGACAGAATTCGAACCATTTTATTGAAGATTTGAAGCGCATTGCACTTTAAATATAAATACTAATCTGTGGTAGTTACAAATCTAAATAGGAGTTCTGTAATGCGCAATGCTGTATTAGAGAAAGATAGTGGTTGTTAACTAGTAAAGAATTTCTTTCTTCAATTTAAGTTTGATTTGTTAACTCAAAAATTACCGTTCCTACCCAAATTAGAAGAGGTGAGACATTTGATTTGAGTTACTACAAGTTCAGAGTATTCCTTATTTAAGAAGTAATGCTGATCGTATCAATCTAAAATGTACCGTACCCTAATTGGAAAAACAATCAGAATCATACTGACTGAGGTGTCTGGATTCTATAATAACATTATCATTATACCTAATGTACCGGCAGGGGTCATCATAAGGAAAATGATCTGCTGGCCTGTCAAATAAATCATAATAATAGTAGTAGGATCCAATCCGCTTATGGCCAATGACAAACGGCACACCAGGTTTAATGGACTTACAATCGATTTTGTCGAGCTTTTCTTTTAAAATGGTAAAGGAAGCCTTTGTCCAGGGCGTAGCTTTCAGCAGCGAATCTACTGGTTTCCACGAATCCATATCACCATATCCGTTGGTGGCATCTTCCCCATCCACTGTAATGTAAAATACTTTGTTCTCTTCAATATCGAAGTCGATTTCCTGTATTTTGTGCTCTGGATCAATTTTGTTTACATAGTTTTTAATGTCATAAAAGACCTCTGTATTGGCTTCAAAGTCCGAAATCAGTTTAGCTTTTGGTTGCTCACCGATTAATAAGATCAGTGAGTACAAGAGACCACTACAAATCAGTGTTGACAGGATAAACATCAAAAACTGAAAGATCGTCTGATCCTGTAAACGAACATACAGGCCCAACTCACTTGGCGAAGTGGCTAAAGATCTTTCTTCATCAGACGGAGCCAGTAGCGAAACTGCATAAGTGCCTGTTAAAAGCTGGCTGATAAAAAATGAAGTATTATTCATAATTGCGCTTCGGGAATCAGTAAAAGCAGGATTGCTATGGATCAAAACAATATCCAACAGAAACAGCATAGTCCCAATGAATAATTGCGGCCAGTTGAGCCTAACATGCTTTTGTGTCATTTTAAGGGTAAAAGTTACCAGTAGGTAACTGAAAACTAGTCCCAACACGTAAGGATCAAACCATTTAAATGAATCTACTACAACCCCTCCAAGTGAAACAATTACAAACAGGACAAAGGCCACCACAACGCTCTGCCGTATTTTATAGCATAAAAAAGCTTTATTACCATAAATAAATGCTCCGCTAGTTAATACCTGGGTTAGCGAAAGAATTCCAAACCCCAGATCTACCCAGTAACAGCAGCACCAGCTGACCATGATCGCGATCAGTAGGAAAACAAGCGATCTTTTTTGCCTTGAACTGATTGGAAAAAGCACTGGAATATTCATCCTAATGGTACCGGGTTTCGGTTCTGATTATAATGAGATATATAAGCGAGGAAATCCAGCACACGATTAAAGTTTGACGCTAATTTTCTTTTTGCTGATCTTTTTATACTTGTACAGGATCAAAGCGAGGCAGTCTTTACGACCTTTTTGAATAACCTTTTTTAGCGTGTCCCGATTTGAATTACCACTCAACCCGGTTGGAAATTTGCTGACCACTTTAAAAGAAATGCAATCCACGTACTCCTTTTTAGCTTCTTCAGGCAGCAACTTTGTTTCAGGGTAAGAATAGACCTGTAGCTTGAGCTGCTGGATAACTTCAGGCTGCCAGATGTTTTTATGGTTGACAAATGATTTGGAACATTCCACCCCCATTTTCATAACGGCAACCTTCATGCTGTCGTTCATCTGCTTATCCATATTTGCAATACCGTAGGGAAACAGCTCTTTCATCTTGGAAAGGCAGCAGTCAGCATATTGCTGCTTTTCGTATTCATCTGTAGTATACTTTTCTGACTGCATGTAGAATACCTCGTGCATCTGTTTGTCCAGTTCTGGTCCCCATTCCTGCCTGGCCTTGCGCTGCTGACATTTATTGCAGGTGATCATTAAAGAGATCAGACTCAGGATGCCAAAAATAATCTGACGGTAAACTGGATGCATAAAAAGGGCTTTTGGTGTAATGTTCTTTTACTAAGCCTTCAACAAAAGGTTACCCCTGGCAAGATTTACTTAATGAACGATAATATATTTTTAAAATAAACTTTCAATAACTATTGAAAGTTTAAGAACTTGTTTTACCTTTGTTCTATGGAACTGGCAGAAGCAAAGCAGAAGTTTATTGAGGCTTGGGGAAAGCTGGGATCCGAGTGGGGCATCAATCGCACGATGGCCCAAGTGCACGCTTTGCTGTTGGTCTCACATGATGCGCTGACGACTGAAGAGATCATGGAAGCCCTGAGCATTTCCAGGGGTAATGCGAACATGACACTGCGTGATCTGATGGGCTGGGGACTGGTGGAAAAGCAGCACAAAGCAGGCGAGCGCAAGGAGTACTTTTTTGCAGACAAAAACACCTGGAACATTGCCCGCCAGGTAGCCAAAGAACGTAAAAAGCGCGAACTAGACCCGGTAATCAAGATCCTGAATGAACTATCAGCAGTACAGGGTAATGAAAAAGACCCTGAGTTCAAAACGTTTAAAACTTCGGTTACTGACATAAACAAGCTAGCTAAAAATGTAAACAAGACATTGGAAACAATGCTTAAAGCAGAAGAAAACTGGTTCTGGGGATCGATCTTCAAAATCTTCAAATAAAAATATTTTTTTAAGTTATACTTTCAATTATTCCTGAAAGTATAATAATTATAGAAAACGGAGCGTAAACATTAAAATAAAATAGATGCAATGACAACTTTACAAAACCACCTGATCCTGTATGATGCCGAGTGCCCGATGTGTAAGCTTTATACCAAAGCTTTTACCAAGTCAGGGATGCTCGAAGCGTCCGGCAGGGCTGCTTACCAACAAATGCCGGCCGCTGCTTGTCCGGTAGTTGATCTGCAAAGAGCGGTTAATGAGATTGCTTTGGTCAATACCGAAAGTGGCGAGGTCAGTTACGGCATTGATAGCCTGTTTAAGATTATTGCCCACTCCTTTCCTGTAATGAGGCCTTTGTTCCTGTTGGCGCCTTTTGTGTGGTTAATGAGTAAAGTATATGCTTTTATCTCTTACAACAGAAGGGTAATTATTCCTGTGGTGGCTGGTAATACTTCTGATATTCAGCCTGCCTTTCGGCTTTACTACCGGATCGCCTACCTGCTTTTTACTTGGTTGGTGGTGGGTTTCGTGCTTACCAATTATAACCGGTTGCTTACAGGCGTTGTTCCTGTATGTAATCACTACCGGGAGTACCTGATTTGCGGTGGCCAGATCCTTTTTCAGGGGTTAATTATCAGCTTTTATGCGCCTATAAAAAATGGGACTACTTAGGCAACATGATGACCATCTCCCTTACGGGTTCCCTGTTACTGCTGCCGATGATATTCCTTTCTACTTTTGTCCCCGTTTCTCCGCTCGTTTGCGTACTGTATTTTCTTTTAATAGCCGGCCTGATGTTTTTAGAGCATATCCGCCGTACAAAGCTGATGGAACTGGGGTGGCTTTTAAGCATCACCTGGACACTGTATCGTTTACTGGTTTTACTACTGATCTATTTATAAAATAATTACTTATAAACGCCTACTAAAATGAAATATCATAAAGTTATACTCGCCGGAGGAAACGGTTACCTGGGCAGAGTCCTTGCCGCTTATTATAGTCCGCTTGCAGATGAAGTTATTGTGCTGAGCCGCAAAAGTGTGCCGGATGTAGGCAATGTTAAAACATTAGTTTGGGATGCAAAGCAGGAAGGAGATTGGGTCAAGCAATTAGAAAACGCTGATTTGCTGGTTAATCTGTGCGGTAAAAACGTGAACTGCCGTTATACGAAAAAAAACAAAGAAGAAATCATACGCTCAAGAGTAGTCCCTACTACACTTTTAGGTAACGTGCTTGCCAAACTCAGCCATCCGCCAAAGTTATGGATCAATGTGACCTCTGCTACAATTTACCGCCATGCCGAGGATCGTCCGCAGGATGAGCTGACAGGAGAAATCGGTGACGGCTTTTCAGTAGATGTTTGTCAGCAATGGGAACAGGCATTTTTTGAGACAGACATGCCTGGTGTTCGTAAAATAGCTTTACGGATGGGGATTGTATTTGGTAAAAGTGACGGAGTTTTCCCACGGCTATTGAACCTGGTCAAGTTTGGTCTAGGTGGTAGGCAGGGAAACGGGCAGCAATATGTGTCCTGGATTCATGAGGATGATGTTTGCCTGATCACCGAGTTCCTTCTGCAGCACGAAGAGCTGAGCGGCATTTTAAACTGTACCGCGCCAAATGCAGAGAAAAACATGGAGCAGATGAGGCTGATCCGCAAGGTTTATGGTAGCAGGATTGGTTTACCTGCAACCAAGCTGCTCCTGCAGATCGGTGCTCTTGTAATCGGCACGGAAACCGAACTGATCCTAAAGAGCCGTTGGGTCATGCCAAAGCTTCTGCTTGATGCCGGTTACACGTTCAAATATCCTTTTATGCAGCAGGCCGTAGAAGCGTGCGTGAAACAAAGCTGATCCTTGGTAGAAATCTGTTGCAACATACATCTCCCGAAGCAGAAATAGAATTTGACCTATCATTTAGGCCGATTGCTCCAATAGAAACCTATTTTAAAATGAACATCTCCCGATACATACTAACACTTATTTCAGAAATACGAGAAATTTTTACTCCTAAAGTGAATGAGATTTTACTATCGAACCTGTTTGGAATTGTTATTGTTGCCCTTAACAATGCATTTCGCATGCAGGATGTAAATGTTTTTCTTTATTCAGAATTTGTAATTGTTCCAATGCTGATGGGAATTATCTGTACCTGGTTTTGGCGCAAACTTAACTTGCGTAAAAGGGATCTTTTCGGCAACCTTTGCCTTACCTGCTTAGCAACTGTTGTACTAAGTAATCTGCTTTTTAATGAAGGATTTATCTGCCTTATTATTGCCTCTCCAATACTGCTTTCATTTATGACCTTTGGTGGTTTCGTCGGCAGGGCGATGTTCAAAAAGAATGACCAGACACTAAATGGACTTGCTACAAAAAAGTGGACATTTAGTTAAGCTGCAATAATTTGTTTGTTTAGTTGTTTTTCAAAGTCCTGTGGGGACAAGTAT
>JAABUS010005768.1_pt1 | contig 15834 bp, 16 predicted proteins | sample 5560161 | NCBI WGS metagenome assembly JAABUS01 (sample SAMN10711885, study PRJNA513376) | rock metagenome | isolation source: Antarctica rocks | place: Antarctica: Victoria Land, Trio Nunatak nord | collected 2016-01-04
TTGAACTGCTTCAAATGATATTTGTGAGTTACACATGCATTGAACAAACTGATTAGTATCAAAGTCAGTTCTGTTAGACTCGCTTGAAGCGCTTTATTTGAAATTTCAAATGCGTCTGATGCTTTGTTAACTTTTACTCGTTGAATCATCTGTCTCATCTCATCTTGCAATAAGACTGAATTGAACGACATTGTCAGCGATATAAATGATCTTAAAATGTCATTGATGTCTGCTTAAGACAATGATGAAAAGAACTTCTTTCGTAGCATCTCTGTTTTTTCTTCGAATGAGTCTGCTATGTGATTGAAATTGTTGCTCTTTAGTGATGAAAACTGCGAAAGTTTCTTGAGTAGCTGACTTTCGATTCTGACTCATTTTGCGAAGCGTCAAATCGATTTCAATTTGTTGCTCAGCTTATGCATCTGTGATCTAAAATGTGAACATTTTGTTTCTTTAATGATCTTGTTTTTGTGATCGTTGTATCTCAGATAGTCATTTCATGTCTCTAAAGTACTCTGCAATTTTCATACAACTTATAGTCATTGCGATTTTGCAACAACTTTTAAGCAAATCTGATTTCAAAAGTCTTGTGCTTAAATTGATGACTTTGCTCAAGAAATAAACTTCTTGATGATCTCTTGTAGCACATGAGTGATCTCAGCTACTCTGTCATTTATCGCTGTCTTGTCATCGAGAAAATGATTGACAAGAAGATGTATTTTTAAATGAGTGTTTAGTGCTTCTGTGTTTATTTTCTTTCATAATCGACAAGTCGTGAACTGCATGAAGAATGTGCATAAACACATCTTCATGACAATTGAAAGATGATCAAATTTCTGATGTAGATCAATTCTCATCTTGCATTTATGTATTCTGAATTGAATTTTCTCGCTGTCAAACGCTAGATTTATTGTTGTAAGCTGATTGTGAGTCTCTTTAGTAATTATGCCTGATTCAAGCAGTAGTTTTAATCTTGTGTTTATAACGATGTCTAGTAGAACATTCGTCGCTGTGTGATGAGTAAAGCATCTTCTGTCTTCTCAGTGTAAATGATGCAGGTTGAAATCTTTTATGATTAGTTGTTTGCAGTCATCTTTGATTAGTTTGTTCAGACGAGAAATAGTAGATGATTCTTCTGTAAAGATGATAGACAGCGAGCATGAATTGTAGATGTTTATGAGTTGTAGCGTCTGTATTTCGTCTTTCAAGTTGCTAGTTTGTAGCTTGATTAAGCAGATGTTTAATTCAATGATTTTCATCATTCATTGATTGAGTTTTAAATGCTTGTTGACATAAATGCATGTTCTTGCTTGAGATGATGAGTCTCTCACTAGATGAAAGAAGTTGTGAGTTGAGCTAAACATCTGTGAAGCATTGATGTTGCAATCTTGTTTCTGAATGACTATTATGTCAAATTTACAAACTTCTCTGTCTATCAAAAATGATTTCTGAATTTTCAATAACTTTCTGATGTTGTACTGTAGAATTCGCAGAAAGATTTAATTCATCATAAAGTTATCTGTAGCTGTTGTTGACTCTGTGCAGAGACAGCTTTTTGTATGCTTTTAGTCATCAAGAATCTTTCACATTTTCTGATTTAACATTTCTGTATCTATTCAGACATCATATCTTCTGAGTCGCTAATTACACATGAAGAGCAATCAACTCATCTCTTCTTGACTTTCATCACTTGTCATGTTGACTCGTTGATGTCTCGACTGCTTGTCATCGTCGAGACATTCATTGAACTCACAAGATTCATTGAACTCAAGAAGTTCAAAGAGAAGAAAGAGAATGAGCAATTGTCTTTTAATGCTTCAGAGTATCTGATTGATCTGTTTTGAAAGATTTCTTCTGATTGCTTTATCTGTAGTTTTCACTTGAGACATGAACGTCTTCAGAATTCGTGACTATCATTGCAGTTCGCGCATCATCTTTTATTCATTGATACAACACATCTCTCAATGTGATGTTTGTCTGCACATTTGAAGCAGCACTCTTCGTTTTTGCAGAATTTAATCATATGATTAAAATCGAAGCATCTATAACACTGTGTGATACAACAGTTCTTTTCAAACAATTTGCATGAGCATTCTTGATATGAGTTCAGCATGTTTACATTTAGTAGTCAATTCATCATCGTTTTGATCGTGATCTCTACAATGAGTAATGAGTGAGTCTTTTCACTTTCGACTATCTTCTTAAGTCAAGCTATTCTCAGCATCTTTAAATCTTCATGAAGTTTCACGTTGTTCTTTATCAGTCTTTTGATGATTGTCTTCTGATTGCTTGTGTTCAGTGTAATGCATACATCATGTGCTAGTATCGCGAAGCTTCTACACATTACATGCGCTAAGCTTGCAATTTTCTTCACTCATGCCTGAAACTTTTCTAAAGCTGCTTAAGCTTTTGAACTCATTGCATGAAGTGCAATGTCTTTGCTTTCAAGCTTGCAAAGCAACACTATTAGATCTCGTTGCGTCATTGAAACGTTTGCGATTTCTTGAAAAATCTGATCAATCAATCTCTTTTGTATCTTTTTCATCTCTTTTCTCTTCATTATTTTCACTAGAATCTCTCGTCTCTTGCAAAGCGATGACAAATCATCTCTGAATCACTGCTTCTCAGTTGTTACTTCTTCTCTTGCTACATTGATTCATGATGATGTTTTGAATGTGAAACGCGTATTTTCTTATGTTTGTAGTTGTTTATTAAGAAGTTGAATGAATGTTTTCAACTTTTATACATTCTTTGTAATGAACATGTCTTAACTTTCAATCTTTCTTTCTGAGATGTTTCAAAGACGTTAAATCAGCTTTAAAATCACTTCTTTTCATGAATGATCTTTGCTCTTCTCTTTCTTTAACATTAATGTCTGTGTTAGTAGATCGATGATGTTGATAACTTTCATCTCATCATTGTGTAAGTGTTTAAACTTCGCGTCGCTGTCTCTCTGTGACGAGTCAACGCTGCTCGCAATCGTCATTGAATCAGCATTACTGCTGCTCATGCAATTCATCATCATTTATTCATCTACTCAATCTTTTCTCTCTTGTTTATAATGCTCTGTTCAAAAGTTTGTTTTGCGTGTGTTGTGATTGTTTTGCATCATTTATATAATTATATGATTCTATCAAACAATATTAAGAATAAATAATGTTTCAGATTCAAGATGTAGTAAAGAATCATTATGTTTTTTATGAGAAAGTCAATACATTGAACTATGTTATCAAATTGTTAATTAATGATAACTTCATCAGTTCTGATATTGAAAAGATAAACATCTTCACAGACGTGATGCATTGACTGACATATACTTAGTTTAAAGAATGTCGTTTTCTAGTTTTGATGATCATGAAGATCACTGCTGTCTCATTTTTCAATCAAGAAAATCGTAGTCTTGATCAACTATTAAACATGAAAATCATGTTTGCTGAGCTGAAAGATGAAATCATGATACTCATAGTAATTGCGATTCAACATGTCATCAGTGAATGAACAAGTGATCAGAAGAAGATCGAGAAATGAGAAGAGATTGCAGTAAAGAGTATAACATCTTAACTGTTAATGTTCTTTTATGTTTTATCTTTAAAATGATTGAACAATGATTGACTAATATGCAACAGTAATACATAAGTGAATGATCAAGAACTGACAAAAGCAAATTAAGACTTGAAGAAATTTAATATTGAGCATGCTGCATGAACACGTTGTAAGTCATGTTAAATATCATGAAAATAATGTATTCAACGACATCTCTGTGACGTATAATTTCAATTGCAATCAGATAAATGATCTACTGACTACTAATGCGTCTTGAAAAATCATCAGAGAACATTCTTTCTCTTCTTTTACTGATTCAAGATACTTGTCAATGTATTTTGTGAATAAAATCTTTAGTCTCATAAGAAATTGAACATTGCAGCTTGAAAAGTCAAACAACACAGAAATTGCAACAGAAAAGACAAAGAATACAACAAATCAATCAGAATCAATGAATAGTGATGAACATGAAACACTTCAAGAAATATTGAATGATAAACAAAATCAAGATTAGAAAAACGATTCAAATGTGAGTATTTATTTTTCAGTTATAGAAATGAGTGATAATTAATGCAAAATAAATGTCTGAAGAACTTGAAGACATAACTGAAGTTGAATCTGATCAGATTTTGTTCAACGAAGTCAAAGATATATATTGACTATGAACATCAAAGATGAAAGATAATTGAAAGATGAGTTACGCTTAATCATTTAACAACTTTTGCAAGCAGCTGAAAATAAACACTAAGACTTTGTATTATCAAAGAGCAAATGAAAGTGAATGTGTACTGATGTTTGAAGATGAATATCAGATTTTTCTGAAGAAAGTAGAGAAGAAATTGAATGTCAATGTTGATGTTTAATGAGAAAGTAAAAGCAATTATATAGAACTTGAGTGATAGTAGTAGAATATTTTGTATATGAACAATGAATACAATCATGAGTTGCTTTGATGCTTTTAATTCTATTGATTGCAAGTAACTTATACAACGTGCTTGCAAGAATGAAGAATTGTACAAGATATTATGAAATATACAAGCTTGTCTTTAAGAAACTAAAACTTTTAAGCAGTGCACAACATGATGTTTTAATGTAACAACGAAATAAATCTGAATAAAATATCTCAATTTATCTATCATGAAATAATGACGTGATAAATATTTGTTAGAAAATGTGCACAGATTACAAATTTTATATATTGATAATAATAAGTGCTGAATGTAAATATTGATTAAATGATATACATTGTGCATTGTATTATTTGAGCATAAAAAGCAAATGACTGTCATTAAAAGTTACAAATAATTGTAGCTAGTTATTAGTTGTTGATGAGTGACTATTAAAGCTTGTGAGCTAAAAGCTCAACTAAATAGATATTTTTAACTGATGCTAGCTTAATGAGCTTATAGTCAGTTTTAGCTGATTTCATTAAATGATTGATGTAATTTTCATGAAGAATTATTTCTGAACTGTTGAACAAAGTAAAAAGTATCTGTTAAAGTCAACGTTGTTCTCTTGATAATGCATTTAAGTAATACAATAGTATTAATGAAATTTAAGTAAAACTCTTCTTACTATTCAAACAATCAATGATTATTTTGAAGAATTATTAAAAATCACGAAAATGAATTACTTAAACTATCTAGAAACAAAGCACATCATTGACATGATGCTTACGCTTCATTCTGATCATCAAGAACAGATGAGAAGCATTATTAACGTGATGTTAATAAATGAATGAGAAGCAATTATTACTATCTCACAGAAGAATTCAGTCAAGACAAAAAAATATACAGAAGAAATTACATAAGCTGCAAGTACTTTATGAGCTTAATGAATGTAGAAACAGTGAGCTGATGTTCTGAGAGAAGATGAAAAGTTTGACAGAAATGATAGAAAAGCTGATGTATTAACGCGTTACTGCATTGACTGTTAATCAGTGCATGAAGAATCAGCTGAAAAGACTGAAAAAGATAATGAGTAGACTTGAAAAAAAGTTCATGAAGAAGAAAAAACACGTTGACAGCTGAGTGAAGAAAGTGAGCGTGAAGTCAACAACATCATTTGAAAGTCATTTTATGTTCAATGTTAACATATCATTGTTGATGCAAAATCATTGTAAGAAATTTGAAGTAAAGATTTTCATTAAAGAGAAAGAAGAAATAAAGAGAATCATGATAACAACAACAAAGAACATAGTAAGATGAGCAAGAAAGATTGACGTCAACAAGATGCTGTTAACACACAAGAACATAGAAACAATGAAGAGATAATTGAAACTGCTGATATTTCAAATCAAGAAAAAAACAATAAAAGAACATTGAAGAAAAATGATTTTTGAATCAAAAAGATATCGTTGAATGCATGTTTGCATGAGATCAGTTTTAAAGTAGTGATACACAAAATTAGAATCAAAGAAATGTTTAAGAACATAAAGAAGAAAGAGATGAGAATGCTCATCAAGATCAATAAAAATATACATTCAGAAATGATGATCGAGAAGATTGAGTGACTCACAAAGAAGAATGAGCAGAAGAAATATGTTTCATTGATGATATGTGTAATCAGTGCTGAGATGATGAACAAGCTGATTAATGAGAAAGTATATCATGAGATCAACATAAAGATCACACAGTTCTACAACTCAAGCTGCAAAGTGCATCAATGTCTAAAGTATTAAGAATACAATCACAAGATGTACAAATGTAAAAATAAGCAGAAATGCATTTACTGCATGCTGAATCATTATTTGAAGCATTGTTTTTACAAACAGACTCAAAACATGTAAAAATGTGAAGCATGTTGAAACATATACAGAGTCTTTGATTCTCAATGTCATAAATGACAAGCTGAAAAAGAAAGAATAAAGAAAGTCACAAAGCACAGATCTTTATATTATGTTGTATGAGAACAGAAAGAACTAAAGACAGTGATGTCAAAGACATTCACAAAAACATTTATCAATCTGAAATTGCTGATGAACAACGACTTGAAAAGAAAGCAGAAATGTTCAATGAATGAAAGTCATCTGCTCAGCGCAATCATCATATCAGAAAACACTATACTGAATCACTTGATCAAGAAGTCAAGATTAAATGAATTGAAGTCAATATTAATCACATCATTGTCAATGTCATCTTTTATTAAGAATCTTACTAGTGAAGCAAGCACTTTGCAGACACTCAAAAGAACATTAAACAGTTTGAAATGTAAACTTTAATGTCTCAGCAAAAAAAGCTTTGAATACTACAGTACAACGTTCACAAGTTCAGAAACAAGATGATGATAATGCTACTATATGAGAAAAAGATAAAGAACTATGACATTTTGATTCTTCAAGAACTCTAATGATTTAATGACATTTTCAAAACATACTGTTCAGCAACTGTTGACTTCATGCTAAAAAATAATGAAGATAGAATCTGTTTCTACATAAACAAGAAAATCGACAACAACATTTGATATTCAACATGACACTTCAAAGACGTAGACACAATTATGCTATAAACATTAACAGATGATGCACAGATGACTTAAAGAGCTATACACATTCATGAAGCATACAATTCATCACTCAGAAATCATAAGATCATTCATGAAAAAGAAAATCTTTCAAACATTAAAAATATGCTGCACATGTCAAAAGAAAGCATTCTTGTAAAAGACTTCAATCTGCATCACTTCACATAAGAAGAATCATTCTACTCAAAACAACATTTATTATCAAATGAGTTAATTAAATTGATCATAAACATTAATGCATCGCTAGCATTATCTTAAGATACAATTATGAAAGATTATCAAGAATCTCAAATGACAATAAATTTAATCTTCACGACAAATGACATTATGAATCAATTAATATAATGTGAAATCAATGAAGAAATGAAAAACTTCTTAAATCATTTATTAATACAGACAATTATAGATTTCAGAGTTTGCAAAAAGTCAGCGTGAAAATTGTGTTGCAACTGAAAGATAATAAATAAAGAGAAGTTCATTAATACTTTGAAAGAACAAATGTTGAAATCACTGTTAAATCATAAGATGAGACATTGATACATAAATGAGTACATCAAGCAATTGTTAGATGCATTGAAGAAAATCATTGAGATTTTCACTTTCTGAGCGAGATCACATGAAATGATCGAAGCAGAATGAACGAAGAAATGTATGAAGATCATTAAAAGTATGCAATGAATGAGAAGAAGCTGTTGAATCATCAACGACTGAACAAAGTACATTCAAGCATGTGACAAGAAGAGCAAAATCATCAGAAAACAGAAATGCAGTGAGTATCAAGAAATCATGCAGAATGTTGAACAATTCTCGAGAGAACTGTTTAAAACTGCGAAATGAGCAAGAAATGTAGTTGCAGACACATTGACTTAAGCGACAATTTTCTCTCTGATTAAGTCAGAGTGCTCTGACATCATCACAACAGCGCAGAATAAAGCGAAGATAATGTTTCAGACTCACTTTTTATCATCTTCAGAAATTCTCATGCAGAATACAATAAATTTCAAGTACTCACTCTTGATTAAAGATGATGCTTCACTGATGCATCATGAAATTAAGAGAATCATCTACAAAGCAGCATCTGATAAAACATTGAAACATACAAAATACATAAATAAAATAATGCGCAGACTCGTTGATGATACATCAAAATAAATACACTCTCTTTTTGAAAAATGTTTACAAAAGAGAATACAATCAACTCAGTTCAAAAGTGCAGTCACAATAGTGATGTAAAAGTCAGACAAGAAAGATTACTTTAATGCAAAAATATATAAATCAATTGTGTTATTTAACACATTGAGCAAAATACTAAAATTCATCATATTTGAACATTTGTGAAATGTTGTAGAAGCTTACAACTCAATATCAAACATTCAGATAAAAGCTTGCAAGCACAGATCAATAAATATGACTTTGCAACTAATTATAAAAAAGATACGTACTGTGTAAAGTAACACAAGAAGAAGAGTAGTCTCACTGCAGAGTTTAAATAAAAAGAATGCATTTGATAATGTGATGCACAGCAAACTTTTACACGACATGAAGAAGAGAAAAGTTTCTAGACTGCTTCTTAAGTTTGTGAAGAACTTTCTGAAAGATCAACGCATCATGATCACAATTGATGATTACATGATAATGAAATGCAACATGAATGTTAATATATCACAAGATTCTTTGCTATCATTGATATTATATTTGTTTTACAATGTGAACTTGTTAAAAGCATGTGATGACATCAAGTTGAGAATTAACTTTACAAACTTCGTGAATGACATCAATATTTTGATATACAAAGAATTTATAAAATGCAACTGCAAAGTTTTTAGCGAAATCTATGATAAATGCAAACAGTGATTAAAAACGCATGACATCAAATTCTTAATGACAAAGCATGAGTTAATTCACTTTATAAAAACTTCTAAATGATTTAATATAAAAGTTAATGTAAAGTTAATAAAACATCAAATTAATTTAAAATCAAATATCAGAGTCTTGAAAGTTCAATTGAACTTTAAGCTGAAATGAGTGACTTACATACATCATGTCAAAGCAAAACTAGTGATTAAACAAAAAATCATGCAGACAATCATCAAGTCTACTTGAGACTCATTAATGATGATAAATAAGCAAATATACTTCGTGATGATGCACTTTCTGCTTAGTCACGAAGTCATCATATGATATACATCACAAAGAGTGAAAGATTATCAAAAGAGTCTGAACATCAAGCTGAGATCAGTGCAAGAAAGAGCATTGTGACAGATCATCAATGTTTATCATGTGATATTAATAAAAACTCTACAGATGAAAATAAACATGACATTGATAAATATTCACTTATGAAAGCTGATACAAAGATTAATAATAAACATGAACTCTTGAAAATTAAACAAAGTTATCAAGATGACAATGCATTGAATTTGCAACGACTTGATACTTAAAAGAGATTGAAAATCAAAGTTGCACAAGACATCTTTACAGCTGAAGCAAAAGTGAATGAAAGAAACACTTAAGCAGACGAAGATGAATCAAAGTCATCTCTACACAGTGATTCTTTGATCAAAGTCATTGAAGATAATTATAGTTGCAAACAAGAAAATGTCAATAAAATAACATAATCTTGACATATTTACATTGAAGCAAAAAGTTTATTTAAATGATAATGATAGCAGAAATGATGTTACAATGATCATGATAAGAATGAACTGAAAGCTAAATAAAAGACTAAGAAGATTGACTTTAATCATTACTCATCATGATGAGCTGAAAGAATTAGTCGCAAAGATGAAACATCTTGCAGACGTAGCAACAGCAAATCAAGAGTATCATGAAAAGATATACAATGATAATCAAACTTCTTTGAAAACAGTGAAAGCTATGATATCAACAAAAGATCAGACACGTCTGCAATGAATTCAGACTGCACATGAAAGCATTCAATCTTGAAAAGTCATGCTGAAGCTATATTGAGTGACAAAACATGCAGAAATACTCAAAAATGAAACGATGAACAAAATGATTAATGATGCACATGATTTGTCTTTATTGTTGACTGAGCATCAGCACATTAAAGTGATAATGAGACTGATGTTCATACAGAAACAGATCAGATAAACATGAAGAATAGTCTGAAAAGAGAAATTTAATGCAACTCATTTTCAATATCTGACATCAAAGATAACACATCGACATTTGCAATTGCACAAAAATCATGCAAAGTCTTACAGCGCATTATTGATGCAGCTACACACAGAGAAAATTGACTTCAATCAATTTCTACATGAAAGATGAGTACTTAATGTTGCTATGATGATGTGCAAGTGTGACAAAGATCAAATGTCAATCAAGCACATTTTATTAATATGTTTTAAATGAAAAATAGAATGAAAGACAATGCAATGTAAAGAGAACATCATGAACTTGAGAAAGCTTCTAGAAATCATGAGCATGATGACAATGATCATTCAAATGATACTCTCAACAAGCATACTGAATCAATTTCAGACTGTAATGTTATTGAAGAATCAAATGAAAAAGAGAGAGAGTAAAGAAGAAACAAGTTCATAAAGTTTTTGCATTGAGAACAGTTACAGTATAGAGCGTAGAGAAAAGCGATAGTAGATATGAAAAGAATGCTACGCTAACACAGCGCTCGCTACAATATATAAAATCTCGCATAGACTCATAATGAGTGTTGAATTAAGTAAGAATTAAAAAAAAATGAAATTTAAGTAGTTTAATAAAGTATGAACAAATAGAGAATTTTAAAAAGTAAGAAAAAAAACTCATTAAGTGAAATGAATTTAATTTTGAATGCAACGAGAAAAAATTAATTATTAGAACTAATACTTATTTAATATTTAAAACAATTTGATCAGCAATGAAACTCATCTGTACATGATGCTGACTACAAATTTACTGTTTAACTACAGTAAAGTTTAAAAATTATTAAAAGTTTAAATGATATTAAGATGTTGCATGATGATGAAGCGCTGTGCATTGATTGCATGCAGAGTTTTTATGATCACACAGACTTTAATAATCTTAATGTGCATGTTATAAAGCAATCTGCATGCAGATGAGAAAGTCAAATAGAATGTAGAACTATGAGAGAAATTGCTTATAAAAATCATTCAATTCAGTATCTTGTCATTGCAATGATAAGAACTGAGACAGAATACTTTCATGTTTGATTTGTTGAAAGTGATTAGCAGAAAGAACTTGAATCATAAACATTCTTTAAATTTACATGCTAACTATGTATAAATCTTGTTAAGACTGCGTGTCTGTTACTACAACATAAGCAACTCACAAGACTCATTAAGTTCAACATAAACAAACTCAAAAATTTTATTAATATTATTTAACAGATGTTCAGACACAGACATTTTATACATAAGTGATATGCTGATGAGAAGACTTTGTTAAGAAAAGAGAAACATAAGTGAGTTAATAAAGAATGATTAAACTACATTGTTTGATTAAAAGTGTAACATATGAACATTTTTGCAAAACATGATCAATCTGCATAAGAAAAATCTTTACAAATAATGCAAAACAGATGAGTTGCATGTTTTACAAGCGAAGTGAGTGTCTGCAAGACATGATATATAATGATGATGATTGTCGATCTTAAGAATCTTATTTCTTCACTGAGCTTTGACTCTTAAATGTCTTGATGATAGAATTAATTTCTAGTTGAAGACATTATCTGTATAGCTTGAAAGAACAGTAGTGTGTATCAATGTGATTAAAGAAGAAATCAACTGCAATATGCATGCATATTGCTGACAAAACATCTGCAATTCATACTTAAAAAGTAAACTGTTGAAATCTGAGCAGTGAAAAATTTCACTCATCTTGAACTGTGAATCTGCGACAAGAAAAACTATCTCTCGCTAAGAGAAAAATCAGCATAGAAGTCATGTCTTATGTATGTTGCATGCAACGTATGCAACATATTTTTAATAAACTCAAAAGAATGATCAGAATGCATTCTCTTTCATTGATCAGAGTCAAACATCAAATGATTGTGATTGTACATTTATACTAACAATTCATTCAATGTTTACATGACATAAGTCAAATCAAGAGAAGAAAAGAATTACTCAATACAATCATACTTTATTTTCTCATTGTGTGCATCTCTCTTTCATCACATATTTCTTCACGCAATGAATGACAATCATTGAGTAAAAGAACACAGCTTTATGTATGCTACAATCATGAGCATCATGAGTGCAAAGAAAACGTCTTTCATCTTTGAATCAAGAATCAAATCGAGATATCGTTGTATAAAATATCATCAATGAAGAGCAAAGCAAAGACAATGCATCATAAATAAACAACACAAACACTCATTAAGAGTTTACTCAAGCATCACATGCTGAATAAAACCTATAGATTTATTACTTGATAACACAGTGTCAATCTTATTGTTTCAACTGCGCAAAGCAATCATATAAATGACGAGTGATTTTCTTTCTCGAAGAGTTTTTTTCACTCAATATAAATAGCATAAAGTTTCTTATGAGTCGAGTTTAAATCGATGTCACAAGAATGTATGAATTACAATTACAATTTAAAACAATTTATTTTTTTACTTTTTTATTTTCATGATCAGCAATAAAACTCATCTGTATGCAATGCTGACTACAAATCTACTGTTTAATGTCAGAATCATGTCTAAATGATACAATTAATAAAGATCAGAATTGATAGTGCTTGATCTTTAGAAATAACTATAACTGAATATTAAGAATACAGAAGAAGATTAATACAAAAACTTTTATTTATGTAATATTCAAAGACTGTGCTAAACTTGAAAGAAATATGTTTGTAACATGAAAAGAATGTGATGTAGATAAACAAGATGTTGATGAAAGAAAAGAATGTTGAGAAAGAAAAAAAGTATTGAGTTATATTTGAGTCAAATCTGAGTCAGATCTCGACTAAATCATTGACTAGCTTTAATCATTATGCAAAGAACTCACTAGTATTCACTGCAAATTGATTAAAGCTTCAGTCTTGTTCAATCTTGATATGCTCGTAACATTATTTCTCTTTTCAAAAATTTATGTTCACATAAATGTAATTCATTTGCTCACTTTTGTTAATAGTTATTTCAATATTTAGTGCAATTTGTTTGAATATAACTTATGAAATTCATTCAAAATTTTCTCTGAGTCATTGAATTTCTCTTTATCAACATAGTATCATTCGTCATTTATATTTAAATTTGTTCATTTGACTTTGTATTGTATTTGATTTCAATAGCATTTGAAGTTCAATATATCATTTATCTTTTAATGTTCATCATCTTTAATAGTGATTGATCTGAGTGATTCTGAATGCTGTTCTGATAAAGAATTTTCTGAATATAATTGCAGTAGCTTTGAGCTGAACATTGAATGCAAATATCTCATGCTGACTGATAAATGAAGATGATAGAAGATACTCACTTTGACAGTGATTTAATAAAGATTTAGCTGTTTATCTTTCAAATCTTTGCAAAGTCTCGTTGTCTTAATGTTTCTAGAAGATAGTTAAATTCAGTTATTTACTTCATATGTGATGTTTCATCTATGTTTATTGATCTGAACTTCAATGATCAGCTTCATTTTTTTCAATTGTTGATAATCAAAGCTCAGTAATTCTTTCATTCAAATGATAATATCATCTGCTTTTCTAGCTTTAAGTCATTCACAAGTTGTTTCATAGTCAGTTGTATCTGAATTGAAACTCATTCAAGAGTGAAATTCTTTATTGAAGTAAAAGAAAATCATTGAAGTAATTAAAAAGATATTGAAATTGTCACTGAATTTCATTATAGATATTTATTTGACTCAGTCATTCTGCATGTAATTGTAATAGATTCTAAGTTTGCATTCAATGTCTTGATTGACTCATTTTGATTGATCATTGATCTCAGAATGATAAACTGTGAATAAACTAGCTGTGATTCTCAGTCGCTTGCAAAGACTTTTTCACATAGTTAATATGAATTGAGAGTTTCTGTTTGAAACAATAGAACTGAGTAGATCATGCAGTTGATAAACGTTTCATAGTATGATTCAAATCATTTCTTCAACTGAGATGTCATCGTCTTTTCAATGACAGAAAACATAGTGATGTTCTTTGATGAGATAATATATGATTATGCAAATGATGTTATAGTCTTTTGACAAAGATAGTTCAGTAATGAAGTTCATAGTTATATCTTTTTAGCGTTTCTGTGAAATTGAAAGAGAATGATGAAGTTCATTGATGCTATTTCTAAAGACTTTGCTTTGCTGATAAGCATGACAGTTTCAAATGTATTATTAAATAGTAGCTTGATGATCTGATCAATAGTAGAAACGCTGAACTAGATTAATAATTCATTTATTGTCGAGATGAAAGATTGAAGATTGATTATGTAATTCTTGTAGTAATTTCATGTGCATGTTCTCAGAAACTCACAGTAGATCTTTTTTAAATAAAGTGTTGTCAATAATTTTGCAGTTCTTCAGTTTAATAATATGAAATTTGAGCTTGTTTTCGTTCATAACTTGTTTATATTTATTGCAGAACTCATTTATTTAATTGATCATTCATACTTATTAATAGAGATTTGCTTCTGATTCAATAGATAAAACATTGACTTTATCAAAAGTCAAAATAGTTTGAAAATGATTTTTAAGATGCTGAGCTGATTCAAAAATGTTTGCTAGAAACATTTTAGTTAAAGCATTGACTTTAATGTTTATTTTGCCTGATCTAAAGATGATTTGAAAGTTGAACTTCAATAGAATGTTCAGATAATTGATTTGTCATTGACTCAACTGTTTATTTTTCATGAAGATCTTTAAAGTCTGATAATTAATGAACATTTAAATGAATAGTTTAGTGCATTTCAGCTTGAATCATCAGTGTTTGAAGCATTGAATAATGACTAGCAATTTCTTGTCATAAATGTAATAATTGATTTCAGCGAAAATCATGCTTTTGCTGTAGATAGTCATCAAATAAAAAACTTTCTCGTCATTGTACTGAGATAGTATTTCATCTTTTACATAGTTCAAAGCATCAATCTTCAAAATAGCTTGTTGTTTGAGATCAAAGTAATGAAATACTGAGATTGAGCTGACTTGTTTCTTTAAATTGTCAAAGACTTGAACACAGATTTTGTTTCAAACAAAAGACGTGTTTTTTCTAGTCAGCTGAGTGAATGATTTGACTAGCTTCAAGAAGTTCTTAATGAAACAATGATAGAAGTTAATAAATTTCATGAAGCTCTGAATTTCTTTTAGATTGATTGAAGTGATTCAGCTGACTATGACTGTCACTTTGCTGAGATTCATACAAAGATTTAGTTCTGATACAATATCTTTTAGAAAGACAGTCTCTTCTACATTGAATTTGCACTTTCAAATATTCATCTGCAGTTCAGCTTCACATAGTTGACTTAATACTAGTTTGATGTGATTTCTATGTTTCTTTCTCATTTTGCTATAAATGAGAATGTCATTTAGATAAACTTGACAAAAGTCGTTCAGAAAGTTTCATAAAATGTCATTCATATATTGCTAAAAGAAGATTGATTCATTAGTTAGTTTGAATGATAGCATCTTATATTTATATGCTTTTAAAACAGTGATAAAAGTAATGTAATTCTTGCTATTAAGATGCATTTGAAGTTTGTTGAATGCTGATATAATGTTCAATCTAGTCAAATGCTTGCAACTCACTATTTTATCAATGATCTCGTTTATTAACAATAAAGAATAT
>JAABUS010005769.1_pt1 | contig 15834 bp, 2 predicted proteins | sample 5560161 | NCBI WGS metagenome assembly JAABUS01 (sample SAMN10711885, study PRJNA513376) | rock metagenome | isolation source: Antarctica rocks | place: Antarctica: Victoria Land, Trio Nunatak nord | collected 2016-01-04
AATAATCTCTACTCCTTCCCTTCCGCTCCCTTCCCTATTAGAAGGGAAGGGAGTAGGGGTTATTCCCTTCCCTTTCTTTCTTTATTCCGCAGCGTAAGTACCTATATATAATATTTTTCTTATTCGTTAAATTTAATATTTTAGTTAACCCTAAGAAAGTATTTATCGGTTATTTATTAATTATATTATTTAGCTAGAAAGTTAACTCGTTCGGGTTATTAACTTTTAAAGAAAAGTTTATAATTATTAAATAACTAGTTTTCCCTCAAATATTAATAGTATTTAAAACGTACCTAGAAATAACTAGTTAATTAAGAGATTATATTAAAAATTATATTACTTTAACTAGGTTTTTATAAAATAAGAAAACCGCGCTATTAAATAAAATACCCTCTATAGGTATTTAACGATAGGAATATATTAATAAAACTAGTTTTAAATTACTTTCCTTATAAGAGATTTATTTATTTAAAATTATTTAGAGTATTTTTTCGAAGTCTTTCTTTTTATACTATTTCGATAATAAAAAGGAATTATTTATCGACCTTAATATTAATAAAGAATTCGGTTACGGGGTTATAATTTATTATATTATAAAAAAGTTAAAAAACCTCTATTTTAATTAGAAATAAATTTGGTTTATTCTTTTCCTTAACCGACTCTTTAAAGATATAGAAATATACTATTAACCTATTAAAATAGAATTAGTAAAAATAGTATAAATATTTATTAAAGTTAAATATATAGTCGAATCAACCTCTAAAACGATTATTTATATTAATTATAAAGTTGTATTTAGTATAGTTAAATAAATAAATATAACTACTTTATTTATAATAAAGACTAATTTACGTATTATACGGGCTTTAGATTATATTTAGTATTTTTAAAATATAAAAATTCATTACAAACCTAGTATTAAATATATAGTATTAAATACTCTATCCCGACTATAATAAAAGAACGTAGTTAGGGACTTTTTAGAAAACGAGCTAAATATACTCTAAATATATATATATAAAGTCTATATATTAATAGATATAAATATATAGTTTAAATAAGAATTACTTTAAAGGTACTAGAATAACGACTTTTAAACTAAAATATATTATATATTTAATTATAATATAGAAACTAGCGAGGATACCGTAGATTTTCCTTTTTTAAAGGGGAATAACGACTTAATATAATATACCGATAATTTAATTATTAATCGAGTATATACGCCGGAGCGCCTATATATACGTTTTTTTAATCTATTAATTATATTTTAAATAAAGTAGTTTTCGGTTTTATTATTAATAATACGTTAAATCTAGGAAACTAGGAGAATAACGTTTTATTAAAAAAACTAATATATATTTAAATTTTAAATATAATTATCTTTATTTAAATATATAATAAGAAATATTATAATTGTATTTATTACCCTTAATACTTCCGTAAAAGGGACTAGGCTTTACTATATTTATATAAAAAATTATAATATTCCGGTAAATAAATTTACTAGTCGTAAATATAGTTAATAAATAACTATTTTATTTAAGATTTTTAACTATATCGGTAGGCTCGTATACCGCTTTAATATCTCGGAAAATTAAAAGATTTATAATATATTTTTAATAATATAGTTAGAGTAATATTTATTATTAGATTAAAACCCTTTTAAATATTTATAACCTACGAACCCTAGAGTAATAGAAACCGAGCGAGACGATTTAGAGTTAGAATAAGAACTAGAATATATCCTTAATAACCGTATTATTAAAAAAGAGAAGGGTTATACTACCGAATATCTTTTATCCTAGAAAGACTAGGGATTTATATAAAATTATTAAATAAATATAAAAAACGTTTTCGCGGACGAATTTATTGAAAAATATAAATAATAGGTTAAATACTAAACTAAATTCTTCTTCTAGGGTCGATAACTCTAGAAGTATAATTATACTTCCTTTTTATATTATCGCCCTTTATTTATCTTTACTAGGAAATAATCGTTATATTAGATTTATCTATCGAGCTCTATTTAGAGTACGGGTACTACGATAATATTAAAAAAATACTATACCGAGAACTAGTAAAATTACTCTTTAATAGTTTTAAATTATTCGCCTAGTCGCACGTAGAGCTATATAGCCCGAATATCCTAATAATATATTATTTATATATTTCTTTATATAGATTTAAATATATACCCCTCGTTATTATTACTTCTTAATTAAATAGTATATTTATAAAGGAAAGAGCTTCGGATAATATATTAATTATATAATTATTTAGCCGAATCGGGACTAGCTCCGCGCTAAAATAGTTTTAATTCTAAAAGTATTATTAAACGACTTTCCCTAACTAGCTAGATTTACGTTAAAATTTTATTTTTCTAATATATATTTAGAGCCCTAGTCCTTTAGTATTAATACTTTTATAATATTATATATATACGCCTCTATTTTATTAATATTATAATTTTTATTATTAATTATTTATATTATTTTTATACCCCCCTATCGTCTTACTTCGTTATCGCGATTTTATTATTAAATTTTACGACTTTATATTAAACTTTAAGACTCTACGGGCCTACCTATAATTAATCGATAATTTAAAATATATATTTCTTACTTATTTACTTCTATATATAGATATTATTTACGTTATTATTTATAATACCCTATATAAGTATATTAACGAGTACGTTAACTTCTTTCTTTTAAAAGAGGCGATTTATTAAGGGGTAGACTTTAATAAGAGTATTATTATAAATATTTATTAAAACGGCGGGTTAAACTCTATCGCTAACTTTATCGGGACTAAAATAATATTAAGATTTTAATATATTAAAATTAAATCCTCTATAAAATAATTAATATCTTTTATATTATATATTATTATATTAACTCTTTATTAAATAGGTTTTACGTCTCGCCGGTATTTTAATATAATTACCTAGTTATTAAAGTTACGACTTTTATATAAATATTAATATTTAAAAGTATAAATATAGGTTCTTTTATTTATATAAATTTTATTTTATATATCTATACTTTATCTACTCGTTAATAATAGAGGAAAATATTTAGTTTTATAGAGCTTTATATAGCGGTTATTTTATAACTCTTAAAATAAAAGAAATCTTTTATAATTCGAATATTACTTATATTTAATATATAGTTAAATAGGAGTTTTTATTTAGACCTAAGATTTCGGCTTTATATATATATATTTATTCTATACTCTTTCTTATATATAAGTATAATAAACGTATTTTTTTTATAATTTCTTTTTTCTAATATATTAGGCCGCGATTATAATTACTTTTTTAATTAATTATATTATAAAGAATTCGTTCTTTATTATTTTAATTCGTTAAAAGAGAAGAGGGGAAGAGGAGAAAAAAAAAGAAAAAAGAAAAAAGAATTTTCTTTATTAATACTACGACCGCGTTAAGAATATAAATACCGCTACGAGATAAGTTTAATACGTTACGATATAAGATTTTTTAATTCTCTAAACTATTATAAATAATAGTTAAAGATTTATAACTAGTAGGATATTTATTTAAATCTCGTTATTAATTATATAAAGTCGATAAAGTTATATATATTCTAGTTAAATTATTATTTTAAATTATTTATTCTATTTTGTTTTTAATATAATAAAGAGTTTTTATTTTCTAGAATATTATTTATTACTTATTAATCTATGATTTTAAAACTCTATATTTCTAAAAATAATATAAATTATTTATTTTATATATTTAATTTATTTAATATAAATATAAAATCTATTTATTTTATATTTTTATATTTAAATCTAGATATAATTTAAAATTCTTTTTTAAATATTTATAATACTAGTAATATCTCGATTTTCATATATTATTATTTATTAATAAACCGGGAGACTATATAAAAAGAGTCGAGATATTAAATATATATTTTATTACTTTAAGCGGAAAAATAATAAAAAAAAAATTATTATTTTAAAAAAAAAACCTAAAAATAGTAACTTCGGATTTAAGATTTTGAATCCGTGATTTCTAATAGCGCCGGGTAACTCGCGAAGGCTATATAGAGTATTATAACTATATTAATTTAATTTAAATTTTAAATTATATTAATTTATAAAAATTATATATACGCGTAATATCCCCTAAGCTAGCGCGGTATTATAGACTATATAATTTACTTATAACTATATATATTTAATTATAAATCGGTACTATTTAGGCTAGTTTATTCTAATTTATTTAAAATTATTTAAAATAAATCGAGGTACTAAATATATATTTAGTAACTCCGGTATTAAATCGATCTCTAGGGCTAGTATATAAATTAAATAAATCTAAATATCTTTTCCGTCTTTTTCGATAAAATACGGGTTTACTATTTTATTAATATTATATTTTTCTATATTAATACCCTAGTTAAAAAGAATCTATTTTTATAAATTTATTCGTTTTTATAAATTATTATTTTATTTCTATCGTCGTTATATAAAAAATAATATCTTTTAAATATTCGCCTAGTTTTAATAATCGATTTTATTAGCGGATAAATATTAATTTAAGAGATTCTAATTAATTAAAATTAATTAGTTTTCTATAATTTTATTACTTTTTAATATTATTTTTCCTAATTATTAATTATAATGAAAGACTCGTCTCTATTAAATATTTCATTAAATTAAATATATTTCTAGGGGTAATATTAAATTTATTAATTATTAATAATATTATAATATTCCTCGTTTTTAGTATTCTACTTTTATATTTTAATATTTTTATTAAATCCTCGATATAATTTAATATTATTTTATATACGACTTATAGTAATTATAATTTATATTTTATTCTTTATTATTTTTCTTCTTATTCTATATCCGTAATTTTATTAATAATTTCTAATATTTATTTATTTAGTATTTTTATATACTCTATGTATTTTTATTCAATTATCGATTTTAATTTTTAACTACGTCGTTATTATTATATTAAAATATATAGAGTTAATATATTTATTATCCCTTTCGACTCTACTTTTACTTTTATTATTTATTAGATTTTACTCGTTATTTTAATATTTATATATATTATAATAATATTTTAAATTCTAAATTATTTTAATTATATTTATTTCCTAGTTTATCGTTACCGTTATTAACTATATTTAATATATTATTATTATATAATTTTATCTTCTTTATATAAAATATCTATATAAGAGTAATAATAAATATAAATAAAATTTAAATTATATATATATTAAATAGAGATATAATATTAAATATTCGTGATCTTTTTATAATCGCTAAATTAAAAATACCTTATTATTAATAAAAAAGTAGAGTAAGAACTTGATATTAATAAAATACTATTTAATTATATACGTATACTCAAGGCCTACGAGATATAAGGTATATAAGATAAGGAATTAACTACTAATTTATATATATATATACGAAGTAACGGATAGCGTAGTAGCTTAAATAAAATTAATTTAATATATGAAATTCATATTAGAGTATTATATAAAGGAGTATTTTTTAATCTTTAATATTAACCTAGAGAATACTAATTATATTTATATATACCGGCGAGTCGTAAAAGATTTCCTATATATAGAAAGTTATGAAATTTTTAGTATTTTTGGTATTTTTTTCCCCCCCGTACCTAGGTTATAATTACTAGTAAATAGATAGAGATATTAATAACTATTAAAATAAATATAATTATTATTTTATTAATATTAAATAAAGCTTGGATATAGTTATTAACGTTAATTCCTAGAGTTATAATACTATATTTTCTAGTTATTATAATCGAAACGAGTTTTTTACTAACTTTAAATCTCTTTTTATTAAAAATATAAAACCGTTTATTTATACCTAACTCGAATAACGTTAACGGGAGGTATAATTATAAAAGTATTAAAAATATAAAAATACTCTCTATACCTTAACTACGCGTAAAAAGTAGATTAAATAGGCGCGTTTTATTTAGTAGTCAAAAAAATTAAAATAACGAGAAGAGTTAAAGTAATTAAAATAAAAAAATATTTTAATAAAGAGTATTTTAAGGAGTAGATAAATAACGATATAGAATTAATAATATTATCGTCGGAAAAGTTTAATTAGGAGTAATTTAAACGAAAATTATATAAATAAAATAAGAACCAGGAGTAAAAGAAATACGTTAATAAATCGAAAACCGGTTTTAATAATTTAAAGTTATTAAATAAATTACCTCAAACGCCTAAAATAAACTCGGGGCGCTCGAACGATTTTAAATATTTATTAAATATCCGCCGAGTACCCTTTAAATATTAAATCGCTCGACGGGTATTTAATAAACGCCCGAGGTTATTATAAAATATATATCGGGTTCCTAATAGATATAATTTAAATTTAAAACTTTAGAGGCCCTAGTTTTAAAAAATTACGTAATTTATTATCTGGAATTTTATAATTTTATAATTATTTTTATCGATAATAGCGACTCCTTAAAATGATTTTTAATACTAATAGATTTTAATCCCCGGAATCGATCGATTTAGGCGAAATCCTCACGGGGGTAATATATAAACTATATATTAAAATATATACTAGGGGTTTAGGGGTATAATAGTAATAATTATAAAAATATAATAATAATAATTATAAAAGTACGATAGCGATAGAATTATAACTATAAATAGAATATACTATAATTATAAATAGAATAGAGCTATAACTATAAATAAAATATATTATAACTATAAATAAGAGTTATAGACGGGGGTTAAAATTATTAATATACTTTTAATTTAACTCCCGTTAGGAGTATTTTTAAATTAACTCGATATATACCCAAGTAACCCTAAACCCCTTAACTATATATCTTAGGCGTTTATCGAATTAATAAATAAATATTATATTTAAGGTTCCTAGGGCGCTCGTCGAGCGCCCTAAATTATAATCGAGTTACTTTTCATTTTATCGACGTAGTAATATTATATTAAAAATAGGCGTATTATATTTTCGTCGCTACTATTTCTATCGCGAGGTAGTTATACTTTCGATATAATCGGATTAAATAACTAGAATATATCTAGGAATAATATTATTACCCGGTAAATTTATACGATTTAAAAGAAAGTCTTTAATAAATAAACTATTATTATTTAATATAAACGAGAATAAGAGTAGAAAGAATAATAGGATTAAGATAAAGAAATCGCTAAATATAATAAAATCAAAGTATATCGCTGTCGGCGAGAGGAGAGAGAATAATAAAAAAGTAATTTAATAGAGTTACCGATATTAAAATTAAATAAAAAAAAAATTAACGATTAATAAATTACCCTCGTTCTATTTATTTTAACTACTCTTCGCGTTAATAAAGTTTTTTAGAGAAATTATAAGTTAGGCGAATAACCGCCGATTAATTTAATCCGTATAATTTTAAATAATAACTAGTTAACGCGATTAAAAAAAAAGACGACTTTAAACTAGGTTAGGAAATTTAAAACTAATTTATTAATATAAAAACAACGAGGTCGCGAGCGCTATAAAAGTAATAATTAATTAACGATTTCTTAGAGTTAGAATAAGAAAAGGTATTAAAGATTATTCTAGAAAAGACTACTAAATAAACGTTTAAATTAATAATAAAAATTAAGATTTTAGCGATAGTATTTATAAAGACTAAATTTATAAAGACTAAATTAAAACGATTTTATAAAATATTGTTATCCGATTCTATCGAGTAACTAGTACCGAAGATTCGGGTAATACGAACGGATAAATTATTAAATTAAATACGTATTCGATAAAAAGACTTTAAACCGGCTAGAAACTTCGACGCCGATTTTATAAATAAATAATAATATTATATTATTAACTAATTTAATAAAAATAACTTCTATTTCGTTAATTTTTCTAGAAAATATTATTACGTCGTTTACTTTAAATAAGTATAATAAAGTAAAATTATAATTAGCGACGATTTTAAAATATTATTTCAACTCCCTCTAATATATTTATATAAATTATAAAAGAATTTAAATAGCCTCGTTATATCTAAGTCCCGTAAAGTACTAGTATATAAAGAAAGAGATATAAATAAAATAAAAATAATTAAAAATAAGAATTAAATAAATAATATTATAATTATAAATAAATAATAAATAAAGTTACGAATAATAGAAATAATCATCGATAATATAAAGAGGATATTTTTAAGGCTACGGAAATAGTTTAATTATTTTTAATATTTTTAATATTTTTATTATCCTCCTCTATTTTACTAGTAATAACCGCTACTATAATAATAATAATAATAATATCTAGTTTATTTATTATTATTTTAATTAAAGCCTTAACTCCTCTAGTTTTTATATACTTTTTTATAATAACTAGTTATCTACTCTAGTTCTTTAAATACTACTAAAGAGGAGGATAAAATTATAAAAAAATTCTTTCGTTAAAGAATAAATAAAGTACGTAACGAGTGTAAATAAAACCGGATATATAAAATATAATAAATAATAATTAAATAAATATAGTAAAATAACGATTTAAAAGAGATATCGGATATAATTCTATTTATATATTATATAACTATAATAAAGAGAATTCCCGATAAAATAATATAAAAATTTAAAATTAATTTAAAGGTATTTAAACTTTACTAGTATTAAATATAAATAATTTAAAACTTTTTAACTCTAAAATATAAAGGATAAAAAGAAGGATAAAAATAAATATAATAAAATTAAGAAGCGAGAGTAGAGGCGAGAGTAGAGAAGATAAAATAATAAATATTCTATAATATAAATCTAGTTTTTATTTATTATTTAAAATCGATTTATATATCGTTTATTATAAATAAATATTATATTTAAAATTCCCGAGGCGCTCGTTAAGCGCCCTAAATTATAAGTAAAATATTCATTTTATTAATATTAAAACTCTCCGTTTAATACTTTAATATAATATTAATAAAACCTAGATTAATACTCTTAGAAAAGAGTATTAAGAATTAATAAATAATAATCTTTATATAAATAATTAATTTATATTTAATATCTATAATTAAAGATTTTAAGAGAAGTTATATACAAAGTTTTTATTTAATAAAAAAATCCATAATTTATATAAAAGAAGAAAACTACGTTATTTATTTATTTATTTACTCTTTCCTATATTAAATGATTAAATAATTAAGTATTTACCTATTTTAAAATTTATATACTACGTTAAATAGTAAATAATCTCTTGGTTTATTAAATATATTAAATATATTAAAGCCTAGTAAGAACCTTGATTATAATAATTAAAGAATATATATTTAAAATTAATATAAAGTAATTAAAAGAGTAGATATTAATTTGATAAATACTCGAGGTATATAGTTAAGAGGCCTAAAGTTATTTAAATATATACCGAGCTAGTTTAAAACTACCTTTAACGAGAGTTAAATTAGAAATATACTATTAATTTTAACCTCTATTCATAGCCTCTATTTCTAATTATAGTATATTTTATTTATAGTTATAACCCTATTATATTTATAACTATAATATATTTCATTTATAATTATAGTTTTATCGTTATTATATTTTTATAATTATTATTATCGTATCTTTAAATTTTTAATATATATTTTAATATATAATTTATATATTACCCCCGTAAGGATTTCGCTTTAATCGATCGATTCCGGGGATTAAAATTTATTAATATTAAAAATCGTTCTAGGGGGTCGTTACCGTCGATAAAGATAATTATAAAATATTAAAATTTTAGGTAGTAAATTACGTAATTTTTTAAAATTAAAACCCCTAAAATTTTAAGTTTAAATTATATTCGTTAAGAGTTCGATATATATTTTATAATAACTTTAAGCGCCCGTCGAGCGCCCGTCGAGTAATTTAATATTTAAAAAGTACTCGGCGGGTATTTAATAAATATTTAAAGTTATTTAGGCGCCTCGAGTTTACCTCGGGTATTTAAAATAATTTATTTAATAACCGCGAGCCGTTAAAGCCGGTTTTCGATTTACCGACGAATAGTTTAAATATTTTTAAAATAAATACTTTAAAATTAATAAAAGCCCTAGCTTTAAATATCTAAAATAATACTAGAAAATATAATATTATAGACGACGTGGATTATATTAAAGTCTCCCGCTTAAACTAATATTATAAAGAGTATAAAAAATTTAATAATTAATTTATTTAATTTTATTTATTCTTCGCCTTTAACGAGAGTATTATATTAATTAATAAATAAATTATTTTTACTATTATTTATATAAAGGGCTATATATAGAGATAAATTAAACTCTATTTATAGAACTTTATAAAAAGATTAAATAATATTAATAATTTAATAATAAAACTTTAGATAAAGAATTTCTCTCGATTTAAAACTAAAATTCTTTATTTATTTAGACTTTCTAACGAGAGTAAAATAATAATTCGTATTATTTAATATTTAATATAGCGAAGGTTTATATTTAATTACTTAGTATAATTTTAATACTATATAATATTAACGGACTAGGACGATACTACTCTTATAATAATATATTAATAAAGATTAAAAAATAATATTAAAAACGAGTTTATATAAATAAGAACTAATATTCAAGACCTCGATATATTTATAAAATAAATAATCGCGATCGATAATAAACAATATAAACGTATAATAAAGAAATATTATAACGAAGGAATTAATAAATAAAAACATTTAAGGGTTTATAAAAATAAATATAATTCGGCTAGTTATTACCGCTATTAAAAACCTAACCTATATAATTATATATTAATAGAACTCGATTTTATTAAAAAAGTATTTATAAAAGAATTTTAAAAAGAGGGTAAATAATAAATTATTATAATTATAATAAACCGGGTTATATTATTAAAAACTATCGTTTAAAAAATATAATAATATTTAATAATTAAATATATTCAAGAAAGAAATACCGGATAATATAATTAAATCCTCTAAAAATCTAATATAAAACGATACTAGATTTAATAATTTATTAAAAAGTAAAAAGATATTAAAGAGAAAATTATTTAAAGAATTCGAGAACTCGAAGAGTTAGATAATAATAATAATAAAACTCTAAAAAAGTATTTAAAGGAAGTATAAAAAGAAGAATAAAATATAATTAATTCTAAATAATAACTTTAAATAATAAACTACCTCGATAATTCTAGAATTTAATTTATTATATTGAAAAAAAACTCGAAGAAAAAAAAAAGGAGAAAAGATAACTCTTTAAGATTAATTATACCTATAATAAATATTACCTACGATACGGGGAAATATACTAGTTACTATAAATAAACGAATATTATAAATATTATTATAATAATTTAGAGGAGCGAAAGTATATTATAAAATTGAAATATAATTATAATTAATAGAATAACTACGTTAGAGATAATTATTTATAATATTTAATTAAGAAAAAGAAAAACTAGATTTTCCCGGGTTATAATAAAGATTAATAATTATAATTACGAAACTAGATAAGTTATAATAAAGAATTAAAAAAAATTTATTAAAATAAATAATATTATTATTTAATTAAAGAATATAAAAGATATTTCGAGTTTAAAGAGTATTAAGGACTTTTATCTTCGTCGAGGGAAAACTAGTCCTTTATATTAAAGAGAAATATAAAGAGATTAATATATTAACCCTAGAATAATATTTATACTCGATTTAATATAGTATATATATACGGATACTAGTAAGAGTTAACGGATATAAACTTATTATAATAATAAATTTAAAAGTAATTAATAACTTTATATCTCGAATATTAATTTAGGTAATTAATTTATTAATTTTTTTAAAAAAAAACGAGTATTAACTAGCCGACGGGTTAAAATTATTTATAAGAAAAGTAAATAAAGAAATATTCCTATTATTAATTATTATTTACTACTATTATGAGGAAATTACCTTCGATATAATTAGGATAATTATTTATTATATTATTCTAAAAATACCTTAATTAAAGAAATATAATTTAATAATTAATTAAAATATAAAAGTATTTAAATTTCCGTATATTAAAGACGTCGCTAGTATAATATTTATATATTTATAAAGAATAGTTATAAATAAGAAATCGAGCCGTAACCTAGTCGAAATTTATAATACTTTATCTTCGAATAAAAATAACCTCGTATAAGAATCCGATTCGATATATAATAATTAAAGAAGTTAATAAATTAATAAATTTAAACTTTTAAAAATAAAAACGAATCTTTTAATATCTTTAAAGAATATTAATAATAAAAGTACTTTTTTTAAAAAAAAAACTATAAAAGTATTATTTAAATATTAATTATAAAATTATAAAATTGAACTCGAATTAAATAAATAATTAATATTTAGATCTATTTACACTTTATTAAAAAGAAAAACTCGGAGTACTTCGCGGGTATATTAATAAGAATTTTAAAAAAAGAATTTATTCGAGAATTTAAATTATTAATAAATTACTTAATTCTCTTTATAATAAAAAAGGATAAAAGTTTACGACTATATATAAATTACCGAAAATTAAATAATATTATAATAAAGAATCGGTACTCTCTACTAAATATTAACGAGTTATAAAATCGTTTTATAATAATAAAAATCATTATATAATTAGATCTTCGAGGCGCGTATAATCTAATTCGAATAAAGAAAAGAGAGAATTAGAGAATTACTTTTAGAATTAAATATAACTATTATAAATATCTAATAATACTCTTCGGATTTATTAATATACTAGTAATCTACTAAATATTAATTAATAATATTATATAAGTATATTTAGATATAATAATAATTATATACCTCGATAATATTTGAATCTACTCTATCAATAAAGAAGAATATATTTAATATATATAGAATATCTTAACTTATTTATTACTAACTAGGTTTCTCTTTGAATTAAGAAAATACGAATTTTATTAAAAATTAATCGAATTCTTTAAATTTATAATTAATACTAGAGATATTTATATAAACTGTAAAAAGATTAAAAGTATCGAAAAATAACCTATATTATATAACGCTAGAACGATATAGAGTTTTTTAGGATTCACTAATTTTAATAAAAGATTTATTAAAGATTACTCTAAAAATATTTTATTATTAACGGATATTATAAAGAAATATACTACTTTCTAATAAAGCGAAGAATAATAATAGTTTTTTATAATATTTAAAGGGGTTTATAAAAAGCCGTTAGTATTATATTCCTTTCGAAGTAATAAAGTAACTCGAATCGAGATTAATATTTTAAACTTTATACTAAAAAATTATATATTTTAATAAAGAGATAATAAATAATACCCTATTATATATTATTTACGAAAGATATTATTAATAGAATAGAACTATAATATTTATAATAAAGAATTACTAATAGTAATATCCGTATTAAAGTAATAGAAGATATATATAGAAAATTATTTAAGCTTTATTATCTTTATAGACTATAAAAACCTTTTTAACTTTATTATTATTAAATAATTAAATCGTAAATAGGTTAGATAATTAGAAATATTAAGATAATATAAATTTAAAATCTTCTATACTCTAGGAAAAGATAACGGTCGCGCCGATATATTTAATAACGAGAAAATTATATAAAGAGAAAAAACGTAATAATATAATTAATCTTTATTTAATTATAAAATAAATCGCTAGTCCTAGTATAATAATTAATAATAGTACTATATATCTTAGTTCCTAGGATTATTAATATTCTCCGAGGGAAATATAAAAATAATACTTTAACCGAAATATTAAGAAATTAATAACTATAAATTAAGTTATTAGAATATAATAAAAAAATCTATCTTCTTAAAAAATATCTAAAAGAAATTATCCGCGATTATTATAACGATCTAGTTTAAAAGTACCCTAGAGTTATTAAAAATATAAAATTAATCTACCGAGAGTATAATATATTAAAGTTACGATCGTATATTAAAAAATATATTAAAGAATATATTTAATATTAATAAAATAAGTCTATAAAGTAAATTAAATTAAATTAAATTTCATTTACTCTAGTACCGAATATATTATAAAACGATATTAATATAAATTTTATTATTAAATCATTAAAATTAAAGGACCCTATTACGAATAAAATTCTTTATTTTATTATAATCGTTTATAATAAATTTAATAAATATATTATAAAAATAGTAATAAAAGAAATATATAAAGTAGAATAATTTACTTTTATATTATTTAATTAATTAATCCGAGATTATAATATCCTAAAGTTAATAATCTTTAATCGAGATAAATAATTTATTTCTAATTATTAAAGAACGCTTATTAGCGCTATTAAAATTAAATTACGAATATTAATTATATATTACCCGTAGGTTAATAATTAAACCGAGCGAATAAATTAAACGATAAAGATATATTTAAAATACTACGTTAATAAGAAGTAAAGTAATTAAGTAAAATTTTTATTTATAATTTAACTAATATTTAATAATAATTAATTTAATATAACTAAATTTATACTATTTTTTATTATTTATAGAAAATATATAAATATATTCCTATAACCTCGGTATAAATCGAATATTTAAAAGGTTTTAATTTATAGAAATAATATAAAATCTCTATATAAAGAGATATAGACCTATATTAAATTAATAAATACTCGTATAAAAATAAAAGTTAACGAGTATTAATAAAAGTATCTTTAATTAAAAGAAGGGGATAAAATATATTTTTTAATAAAAAATATAAAGAGTAAAAGACCGAGTAAGAAACTAGACTATATTAAAATCGGACTATTTTTAATTAAGAAGAGTAAAGAATTAATTAATTATAAACTAAATCTTGTAGCCGATATTAAAATATATTTAATATTCTATATCTCTTTATTAGAGCTAGTAGGCTTTAAGATATTTTTATAAAAACTTTCTATTTCTAAATTAAAAAAGAAACGGAGTTTAAAGTAGAAAAGATTTTAAATTATAAAAATCAGAATTACCTTATTAAATAAAAAAGATACGATAAATCGGATAATATTTAGGAATTATTAATAACTTTTATTAATAATTAGAAGTTTTTAAAGAAGTTTTAGGAATTATAATTTAAGAAAATTAATCGTAGGTTCTCGGCGAAAAGAATCTCGAAAATATAAAATTATTAAAATAGAGAGTATTAGTTATTATATACTTTATTTTATTGAATTTCTCAAATTCTTTTAAATATTTTAACTCCTTTATATCCGTTAAGTCTTTATTAAATATATTTTATTTATACTTCTTTAGGAATTTCTTTTATTAGCGAAATCTCTTTAATTTCGTATTTTTTTAATAAATAATATTATTCGCCGCGGAAGCGGCTTTATTAATTATTTCTTATATATTTTTAATCTCTTCTTCTTTATACTCTAAATACTTTAGGGTTTTATCAATATTTAAAAAACTAATAATTAGTTCCGAGGGCTCGTATTTTTTTCCAGTTTTAATATATTCTTTATATTTCTTCGATAGAGAGGATAGTCGATATTCGGTTTAATATATCGCGTAGTATATATAAATAATTATAATTATAAAACTTTTAAAAATAATCTATTCCTATAAATTATTATATTGTTTTATTTAACGAGAAGATATAAAATTGTTTTTAAAAATAAAGAAGGTTAAAAGTATTATAATTAAAATTCTCTCTAAATCTTAATATATTTAATATATTTAATAGACTAAGAAATTATTTATTACTCGAGGTAGTATATAGATTAATAAATAGATAAATACTTAACTATTTAATTATTTAATATAG
>JAABUS010005771.1_pt1 | contig 15832 bp, 26 predicted proteins | sample 5560161 | NCBI WGS metagenome assembly JAABUS01 (sample SAMN10711885, study PRJNA513376) | rock metagenome | isolation source: Antarctica rocks | place: Antarctica: Victoria Land, Trio Nunatak nord | collected 2016-01-04
TGGAGAGATGGCTTGCAGACCTGCTGCAGCCAGTCTTTGACAACCTGATCTCTGACAAGGCAGTGCCACGATTCGTCCAGCGGCTACGTATTTTAGAGTTCACCTTGGATCACGAAGCACCATACTTTGACAACATCAGGCGGCGCAGCAGCAGAAAGGACTCTGACCTGAATGGGGTTGTGGATGTGAGGTACACAGGGGGTGCTAGGATGCTGCTACAGCTGGAAGTGGGGCAGGGCCGTTGGCGCCTCAAGGTGAGACCATTGTGCCCTGACACATTAGTCACTTTGCCTCTGGATAGATTAGATGCTGGCCCGGCTGGCTTGTTATCCATCTGCCATACATACACGCAAACCTACATACATGCATACATACATGCTTACGTTTTATACATGCATACAGTCAAGACAGCATCTGCACTGGTGACATCTTCTGTGGTAATGCAGATTCCTGTGCTAGTGTCTGATTTGGATCTGGAATGCCAGCTGTGGCTGAAAATCAGGCTAGCTCCCATGACACCATACTTCGGGACGGTATCATTGGCGTTTGTGGGTCCTCCAACCATCAAAGTGCAGCTGCTGCCTTACAACCGTGTGCGCCTCATGCAAGTGCCTATTGTCCAGGTACACCTCCCTCTGCCTCTCAGCCTCAAATTGCTGCATGTTATCATGCATATGTGTTCTATTTGATACACTTCTTCTGTTAATTTGTTTCCACTTGATATAACTGATTTTGAGGTTGCTGCATGCAATGATGCGCATATGTCAACCTGATAAGGCAGAACTTCGTTCCCTGCCAGTCTTGCACCCTTCGTCCAGTGTCATTAACTTTCCATCAAGCCTGTGCATGTAAATGTGATGACATGGGTAACAAAAGGGGTATGCTGTAAGTCGTTTTGTTGTGTGTCACGTTTTGTTGTGTGTCACACTTTGGCCAGTTGTTATATGCCTCTCTGCCTCTGACACTCATCCCTCTGTCATCATTGCAGTGCGGCGTCAGCTGTTTGTGCATCGTAGCCTGTCTGGCACAGACATGGAAATCAGCTGTAGCATGAACCAACCAGTGACATGCTGCAAATGCTGACTGCCAACACACCTATTGTCTGGTGCTTGTTGTTGGTTCAGTCGTGCATCATTGTGGCACAAGGTTTCTGACACAGTCTCTTGGCCAGATCCGCCACCTCACATTTGCATTGCAGGCTTTTGGGCAAGCAGGCATGCGTAATATGCTCGTTTATGGCTGCACCGCAGGCATTCCTGACACACCTGCTGACCGTGGATCTGCCAAAGTTGATGGTACTGCCCAAGCGCTTGGAGATCAACATCCCGCCTGCAGTGACAGCAGTTGCAGAAGCAGCTGTCGGCAGAGATGTAGTCATGAGGGCTGTTGCCAGCGCAGTGCTGCAGGCTGATGCCCTGGAAAACGCCCTGATAGCTGCCCTGCCCCTAGGGCCCCAGAGTGCTGCTGGTGGCGTGTCCCTGCCAGATTCCTTCCAGGGGGAGCTGCAGGTGTGCCCCTTGTCTGTCTGTAAGTCTGTTTGATGACGCACTGCTCTGCAGCAAAAGGACTGTTTTCCTGTTATAGTCTTGCACAAGCATCCAGTTCTCTCTGGCTGTGATTGGCAGTGCCCGTTCAAACAGCAGTCTTGGCCTTGCCAAAGGCATGCATCTTCTGTTGTATGCCAAATCTCTTCCAATATAGGTGCAGTCACCTTTCTGCAATGCAACTTTTGAAGCTCTGCCTACACAATCTATGGCTGATTACACTACCCCTGTACACTGTAAACACCTGTATCAGACCCTCGAGTCCAGCAAGCAGCTTCCAGGCTGACTGATGAGACATTCATTTATACCTTACAGTCTGGGGTGTGGAGCCAGTTGTGACTCACCAGCCATCCTGGCTTGAAAGCGCAGGTGTATGTGGTGTGCAACAAACCCAAGCTGGTGGGAGTTCTGTTCGAAAAAGAGCTTAATGTCCCAACGAGAGTGCAGGTGAACCTGATGGAGGCGCGCAACCTGGCGGTTTGGGGATTCCCCTGGCAGAGCAATCCCTACTGCCGCCTCAGTCTGGGATCACAAGTCATGCGCAGCCGCAAAGATGATGCTACCAGTCACAGAGGCAGTCACAAAGCGCCTGTCTGGAACCAGGAGTTCCACTTCCTGGTCACTGACACAACTACTCAGGTTTGCCAGCTTGCAGCGTAGCTGCTGTTTGCAAGACAAGACAGCGCAGTGTTTGCATGATGCTGGTTTTGGCAGTGTTGAGAATCTAACAAACATCCCCTTGTGCAACAGACGCCTCACATCTGTACGCTTTAGTTTCTGTCACGGCTGTAATGTATTACCTGAAGCTGAAAACAGCTCAAAGCTGGTTGTATTTCTGAGCGAAGGCTTTGCAATACATACATGCAAGCAGCCATATCTTTTGTCATCTGACCTTGGCACGATGCTGCATTGCGTGTACACGGATCAGACTGCATCAAGCCATGTACATCCTCAAGCCATGTTCATGCTCATCCCCAAGCCATGTTCATGTTCATCCCCAAGCCATATTCATCCCCAAGCAGCAAGAGACAGCCTGATGTGCGCCTTGGTGTGCACAATCAGCTTCAACATTGAAGCAACTTCCTGCACCAGGGTTTCCTGGAGCTTGCGCGAAGCAAGCTATGGCTGATGCTGTAGGTATTGGAGATAGCCATCAGGGACTCGCATCTGACAGGCCGTGCAGGGGTGGGGGTGGTGAGGGTCCCCTTGCGGCAGCTGCCCCTGGGGGGTCAGCAGAACATGTGGCTACCTGTGCAACCCTCTGCTTCGGGTATCAAGGTGTGTATGTGCCTCTGTGCCTGCATGCTTTGCACACATGCCACAGTGCATGATCAAGTGCTGATCATGATCAAATGCTGATCATTCAGTTGATCAGCATGATCATATGCTGTGTGCCCTTCATTCTCAGGTGGTAAGGAACAGTGCATGTACGGTTGCCTTGTGCCATGGCTGAAGTGTCAAATACTGTATGCTGCAGGCAAGTGGGGACTTGCACCTAGAGGTGACATACAAGCCGTTTGAGGATGATGACACAGATTCAGGCTATAGGGAAGCTGAGGCGTATGCCTTACTGCTGCAACAGCAAGCCATCACAGACGTCAAAGTATGTCTTTCCCACAATGCCTGCCCGTGTAGTAGTTCATGTCAAAGGCTAGTTGCAGTCAGACCCTTTGTGTATGCAGAGCGCTGCAGATGCATCGTCAAGGGCTGCAGTAGCTGCCTCAGCAGCTGCCGCAGCTGTGGCGGTGACCAAAGCAGCAGCTGCAAGAGCAGCTACCAAGGCAGCTCACGCCACCAGGGTTGCAGCTGGTGGCAAGCGAAGGAAGAAGGGTTCAGCGACCAATGGCTCTGCTTCGCAGCAGCGCCCTAGCAGCAGCAATGGAGCAAGTGGGAATGGAACACCATCTGGGAAGTCCGGTAAGAGCAAGGATGGAGACAAGAGTTCTGATGGCGCTGAGGATCAGACAGGGCTCACCGACATAAAGGAGCAGCTTTTATCAGGTCAGCAGACTTGTGTTCACTTGAAAGTCCAATGGAAAGAAAGAAAAGACAAGAAATGACTATGGCTTTCGGCGTCAATTCAATGAGAAGCCAAGTATCATACCGGGCTGCCCAGTGTCTCATGGGACACCTGCGCCAATCACTGTGATGTAACACAGTTGCAGGAGGATGTGATGTACCTCTCATTGTGTCTTGACTTGTTTCTGTTGGCTGATGTGAGCAAACCGTCAGCCACAACCCGACCATGCAAATGGAGCCCTGAAACTGTTGACCACTGTAACAACACTGCAAGCAAATGGTTACACGCCTGATGCGTGCAGAAACCAAGGCTGAGATGGCTGCCATGAGCGCAAGCAAGGAGGCCAGTGACAGTAGCAGTGGCTGCGAACTGAGTGTGAAGGATATGGAGATAGCGCGACGCAACTTCAAGAGAGTGAACAGCATGCAGAGGGAGCAACTGGGCCTGGCAGGGCAGCCCCTGCCTGAACCCCCCCTCCCTCAGGGCATCACCCCCGAGCAGCTTTTCCCCGGTATGTGACTCATATGCATGATGATACACATTGTGTTTTGATGCTCTGTGCACCAACTGGACAAGTGAAGCGTGATATGTAACAGCACTAGCAAATTCATGTTCCCTATATTGGTAGCTTGTGGCAGCACTGGCAGTGGCTACTGTAGCAATGCAAGGTACAAGTGCTGTGTGCGCGTGCTCTGGCAGGCTCTGTTTGATCACAGCCTTGCCAGCCAGGTGTCCAGCGCCTTGCTGGCATGTTTCCCCACCAAGTAACCCTTGCTTATAGGGCCCAGACTGGTCAAGACAGACAAGCAGTGAGCACAGACATCAGCATGTGCCATCCAGCATGTTTTGTGATTGCCTGTGGTTCTATTCGTAGCCTGCACGTCAGAACCACAGACAATTCATATACCATGCTGGATGGCAGCTGTTGATGTCTCTGCTCACTGTTAGTCTGTTTGAGCATTCTGAACCCCTTGCAAGACACTCATGGTTGCTTTTGTGAGGGAAGATGGACACAGCGCTGGACACATGCCTCCAGTCTCCAGTGATGTCAAATGCAATTTTCATAACTGCAGAAGCGCAACAGCTATAGCAACACTCAAGTTGTAGTCTGTGCATGCTACAGCACACCTCTTGACAATGCACCGCCTTCTCTACATGTGCTACAGGCGCTTTTGGTGCTTGAACATCTGTTATGCACTTACAGCTACATCTTGCGCTGACAGGAATCAAGTTCAGAGTGACTGAGGAGTACGATGAAGATTCTCCCTTTTCAAGGCCTCCAGGGTGGAAGCCAGCCCCCTCAAAGCAGGACCCAGCCCTTTCAGCACCCCAATCAAAGGACCCTGCTGCCAGTCATGACAATACCCCTGATTCTCAGTCTACTTTGTCTGGTGGACAAGCCTCCAGTATCAGCAGCACAGCAGACAGCACAAGCAACGGTAGTGCACCGGCCAGTGCGTCTCCAAGCACTGCTGACAAGGCAGCTGTCGAGTCACGAAACATTGCCTCAGCACAGGTTGAGGCAGCAGCTGCGCGAGCATCGAGGGATGAGACCCAAGCACAAGAGCCAGATGTTGGTCGGGGGCAGGTGTACTCAGACGCAGACACACCGCAGAGACTGCCAGTGGGTATAGAGTTTTCTGACCAGCCAGATTTGGGACAGCCGTCCTCGACTGCAGTCATGGACATTGTGAATCAGAAGCCAGGGTTGCGCAGAACCCTAGACGGCAAGGGGCGTGTTGCCCCTGATAGGGATGCTGAGGAGCAGGGGCTGTTGCCTCCGTCTGAATCACAGAGTGGCCCCGCTGGGGCCCCCTCAGACGGTGAGGGGTCTGGTCCCGGGGTGGCATGGTGGGACTCTGCTACTGCGTCTGTATCAGGGGCGTTTGAGTCTGTGAAGTCTGCCATTTCTGCCGGGTACAACTTCAGCAAGGGACAGTCTGACAGCCAACAACCAGGTAACCCCCCTGTGCAACCATCTCACTTTGACCAACAGTTGTCACCCAATCATGCTCACTGTTCAAGCTTGTCTTATCCTAATTGAAGTGTGCTGTTGCTGCTCTGGGCTACTCATGCTCGCATGTGAGTCATTTCCTGTCGATGTGTTCAACTAGAACGCTATCGTGTGCAGCAATGAGAAGTTTGTGTTGATCAGCATACTCCACTTCATCATGCTTGCAGCCAGCCTGTACATCCACATTCAATGACACGCAAAGGTCTTCTCCACAGAAGCAACCAGAGTGCTTGAACTTGGGATGGCATGACGTGTTTTGACTATTCCTGCCTGCCTGTGGCATGAAAGGCACAGGCCTGTGTCTGCCCCTGGTGCAGCCTCTGTACCCAGCTGCACAATTGCCTATTGATCTAAAGTCTAAGACCTTTACTTGCCCTTCATGTGTTGCCTTTCGCTAGCCAGCTGCATGATGTGTGACAGGCAACAAGGGCAAGAGCACGGGGTCGATGGGGAGCGAAGATGATGTGCTGGATCACGGTGATGTGGTGGTCCCTGCTGACCTGCCTTTGGAAGCCATCGCTGAAGAAGTGCAGAACAGCTGGCATCTCAAGGTGCGCTCGTTACAGATACAAAGCTGACTTTGCTTGTGTCCCTGGTTGTGCTCTTGCAGAGCGTGTGTGCAGTGATGCCTGCGTGTGCCCTTCTGTGTGTCTTTGTGTGTGTGTGTGTGTGTGTGTGTGTCCCTGAGTGTGCTCTTGCAGTGCATGTGTGCAGTGGTGCCTGCCTGTGCCCTTCTCTGTGTGTGTGTGTGTGTGTGTGTGTGTGTGTGTGTGTGCAGAAAATGGGATGAGGCGTTTGTTGATGCCTACCTGTCCTCCATACATTCAAAGGGCTGTGAATACCTGGATTTGGAAGAATTACTACTCTCTGGTCACACAGATGGCATGCGCTCATGCATTCCTGTCGTCTCTCTGTCACCAAGGGAGCCTCTGCCTCAACTTTGTTGCCTTTGCCAAGACGCATCCACTTTGCTGGCACCTACAGCTGGTTCCGTTATTCTAGCTGGACTTTGAAATTCGGTACTTCTGGATTTTCAAGACATTCTTTACCTCTGTTTCCATATGCTTGTATATGTTCATGCAGGAGGTGCAAGTTGAGCAGCTGATGGAGAAGGCTGTTGCCCAAAGCGAGCGGCCCTGGCTCATACTACTCACAACCCTGTCCAGCATCTCGGCCATTCTGCTCACTCTCATACTGCTCAGGTTGCAGCAAGGTGGCCATTTGTAACACTGAAGGTCTCTGGGATACAGTCACTTTTGTTGGAGGGGAGCGTCTCTCTCACATTGCAAATCTCGGTTGCAAGAGCATCTGGGGACTAAGAAACAGTGTTTCTGTTGTGGGATAACATCTTAGTTCTTGAGCTGTGGCCTCTTCCTACCTGTGCAAGTTTCATCCACATCTGGAGCTCTGCTGGGTGGCTAATTAGGCATGCAGCCGTTCATATGCAAAAGTGAAAGGGCCAGTTGCCTGCAGTTCAGAGATGTCGTGCTTCCAGCACTGGACAAGTGCTGTGATGTACAGGCTGACTTTCGCCCCATTCCTGGCCAGTTGGGATTTGACAGCATGACCATGATGCCAGGCATGATAGCATCAGATTTTGTTCCCACATGATGCAAATTTTGTTGAGCTTGACTTTGTTTGTGCAAGGAGTGTGGTTGCGTGCCTTTCAGTTGACAGAATTTGATCATATACAGACGTGGTCATGACAAGCAAGGACTGATAGTATGTCCCATGAGATGGCCAGCAGTGTTCAAAAACTACCGTTATTTTGGACTGTGGAGAGCAAGCTTCTGTGCTTGCATGATCGTGAGGCAGATGGACTGAAATTGAGCGTTACTTGAGATCAGTATTTCACCCTTAGTGGAGATGTAAAAGATGCTAGCTATACCTTGACCTCAGAGTCACATATCAATAGCATGAATCTGTGTTGCATTTACAGGCATGGCATTTCAGCAAACATGGGATATGCAGATGACCACTAGCCTCTTCGAGTTTGGTACGTGTGTCACACGATTGCATGCTTGAATTGCTGCTGAAAACTCACGCCAGGAACCCAAAGTAATCAGCAACGCTCCTGCCTTCCTTTTGAGTCACATCTGTCTGGCTAAGTGGGAATCTCAGATCCTGATCATTAGCAAGAACCTTGTGTGTATGCCATCCAATTGCCTGCAAAACATACTATTGTCGAGTGACTTCCTGGTGTTGGCATGCACATATCAGTGCGGTGGTTAGCTTTGTCAGTCATATCAAATTGTTGCAACTACAAGCGATTTACGTTTGGCTTAGATGCATCAAGTGGTGCTCAAGCAGATTGTTGTAGCAAGTTGTATACCTGCTGAGTGGTGACAGGGGAGTTGAAACTGCTTTGCGGGTCATACTCAACCCTATGATGCCTAGTCTTGTCATCATTGTATTTGCTGTAGGAAATGCAGCTGGCACTTGACTGTGGGGCAGTGCTGACTGCCTTCAAGTCTGCTAAGGACTTCGAAAAGGTCGCCAGTGAGATGGTGGCTGAAGTCTCTGTGTCAAAATATCTGCAATTGCACAAGCTCATGTTGAGCAGGTTGTGCAGCTTAATGCTGGCAGCACAGCAGCAGCTAGGTGAAACATCTGTGGGCAAGACACGTCAATACGTACGACATTGGTGTGCACATACATGACTGTTGCATCTTTCTCATGTTCAACATTGGCCTACAGGTGCCCAGTTCCCCGGCAACATACTGTATACCAGCACGTTTAAAGTTCACGATTATCTGTTGTACAACTTGATTCATTTGGTTAGCACACAGCCATGTAGAGATGAGTCGTATCAGCAGGACATACGTCTGAACAGCGTTGACCTCAGCCACAGTAGCCTTTCTGCCAGCTGCCTCTTGGAAAAGCTTGAGCACATCCTTGGTCAGCATGGTGGTTGCACCATCCACCTGCAGGGAAGTCTGCTTCAGGATCCCCGGCAATGCCTGACGAGCACAATCTGTGCTGCCAATAGACGTACTTCAAGAACTGTTGCTAGCTCTGACTGCCCTAACGCATGCTTGCGAAAGAGCTGTAGGAACAGGTCGTCTGGAATCTCGTGAAAATGCAGTGGTTTAGCTCTCGTCTTGTCATATGCTGTTCCAGCCCCATATGATGTCAAACCAAAGAAAGTTATTTGGGCCATTTGAGCCGCTCAGGCCCCTCTGATCAAATGCCTTGCTTCGCAAGGCCGTTGCTGCAATGCTGCAGATGCAGGTCAAAGTTTCGCCACAGCAAAAGCGGACTCCAGATTCCGATGCAGTCAGCTTGTCTTGTCAGCGACTGTTGGGCCATCTTGTTGTTGCATGCTCGTTGCAAAGCATCACCACCAAACAGCACACCCAATACCTTCAGCCATGTCTTTCACCAGCAGCTTTGCCTCTAACAGGTGTCCTAGCCACGTTTGCATGCGTCGAAGGTATGTGCCCGTGTGTGCTTCTGCACCGCCAGCGGTCAACTATCTATCTTGTATTTACTCAAATTGCCGTGTAAGGCAAACTTTCCTCTCGTTGAGATCTCTTGGCCATTGCAGGCCAGTCCTGGCAAAATTTCGCCTCGGCAACCTGGCTTCGCCTGTCAGCTCCGCCAACTCTGGCGACATAGACACAGACCAAGAGGACGCTCCGAACAGGCTGAGCCCACTTCAGCTGATCGCCGCAAACCCGAGAGGCAGCGCAAACGCCGCAGCAGTGAACAGGTTGAAAAAAGCTGAGCTTCAGGAAGAGCTTAACCTGCGTGGTCTTCCAGAGGAAGGGACCAGAGACGTTCTCAGACAACGACTGAACCAAGCCATCAAATCTGAGCAGTCAGTACCAGCAGGTAAACTGCAGCCCTAAGTTATCATGCTGTCATGCACTGAAACCCATTAGCTGTGACATCAACTCACAACTCTGCAGGTGACCAGGCACTGCATCCCACAGCTGCAGATGTTGGGCTGGAAGCACCGGCAAAGCCTCGAGCGCAGACCCAAGCGCACCAGCAACTGCCAGCAGACACAGATGTACAAGCTGCAGCCGGCCCTGTCTCAAGCCCTGCCAATACAGCCTTGGAACCCAGTCAAAGTGTAACAGCACCTGTGCCCACTGCATCAAGGTCCATGCAAGATGCACCAGCCTCAAGGCATAACAGCCTTGATTTCCAAGACACTGGTCAAGCTCAGCAAAGCAGCATGCAACCTGCTAGGCAGTCTTCGCCTTCCAGCAATTCAGCGACTCCAATTGCCAGAAGCAGTAATGACACCAGCAACCCAACTGTGTCCACACAAGCAGCTGCTGCGGCACCTGAGGGGGCACGCAGCGGCAGCAGCAGCAGGGCAGGGCAAAGTCCAGCTGCCCCTGAGCTATCAGTCACCTGGCTAGGCACCTCCTCTGGCAGTCCAAGCCTACGAAGGAATGTTTCCTGTATTGCACTTACCCTAGGGCAGTCTACATATCTAGTAGACTGTGGGGAAGGCACCAGCAGACAGGTCCTCAGAGCCAACATTCATCCTGCCTGCATCAGGGGTGTCTTTATCAGCCACCTGCATGGTGACCACTGTTTCGGGCTTCCCGGTCTGATAGAGCTTGTCAGCGAGGCTCATGAAGCAGCCAAATCACCAAATGACATGAGGATTCTGCAAGTTTTTGGACCCCCAGGAATCCAACAGCTTGTCAAAGGTGCTCTTGCGGTAAGCCATGCGCATGCATGCTATGATGTCTCTCCTTGTGCAAATGTTCCAGCACACATTGTCCGTGGCATGCCTGTGCTGCTGCTATGGACATGCCTGGACATTCCCAAGCTCAAACAACAGACAGCGGGAACATGGGCTCGATTGCAGGCTGTAAACCAGCCTTCATTAGTCACTGAGTCACATGCACAACCACAAGTCAAGTAGATACATGAAGTACCAAGTGTCGCAGGTGAGCATGCCTGGGTTGCACATGAAGCTAGTTGTGACAGACTATACTCTGGACCCAGCTCAAGCAAGGGCAGAGACGGCAGTCGATCCCACAGGCCTCATAGCCTTTGCCAGATTGGCTCCTGATGCCCAGTCCCGCCCAGAGCTGCAGCAGCCGCCCAGAGGCCGCTCAAGGAGTCACAACCGACAGCAGCAAAGCCTGCAGGCAAGGCCAATGCTTGCAAGTGCTTGGTTAACTTAAAAAGCATCTGTGCTAGGGCTCAGCTTGTAGCCCTGAAACCTGCAGAGAGTTCATGCATGACGTGGTGTGTGTAGCCCTGCTTTGATTGTTTGTGTGTTGAGTTGATGCAAGTTGGTGGTCGGCCATGTCACACAGCCTGCTGTGACGGCAAGTCTTGCTGACTGAGACGCACTCTGTGGTTGAGTCAGCCTGCCTGCATGATTGCTGAACAGCAGATTGTCACTTGTTGCTACCATGTATGCGTGTACTCAAGCTGTGGTGCATGTGTACAATGCATGCGGCATTTTACAACCTTTTGAACGGTCGATCTCAACCTGTCACTGTGAAGAGGAGCTGCTGTCTGTCTGTGCTCAGGTGCATAATGTTCCCGTGATCCCGGGGCTGGTTTGGACAATACGCACTGAGGAAGGTATTGAAGTCACAGCAGCACAGCTGCAGCATAGGCTACCCTGTTGGGGATACGTTTTCCAGGAAATGGCGTCCCAAAGGCAGCCAGGACGCAAAGTGGTCCTGCTGGGCGACACGTGTGATTCAGAGGCAATCGTCGGTGAGTTTTGTTGTGATGCAACTGAGTTTTGGCCTGTGCAGCGCTTGCAATAATTGCTGATGGCGATATGTCAGGATCGTTGCTACAGCAAGCAGACAGCAGACGCTGTCATTTGGACAGCTGATGCAGGCTGGTCTTCACAGCTATTCTTTTGATTTGACTCAACAGCTGATGTGTTTGCGAGCTAGGCTGCTTTGATGTCAACCTTTGTAGTTTGTTGGGGCAAACTATCCATTTTATTGGATCTTTGTGATGATTGTATCGGTATGTTTGATATCACCATATCACCGTATCAGTGTTTCACCTGTTGTGATCGCAATTTGATTGCACTGTGTAAAGCTTGGCTGCCTTGCAGGGCCAGGCATGGGGGCAGATCTGGTGTCTCACGAAGCAACATTTTCAGCTGGCATGGAGAAAAAAGCGCATGTGGCACAGCATAGCACAGCTCCCATGGCTGGGGCATTTGCACGCAAGATCAGGGCCAAAGCACTTGTGCTGACTCATTTCAGCAATCGGTACAGCAACAGAGGGGAAATGCAGGGGGAGCAACTGAGGTCTGAATCAGAAGGGGACCACCAGGATGTCTTGCGATGGCTTACTAATCAAGCTAAGGAAGCGTATGGTAGTGACAGCGTTTGGGCAGCAGATGATTTCTACACTTTTCAGGTCAGGCCTGGGCCTACACGTGCTGTAGCAGGCTATGCACATGCGCAGACACCAGGCAAACGTACGGCAAGAAAAGCAGGAAGAACTTGAGACTGTGATTGTTCGTCATGCAACTTGCACTTCAGAGCAAGAGTATACCTTGTATCTGACGCAGTTTAAGCAGGCTGTAAAATGCACTGTGTGCCACCCTGACCGACTGTCTCAGACATGTGCTGTTGTTCACGTGTCCGTTTAGATGTCGTGGCAGCATGCTCCATGCAATTCAGTTCCGGAAGCAATTTGATACATCAGCGCTGGAGTGAGCTCTGATCGCAACATCCACAAGCGACCATCTGATCTACTAATTAAAGATGGCTTGGCCCGCACACAGTGTCAATGAAGGCGGAAGAATGGGCATATTTGGAGGTACGGCATGCATGCCTCCCTGAAGACTGCTTTCGCTCTTGGTTCACGCAGATAGCTTCATACGTCCCCTGTCATCTTGTCAAAACGTTCATCACCGAGATTTTGTTGATCGTCTTCTCGCAGGTGCCGCGCTGCTGGGCGTCGGAGCGGTATCATGGTATATGTACCAGAACAAGACTCTGCCAGGTAGGGCAGTTGGGTGATACTCTGATCTGGACTCAGTCTTATATGATACTCGAGTGTTGGTCCCTGCTCCACGCGATTATACGTTGTTTTCAAGATGTTGCCCGGCACTCAAGCTGTTATTCACCATGCACCTGCCTGAAAAATTCATTTAATGCAGAGCACTCTGGTCAAACCTCCAACAAGGCAGCTTGGCAGCAGTATTCAGGACCAACTCATGAGAACACAGACACATCCAAGCCCAAGGGTCCTGAGCAGAGCAGCAAGGAGCACTAAATTTGTCATTGAGCCAGCACATTTGTGAACATCTTGCTCACTATGTACTAGTCTGATTGGCTTCTTGGATACTGTGCCTGGTTTTGTACTCTGCACTGTGTACTGGTCAATATAGTGTGTGGCTGCACAAGTATGACCTGAATATTCATGATGAAGCAGTAGTGTAGGTGCACGACAGCGGATCATTGCCTGATGTTTGCCCCACCCTTACTTTGTAGGAGTAGATGTCAGTTTGTAAGCAGCACTAGTAAAAAGCACTGACAAGACCTTTAGCATGTCAATGCATACTGATGACATTTCACAGCAAAATAAATGCTGAAGTTGCCGTTGTTGTTGAAATTGCACATTTGCTTAACTGATTGATCACAAGGTATGCCAGCATGAGCCAAGTGGTGGCTGGTACATGCAAAATTTGTCTTATCATGTATCATATCGCCTAAGCTATAAAAGACAAGGTGCCCTAGAATGAGATTACTGGTCAAGTGGGAGGCTGGGTACATGCCTTGCACAACTGAATGTAGAAGTTTGCTGGAGGCATCAGAGCTATGACGAGTTACTTTGCTGCCCATTGGGGTGTGAGAGACAACAAAGAGACAAGGCTCAAACTCTGCTGACTTTGCCAGAAAGCGTTTTCTGCAGTGCTGGCGAAACATGCATTGGCAGCTCTCCTTTCTGGTGGACTGCTCTGAAGCTGGCCGTCCACTTTGGCGGCAGTCTGCTGACCACAGGAAGGGGCAGTATGCCAAAAAGTGTGCTTCTGAACTCCTTGTAGCCACCTGCACACGAATGCTTTGCTCAGCAATCCTGCAACGAGACCGTGCCTGATGCAGGGTGCACGTGTATCATGTCTTGTTCCGCAGCAGCTCAACATAAGCTGTTACACATGGCAGGGCAGACAGGTCTCACCTTGACCGTTGGCTAGCATTGCAACACCAACAGCAATGCACAGCCATGCTGAGAGCCTCATGTTGCGCCCTTGCCGAGTAGTTGGAAGAGCTTCACCCAGGGCCAGCAACCCCACCGCAACCCCTACAAACCAAGCATGCACGCATCTCTCTCTGCAGCCACTGCAGTTGCCGTGCTGACTGCACTGTCAGTCTAAGGCATTCTCCTCCTAGATGCAGAGGAACAGCCTCAGGACAATAATTTGCTGTTCCTGACAGAGCAACAAAACAGCAGGATGTTTCTTGAGTGATCTTTTGCACATGTAAAACTCTGCACGAGCAACATAGTTTTCAGTATGGCATACCTGACACCATGGAGGAAACAGCAGCACATGTGCACACCACAACAGTGTTGCTGTCTTTGAGACCTCGTGTTTGGATCACAAAACCAGAGCTGGTCAGCAAGGCACTGAAGGCAATGCCAACTGGAACCCACAGAACACTGCCTGCGCCTTGAGCTAGCAAGAAGCCTGTACGACAAGCAGCTGCTGACAATCCAAAGCAAGCTCCAGCCTGAAAAAGCAAAGAGTTATATACTGTGGATCTTACTCTTATGTTGAAGTCAGAATAGAGTTTTCTTTCTCCTTCACCTGAAGGCATATGCCATGCTACCTACACCTTGAACGTGCAAGATGCTGGTTGTGAGCTGTCAGTGTCTGGAAGTGAAACATTTGAAACTCTACACATGGATGGCAATCATGCATGTTCCCAGAAGCATACCGCCTTCACGACTCAAAGCATTCCAGATCATACAAGCAATGTAACGCACCATGCATGTGCTCATCTTCTACGACAACATAGGACCTGCCAAAGCAAAGAAGGGCAACAGGAGCTGGAGGACTTGACAGGACAGAGGGTTCAGTAGCTGGCTTACTAACCTGCAAGCCACAGCTGATGTCCTTGTTGCTCGGCGTGCTGGTTTGGTGCGATTCCGCAGCCGTGTTGATATGCCAGCCACTACCAGAAGTGTGAACATGAGGATGATGACCGCAATGCGCGTTTTGCTGAGCGGTTTTGCATCTGAAGGCTCAGGATCAGCACCTGCTGTTGCGCCCAGCCCTATGGTCCCAATTGAAGATACAACAACAGCTGCCCACTCTGCTGTGTGCAGCCTCTCCTGAACCATTTGCCACCTAGGTCAAGGTATGAACGAAAGGAAGCTGCCAGAAGCATTGCAGTGGGACTTGAGAGGACTCACTTTCAAATAGAAGTGTGAGAACACTGCCAGCAGAACAAGACCTAAGCCAGAGACTGGTTGAACAATGGAAACCTGCAAAACCATCCGGCTTGGTGGTAATGTGGTTGTACACGGGTCTCAAGCTGGATTGAGATTGCACAAGTGCAACACAAACACTTTTGGTTTACAAACAGCAACTGCAGCATACAGCAGCCAAGTTCGACTAGCAACCCACTGGGGCTCGAGCAACTGCTGCAATCATCAAAAGGCCTCCTCCCAAGTCTGCGGCAAGTCCTGTGACCCATTCTTTGCTGCTGAGGTATCGGCGAAGCACGACAGAGTCAAGGGTCAGACGGGGAAGGTTTGCAGTTGCGCTCTTCTGCAAGGCCTTGCCAATATTGTTCCCGGTCGATGCGACAACCGTTATGAGTATGGCAATCCACATGACATAGCTGGCTATGCCAGCCTGTTACTTCGGAGCGGCGAATTGCGAAGACTCCGAAACCGACATCCGGTCAACTCGGCTCACGGAGCGCAAATACCAGCAGTCAGGGCAGAGCGGCAGACGGGAGCTATGCGATAACACGATGTCGCTGCAGTGCTGAACCGCGCTATCAGATGATTCTCGCGTGCCTTTCCGCTGTGCGCAGCGCAAAGGTTTCGAGCCATGAGTCACACATCGGAGTGCAGATTCCTTGCATGCTTTGGCATGCTCGGAATATCAGCTGTGATCTGTATCACGCGGGTCTTGACAGGTGTTCACGGAAGAATACATCCCTGTGTTCTAAACAACACCCATTTCAGTAAACTTTAGCCGCCTGGTCTTCATAGGATTGGTACTCTACGGGGATGCCTTGTCTCATAGGTCCGAGACCTTCCAGTATGCTGTCGCAATGCGCAATA